>Ga0307997_10001750_pt1 | contig 10179 bp, 6 predicted proteins | sample Davwhametageno36_FD_203165 | JGI IMG/M metagenome (GOLD analysis project Ga0307997, IMG submission 203165) | Marine microbial communities from Davis Island wharf, Antarctic Ocean - #36 | ecosystem: Environmental > Aquatic > Marine > Unclassified | place: Antarctic Ocean: Davis Island wharf...
ACACACAGGGCCAAGCTTTCGAACGGCATCACCGAACTTATCCATATACGCGTAACCGCCCTTGAGCGAATGCTCGACACCGTCGAGCCCCTCATGATGCCAACGCATCAGGAGTTCCGTCCAAGTATGCTCTAGGTGCGGCAGATGGATTTTAATTGTCTCCGTTTGACCGATACGGTCGAGTCGACCGATGCGTTGCTCCAGAAGTTCTGGATTGAGCGGCAGGTCAAACAAAACTAGGTGATGCGCAAACTGAAAGTTACGTCCTTCGCTGCCGATCTCCGAACAAAGCAAAATACGCGCTCCATCGGCCTCGGCAAACCAAGCAGCGTTACGATCGCGTTGCACCAAAGTTAAGTCTTCGTGGAAGAGCGCAGCCTTGACGTTGAGCTCTTCTTGTAGTGCATCGTGGATAGCCTGCACCTTGTCACGCGTGCGGCAGATGAGGAGCACTTTTTCTTTTTCGCCGAGCGCTTGCAAAAGTTCTGCGAGCCACTTGATCCGCGGTCCATTACGGAAATCGAACGTCTCGCCCTCTTCGGCGACATCGACCTCTAAATCAAACTCCTTGAGCAGGCGGGCATCCATCTCCTCTTTAGCCAGCTTCGCACGCGGCGCGAGTTTAGTCGGAAGACCTTTGCGCTCGGGAAAGCCTTTCAGCGCCTCTCGCGTGTTACGAAAAATCACTCGTCCGGTGCCATGACGATCAACTAGATCGTTGAGCATCGACCGCTTATCTTTTAAATGCTCCTTAAATTCAGCGTCGCTAAACTCCGCAAAAACTTCACGTAAATATTCAGTGTCCACTTTAGTCAATTTGGTACCGCTGACCAACTTGTCGGCAACCGCGGCCACTTGCGAATAATCACTCTGCTCCTCTTTAAACTTTTCGAGATCTGGATAACGCTCTGGATCGAGTAAGCGCAGACGCGCAAAGTGTCCTTCCGCACCGAGTTGCTCCGGCGTTGCTGTCAGCAAAAGAAGGCCGTGGCTCTTCTTGGTGAGCGCTTCGACTAATCGATACTCTGGACTGACGACTGCGGGAGTCCATTCGAGGTGGTGCGCTTCATCGACCACCAACATGTCCCACCTAGCATCAATCGCAGCCTGCGCCCAGCGCTCGCTTTCAAGCAGCGTTTTAATGCTACAAATGACCAATTGCTCGGCCATGAAGGGGTTGGTGTCTCCCTCGACCTCGGTCAGCGCTTGGCAACGCTCGTTGTCCAACAGACTAAACCACAGATTAAAGCGCCGCAGCATCTCGATAAACCACTGGTGCACCAACGATTCGGGTAGCACGATCAGTATACGTTCTGCCCGGCCGGTTAGGTGTAGACGGTGCAAAATCAAGCACGCCTCAATCGTTTTACCGAGGCCTACTTCATCAGCGAGCAGCACGCGCGGCATGTAGCGATTCGCCACTTCTGCAGCGATATAGAGCTGGTGCGGAATCAGATCAATCCGGCCACCTGCAAAACCGGCCACCGGTGACTTGCGCGCTCGGCTCTGACGCTCAATGGTCTCGTAGCGCAGCGAAAAGGCACTCGACTGATCGATTTGCCCACCGATTAAACGATCTTCTGGCTTACTGAAACTAATACTGTCTGCGAGGTCCATTTCCACGACTTCAACACCGCCGCCCACGTACGTAATAATTCCAGCTTCTTCGCGGACCTCCTCGACGGTGACCATTTCACCCGCTTGTGAGTGGATGACATCGCCAATGTGAAACTCCACCCGCTTGATTGGAGCGCTTGCGGGCGCATACAGCCGCGCCTCGCTAGAAGCAGGAAACACAAGGCTCAGTTGATGACGCGAAACTTCCTTCAGAATACCAAGCCCGAGCTCGGGTTCAGTTTCGCTAATCCAACGTTGTCCTACAGTAAATTTTGCCATCGCGTAAGCGTCTGGCAGAACAGTTGAACTTGTCAAAGAGAAGCTGAGACAAATTTTGGGCGGTGACACACCGAGATTCTAAAAACGGATGAACAGACAACTAGGAGCCTTCAACATGGTAGACCTAAGCCCGCGCAACCGACACTCTACCAAGTGTACTCGACCGTGTAAGTGACCACAACCACTTCGTCGGCTAGCACGTCTACTGGAAACTCGATGGTCTGCGCGTCGGTCTTTTCGAAACCATTGCTTGGATCTTGAACTTCCCAATTAGACCAGCGGCTCATGTGCTCGACAACTTGCACTGTCACCGGCTCTTCGCCACGGTTGCGAATCTCGATTTCGAAGCTCTCACGTATCATATCCCGACTGGGGTGCTTATAAAAATCGGTGCGTTTGCGCGCGCCCACGATGTCGAAGGCATTCCCAAGATAGACGCGGATCGTTTCGTTTTTAGGCGTATGGTCGGTCGTGTTTTCGCCAGTGAATTCAAGCTGACCGTCGTCATCCATACGATAAAAGCGCATTTTACCTGCAGGTAATGGAACGCCGAGACCATTTGCCTCTTGGTTCTCAAGCTCGCGGTAAATCGCCACATCGGGCTGAGTATTTTGGCCGTAGCTTTGGTTTACGTTTAATCCGCCATAAAAGCGCTGCCCACCAGAGCCATCGTATATATAATGCTTCGTAGTCTTCACGTTTTCGGCTCGGACAAATTCAACTTGCTTGGTCTCGCGATCGCGCAGCGTGGTCGCGAGAGGCAATGAATACATATGAAACTCGTCGAACTTCTTCTCCTTGACTTGCGGCGCGCGTGCCATGTCTGATTCCATTGCCATGGCATAGACTTGGTTGCGCCGCCTGATCGGTGCCGCCTGAACCTTGTTCACCTCACCGGCGATGAGCTTAATCGTGGCATTTTCGAAGGTCTTACCAGTGCTATTTTCAATTGAAACCCAGCCTGTGAGCGTGACATCGTCGCCCTTCTCTGGCAGCACCAGGTTGTAATCAGCTTTCCACGACATACCGTTGGTCAGGTAGCTGAGTTGCGCATCAAATTTGGCATTCTGACCAGAATATAGTTTCCAACTGAGAGTCGGTAATAAAACTGAATCGTCGCCCAGGCTCGGGAAAAGTGGAATTCCGGGCAACATGGTAATGAGCGAGCCTTCGACCTCAATGATTGGCTCTAAGGTTTTCTGCTCCATATTCCCATATTGATTCTGAGTCATCATGGTGGAAGGAGCTCGAATAATACGGCCGTCAAAAATAACTTTTTTTCCATCAATTATCTCGTAGAACTGGATCGTCTGACCCTCAAACATCTGCAATAAGCGCTGCTGATCAACTGGATCGCCGCGATAGCTCTGTTCGACTACACTAAGGGCGACCTCACCCATCGGATCACGCAGAATGACTGACTCGGGCTCGAGATGGGCGGTGACGCCACTATAGCTCACGTCGCTCAATCCTGATTTCAAGTCGAGCGAGACGGTGTCACGAACCACTCCAAAGTTTTGATTGTAGACGGTGATCGCTGGCTGCGCGTAGGTAGACGCAGCCAAACAAAAAGCGGAAAGGAACAGATTTAGTCGTTTCATATAAGATAAGACGCGCAGCACCGCGGTTTTATTAGAAGAAATTCACTTTTATTTTCGACCGCTTCAAAACTTAACGGGCCTCAATCACTTCAGCTAGATCACAAAACAACTCGGTCACGGTCTTGAAGCGCTCACGCTCGACGTCGTCCGCGATCAAACCGAATTTGGTATATACCATCATCCCTTCACCGAGATACATCGACGATTTTGTGCCCTTGAGCACAGCTGCTATTTGCTCCAATCGCTCCTCGTGAAGAATGCGCGTCAGCCGTGCCGGCTCATTGGTGCGGACATCGATCGCTAGATCAAAAACAGTATTCTCACTGGTCCAGCGTTGTTTACCGACGCTATCGCGCTGCTTGATTCCTGACAGCAAACCTTTCGCAGTCATCTGCCACTGGATTTTTTTATCATTCACCTCAATTTTCAAGGTCGTCTCAATCTGTCGCGTATTCTGTATCCCTTTGCCCGGCACCGAGATCGACAGCGCGCGATCGCGATACACGCCGTGTAAAAATGGCTCTGCGCGAATAAACCCAGCAAGCTGCGGGTCTGGCTGGGTCATTTTCACCCGTAACTGATAGCCCAGCTTCTCATATTGTTGGCTTATTTTAACTGATGCGCTACGAACAATTATCCAAAAGAACGCCGCAAGTGCCACGACCAACATCACTACAAATCCAATTTCAATCCCCATAGGACTCCTTGGTGGCGAACGATATGTATTTTTGCGAGTTCCTTTTGCACATCTTGACGCCAGCGTAATTTTCATGACTGTGACGCAATGTCACCATTCACTTACCAAGGTAAAAACGGTCCAGTAATGATTCGTCAGGTCGAGCACGAGGACATTCCTCGCTTAATCGAATTGAACAGGGAAGCGTTCCCTTTAATGGCCGAGGAAAACGTCGTTTGGAGCGAACGACAGCTGCAGCACCACCTAAAGCTGTTTCCGAACGGACAGATGGTAGCGACCGTGGACGACAAGATCGTTGGAGCCGTGGCATCCCTCATCGTGGCTGCTGAGCGTGATCCGTACCGTGTGCACACTTATGGCGGCATGACCGATGGCGGCTATTTCCACAATCACGACCCACAAGGCGATACACTTTACGGAGCTGACGTTTATGTCGACCCCCACTGCCAAGGCTGTGGGATTGGTGCGGCACTTTATGAAGCGCGACGCCGGCTCTGCAAACAACTCAATCTGCGCCGTATTTTAGCCGGTGGCCGCATCTCCGGCTACGCCAAACATAAAGCGCAACTTAGTCCGGAAACCTATATTCAAAAAGTCAAAGACGGCGAGATCTATGACAACGTCTTAAGTTTCCAGCTCAAACAAGGCTTTCAAGTGCGCGGCATCTTGCGCAACTACATAGTCGACCCGATGAGCCACAACGTGGCCAGTCTCATCGAATGGCTAAACCCCGACTACACACCAACCGAAATTTCCTCAAAAGTGCGTATTGCCTGCGTGCAGTATCAAGTGCGTAAGATCAACACGTTTGAGGATTTTGCTAAGCAGGTAGAATACTTCGTCGAGACCGCCGCGGACTACAAGTCTGACTTCGTCTTGTTCCCTGAGTTTTTCTCGGTGCAGCTACTTTCGGTAATCGAACCACTACCAGCACTGGAGGGCATCCAAAAGTTAGCGACTGATTTCACCGAACCTTTCATCGAGCTAATGTCCAATATGGCTCGCAAATACGAACTTTACATAATCGGCGGCAGTCACCCGGTCAAAGTCGGCGATCGACTCGAAAATCAATGCTTAATTTTTGACCCGGAAGGCCGCTACGTCACGCAGCCCAAGCTCCACATCACCCCAGCTGAAAAGAAATACTGGGGCATCTCCGGCGGACACGAGCTGGTCGTGATGCCGACACCCAAAGCAAAGATCGCGGTGCAAATCTGTTATGATGTTGAGTTTCCCGAAGCCAGCCGGTATCTAGCGGACCAAGGCGTGGAAATACTCTTCGTCCCTTACTGCACCGACGACCGCCATGGCAACCTCCGCGTGCGCTACTGCGCCCAAGCGCGCGCCATCGAAAACCAGTTTTACGTCGCGACGGCAGGCGTGATTGGTAATCTGCCCAGCGTGCCGGCCATGGATATTCACTACGGCCAGGCCGCAGTGTTTACGCCCTCCGACTTCGAGTTCGCCCGCGACGGCATCCAAGCCATCGCCGATTCGAATGTCGAGTCACTGCTCGTCACCGATATCGACACTGAGGACCTCTATCGCTCACGCGCGAGCGGGTCCGTCACCCCACGCCTCGACCGCCGCACCGATCTGTTTGAAATGAAGGTCCACCTCAAAAACCTCGATACCAGCAACGAGCTCACCGACGCACCAGGCATCGATTTACCAAAATAGATGTTCGGGTAAACTTTTTAGATATAGACGGCCTCGACCTTAAAGACCCCTAGCGTAACATCCGCTTAGTTATTTCACCGGTATCCGAGTTTCTCGCGAACTTTTTTTTGGTAAATCCCCATTTTATGACGACTTTTTTTGTCTATGTAGCGAACCCACTATTTGTTTTTTTAGTTGGGATCTTTTCCCGAGTATTCGATATTTTCCATCGCTGAGTCGATAGTCTGAGCAGTTGGATCAGTTTCGGCGGTTTCCTTTATTTGATCGGTAAAGTCTTCCGCTTTTCGAGGGTCGGTTTTGTTAATAGTATTCACACCCCATTTCGGTTCGATACAGCAGAAGGCATTGTAGGTATCGTTGCGCTTACTCGTAGTCTTTCCGACCAGTTTGTCTAGGCTCCTCCAGATCGGAAGAGGACCGAACAATGGCGCCGAGGGACCGTCGCCGCTACCCTCTGATTATACCCCGCAAAAAGGTAGCGGAGCGCGTCCCTGCGCTCCACCGAATCGGGCGAGGGTTAACCAATGGCGCCGAGGGACCGTCGCCGCTACCCTCTGATAATATACCCCGTGAAAAGGAAGTGGAGCGCGTACCTGCCGCCCCACGGACCGCCATCAACTTTTAGCTCTTCAGATCGCGACCGACCACCTAACCCTTAGGGGCTTCAGTGGTGCCACCTGCCAAACCGACGCGGTGATTCGCATTTGATTCCTCCTATTTAGCGGTGCTCTCCGGAGCGGTGAACACATAGCCTCTGGCAAGTGCCTCGTAGGCGATGATTTGCTCTTCTTGCCACGCTGCGTCGCGGCCAAGTTCCCTTGCCAACAGGCGAGCGACCTCAGGCGCGGCTCTGATCGAAGCGGCGGCATTGAGAAGTAGCCCGCGAGTGCGGCGCGCGAGGACATCTTCGACGCTGCGAGCCATTTCCTCGCGCGCGTGCCAGATGACTTCGGCTTTCTGCGTGCGAAGATCGGGATGAACAAGTTCGCCGAGGGCGGGTTCGTTCTCGATCAACTCTTCAATCTGAATCGCATCGGCCCCGTAGGGTGCAAGGTTGGTGCGCTTGGCTTCCGCCCTAGTCCAGCCATGAATCTGCATGTCTTCGGTCTGGCAGCGTTTGTGGTCGAGGCCTCCGAGGGTTTCGGCTTGGTCGATCACGTCCTCGGCCATTTTACGGTACGTAGTCCATTTACCCCCAGTCAGGGTGATAAGACCACTGCCGCTAACAATGATACTATGGTCGCGAGAGAGCGCGGCGGTGTCGGAGTCGTCGCCTGCTTTGACGAGTGGGCGCAGTCCGGCGAAAACGCTGAGCACGTCATCAGGTGTGGGGCCTTTGGTTAAATACTTACAGGCGTGGGTCATAACAAACTCGCGCTCTTCTTCAAGCGCTCTGGGCTCCAGACAATGACCCTCGACCGGAGTGTCGGTGGTACCGACGACGACGTGATCATGCCACGGCACGGCAAAAAGAACGCGGCCATCGGCTGTCTTGGGGATCATAATCGCTGCGTTACCCGGAAGAAAGCTCTTGGGTAGGACGATGTGGATGCCTTGGGAGACCGCGATGATCTTGTTGGCCTTCGGGTCGTCCATCTGACGGATACCATCGACGAAGACACCGGTGGCGTTGATCACTGTCTTGGCCTGAACGGTGAATATTTGGTCGCTTTCGAGGTCGCGAATTTTAACGCCGCTCACGGCGTTGTCTTCTTTAACTAAGCCGACGCACTGCGCATAGTTGACCATGCAGGCACCGAGTTCGTCGGCGGTTTGGGCGAGGTTGATGGCGAGGCGCGAGTCGTCGAATTGGCCGTCATGATAAATGACGCCACCGACGAGGTCTTCAGTTTCAATTGTCGGAATTTCCTTGATGGTTTCTTTTTTACTCAGGTGACGTGAGGGTGCGAGGCCGAGCTTCCCTGCGAGCTGATCATAAACCTTCATGCCGATACCATAGAAGGGGCCCTGCCACCAAGAGTAGTTGGGGATGACAAAGGATTGGGAGTGAACGAGGTGGGGGGCGTTCTTGGAAAGACGGCCGCGTTCGCGTAAGGCTTCCAGCACGAGCGACACATTTCCCTGTTGGAGATAGCGGACACCGCCGTGGACGAGTTTGGTCGAACGGCTGGAAGTGCCTTTGGCAAAGTCAGCCTGCTCAAAGAGGGCGACGCGATGGCCGCGCGCGGCCGCGTCGAGGGCAGCTCCGAGGCCGGAGGCGCCGCCGCCAATGACGACGACATCGAACGGCGTATCGGCATAATGGATACGATTAAGTGCTCTGGAACGTTTCATTTTTTTTTTATTTTAGTAGGTTTTTATTTATTTTAGAATTGGATGCCGGATCGTAGGCCTACGATCCAGATGGGACCGCGACTATCGTCGCCAGAAGGATCAAAAGACGACCTGGAGATCGGGCTGCAGTGTGAGCCAAGGACTCATGGCAGCCCTCCAGGCGAGTTGACCATCTAAGCCGGCATGGCCGAACCATATGTTGACGAGCCGAATGGACTCGGCCCCTTCGATCGCGCTGGGATTAGTGAGGAGGTCGAACAAGGGGCGGTGAGGCCAATTGATTTAACGAGATATTTCATGTGGAATCGGCTACACGCTTAAAGGTTTAATGATAATGACGTATATTAACGTTTCCCAAATTAGCCTAAACCGATTTAATCGACCGGGTCTTCCCAGTTTTTGGCACGGCCGACGGCTTTGTCCCAGCCGCGACGAAGGCGAGCCATTTCTTCAGAGTCGCGGTCCGGTTCGAAGGTGACGTCGTTGACCCAGTTCTTGGCTATGGCCTCACGGCTGTCCCAGAAACCGACAGCTAGGCCGGCTAGATACCCAGCACCAATGGCGGTGGTTTCGACACATTTAGGGCGCAGGACTTTTTCATTAAGGAGGTCGGCTTGGAACTGGAGTAGCGGTGAGCTATTGGAAGCGCCGCCGTCTACGCGTAGTTCTGTTAGCTTCAGGCCACTGTCCTTCTCCATGCAGGTGATGAGGTCGGCACTTTGGTAGGCAATAGACTCAAGCGCAGCGCGACAGAAGTGTGCGCGGTTGGTGCCACGGGTCATGCCAACCGCAGCGCCACGGGCGTATGGGTCCCAATGCGGTGCGCCGAGACCGGCGAAAGCGGGCACGATATATAATCCGTTAGAATCTTTGACTGTACTGGCGACCCAGTCGAGTTCTTCTGCGGTACGGACCAGCTGTAACTCGTCACGAACCCACTGGACGACCGCGCCGCCGATAAAAACAGAGCCTTCGAGTGCATACTCGGTGCGGCCGCCGATACGCCAAGCGACGGTGGTCAATAGGTTGTTTTTAGAGCGAACGAATTCTTCGCCAGTGTTCATCAGCAAGAAACAACCGGTGCCGTAAGTATTTTTCGCCATGCCTGGTTTGAAGCAGGCCTGGCCAAACAGTGCAGCGTGCTGATCACCCGCGATTCCGGCGATGGGAACACCCGCCGGGTAGAGGTTTTTATCGACGTGGCCGTAGATTTCGGAGCAGGACTTGATCTCGGGGAGCATGCAGCGGGGCACGCCGAAAAGTTCGAGGAGCTCGTCATCCCAATCGTCAGTTTCGAGATTATAGAGCAGCGTGCGGCTGGCATTGGTGATATCAGTGACGTGAACTTTTTGCCCTGTCAGCTGCCAGACAAGCCACGAATCGACCGTGCCAAAAAGAAGCTTGCCCGCTTCGGCGCGTTCGCGGACACCATCCACGTTCTCCAGAATCCAGCGCACTTTGGTACCAGCAAAATAGGGGTCGAGGCGCAGCCCTGTCTTCTGGGTGACCATTTCTTCGATGCCGTCGTTTTTGAGCTGACGGCAATAGTCGGCGGTGCGGCGATCTTGCCAGACGATGGCGTTATAGACCGGGCGGCCAGTTTCTTTGTCCCAAATGATGGTGGTCTCGCGCTGATTGGTCACGCCGACAGCGGCGATTTGATCGGTGTTGAGATTGGCGCGGGAAAGTGCTTCGGTTGCGGTAGCGCTCTGGCTCGACCAGATTTCCATCGGATCGTGCTCAACCCAGCCGGGCTGGGGGTAGATTTGTTGAAATTCTTTCTGAGCGGAAGCGACGATCTGGCCTCCATGGTCGATCACGACGGAGCGTGAGCTGGTAGTTCCTTGGTCGAATGCAAGAATGTATTTTGTTTGAGGCATAATGGGAGGGGGTTGAAGGTTGCTTGGTTTAATTAGAGATGGAGGAGGTTAAAAAGCTGTGCGCCTGCGACCCCGCCAAAGATGGGTGCAACGATGGGCACCCAAGCGTAGCCCCAGTCGGAGGGGCCTT
>Ga0307997_10001751_pt1 | contig 10174 bp, 9 predicted proteins | sample Davwhametageno36_FD_203165 | JGI IMG/M metagenome (GOLD analysis project Ga0307997, IMG submission 203165) | Marine microbial communities from Davis Island wharf, Antarctic Ocean - #36 | ecosystem: Environmental > Aquatic > Marine > Unclassified | place: Antarctic Ocean: Davis Island wharf...
TCACAAGAATTTTACCTTGAAAAACGCCAACAGCACCATTGCGTAGCACTTTTTTAAATACCTGACGGCTTTCACAATTCACCGCATCATGGGTGATGAACACCGTATCATCATGATGAAAATCATCGTCACCTAAACAGGCACCCGCCACAGTCACAGAGGAATTGTCGCCCACGAGCTCTAGGATACACTCATTGCGGGTCATCTTGCCGCCCGCAGTGAGGGTGAAGGATTTAAAGGTCGCATCAGCCCCAATACGTGCAAATATATGGGTGAGCATATGGTGCTCTTGGCCGTCTTGTACGCGGATATGGTGAAAACTGCCGGTATCGGCAACCTCAACTTCCATCACCACATTGCCGCGCGCGCCATAATGGCCGGTTTCGATCAAAGTCACGCTTGCGCCTGCCTCAACCTTTATAACATGATGGATTACCCCATCTGTACTGCCAGAGGAGACGGCATGAATGCGTATGGGATCGCTCACCTGTCCTGTGACATGCACGAGCAGCCCTTGCTGCGCCACTGCTGTATTTAACGCCGCCAAACTCCGCTCAACCGGGTTTTGTCCCGCCAGCTCGAGCTTGCCGTAAATATCCCGGACCCAGTGCAAATCCAATTTAGCCGCATCCGCAAGACTCTCAATCGAGCAGTTTGCAGCCTCTGGCAGAGAATTCGAGGCTAGGATGGCATTTTCAAAGGCAATTTCTGTCTTGGCTTGATCCATGAAAAGACCAATTTCGGGGCGTATTTGCGCTTCAATTTCTACGGAGCTAGCAACAAAGACGTCAGGCCGAGTGTATTTCCAATATTCATCACGCCGTTGTGGCAGGCCTTGGCTTTGGGCGCGTTTGGACGCCGATAGGCGAGCCTCTTTTGCCCATGCTCCAGAGCTGGCAATCAGCTCTGCGTCATACAGCGCACGGGTTGTAGCCGCTGTTTGGGAAGAGGCACCCATTAGGCCGTCTCCTCCAATAAATCGGAGTAGCCATTGTTTTCAACTTCAAGCGCCAATTCTGGGCCGCCAGATTTGATAATCCGGCCTGCGGCCATAATATGAACCACATCGGGTTTGATATGATCTAATAGGCGTTGGTAGTGGGTGATCACAAGAAAGGTTCGCTTGCCGTCACGCAAAGCATTCACGCCTTGGGCCACAAGCTTCATCGCATCCACATCCAAACCAGAATCTGTTTCGTCAAGGATACACATCTTTGGTTCAAGCATTGCCATTTGCAAAATCTCGTTACGCTTTTTTTCGCCACCGGAAAAACCAACGTTAACTGGACGTTTTAGCATATCAGCATCGATTTTCAGGTCTTTTGCCTTGGCACGTACAACTTTCAAAAAGTCGCCGGCACTCATCTCAGGCTGTCCACGCAATTTGCGTTGTGAATTTACCGCTGTGCGCAGAAAGGTCATGTTGCCCACGCCGGGAATTTCCACTGGGTATTGAAATGCTAAAAACAAGCCCGCAGCCGCGCGCTCTTCTGGTTCCATCGCAAGAATGTCATTGCCTTCGAGATGCGCAGACCCCTCGGTGACTTCATAGCCGCCTTTGCCGGACAAGACGTAAGAGAGCGTGGATTTACCAGAACCGTTTGGCCCCATAATAGCATGTACTTTTCCTGCTTCCAACGACAGATTAACTCCCTTGAGGATTTGCTTGTTTTCTTCTTCAAGTTGAATGTGTAGGTTTTTGATTTCTAGCATTTTAAATTCCTGCGGCTTAAATTAGCCTTAATTTTTTTTAGTGCGTTTCGCGTCATTTTTGAACATTGTATTGAAGATTCTTTAACACAATGTTCAGATTATCCAACTGACCCTTCAAGAGAGATGGCCACCAGGGCTTGCGCCTCCATGGCAAATTCCATCGGCAGCGCTTGCAGAACTTCCTTACAAAACCCATTCACCACCAAAGCCACGGCGTCCTCCTCGCCCATACCGCGCGAGCGGCAATAAAATAGCTGATCATCATCCACTTTTGACGTTGTGGCCTCATGCTCAACCCGTGAGGAGTTATTTTTTACTTCAATATAAGGCACTGTATGCGCCCCACACTTATCGCCGATCAGTAGGCTATCACATTGGGTGTAATTACGGCTGTTTTTGGCTTTTGGATGCATAGAGACCAAACCACGATAGGTATTTTGCGCCTTGCCGGCGCTGATACCTTTGGAGACAATCCGTGATTTGGTATTCTTGCCCAAATGCACCATCTTAGTACCAGTATCGGCCTGCTGCATGTTGTTGGCAATAGCGATAGAATAAAACTCGCCTTGGCTGTCATTACCGCGCAGAACACAGGATGGGTATTTCCAAGTCACCGCAGATCCGGTCTCCACTTGCGTCCACATAACTTTTGAGCGGTCGCCACGGCAATCAGCGCGTTTGGTTACGAAGTTATAAATCCCGCCCTTGCCATTTTCATCACCAGGATACCAGTTTTGCACGGTGGAGTATTTGATTTCCGCATCGTCCAGCAATACCAATTCCACAACCGCCGCATGCAACTGAGCAATATCGCGCTGAGGTGCGGTGCAGCCTTCCAGATAACTTACATAGGACTCTTTATCTGCAATGATCAAAGTACGTTCAAACTGGCCAGTGTTTTCCGCATTAATCCGGAAATATGTGCTCAGCTCCATCGGGCACCGCACGCCTGACGGAATGTACACAAAAGAACCGTCTGAAAACACAGCCGAGTTAAGCGTTGCATAGTAGTTGTCAGAAACAGGTACCACGGTACCGAGATATTTGCGTACCAATTCAGGGTGCTCGCGAATGGCCTCGGATATTGAACAGAAAATCACGCCCGCTTTCATTAGTTCAGCTTGGAATGTTGTGCCAACTGAGACCGAGTCAAAAACTGCATCCACCGCAACCCGTCGTTCACCTTCTGGGGCTTCAACCCCTGCCAATAAGGCTTGTTCCTTCAACGGAATACCCAGCTTTTTGTAGGTTTCCAAAAGTTTAGGATCCACATCATCCAAAGACTTTGGCTTTTCTTCCATGCTTTTAGGACGTGCATAGTAATATTGATCTTGAAAATCAATCTTAGGGTAATCGACCATCGCCCAATCAGGTTCGGTCAATTTCAACCAACGACGATAAGCGTCCAGACGCCAATCAAGCATCCACTCAGGCTCTTCATTCTTTGATGAGATCAACCGCACAATATCTTCGGACAGGCCTTTCGGCGCATATTCCATTTCAATCTCAGTATTCCATCCGTACTTATAAGCTCCTGACAGAGCTTTAACCGCTTCAACGGTTTCCGCATCTACACCATCTTTGACCTGAACGTTATCCATCGCCATCATATTCCCTATCTGACCGCTTTGCGTGCCAAAAATCTTTCATAAGCAGCTAACCATGCCGTGGCAAACTGTTCTACTTCATCTTCTGTAGTCTCCAAGCCAAGCGATACTCGTATCGCGCAGCTGGCCACATCGTCATCATACCCCATCGCACGTAACACGCGGCTGGCTTTTACTTTACCCGACGAGCACGCAGAACCCGCTGAAACTGCAAATCCTGCCAAGTCCATTTGCATGACTTGGGTCTCACCTTTCCAGCCTGGAGCTGCAAAGCAGCTCGTGTTGGGCAGGCGCGTCGATCCAATCCCAACTAAAATAAGATGTTTTCCGCTGGCTTCCAGTACCTTCTCTAGAATATTTCTAAGTTTCTCAATTTGGGCCCATTTACCATCGGTCAAATCACGAGCAGCAGCTTCGGCAGCGGCTCCAAATCCGGCGATGCCGATAACATTTTCAGTCCCCGCGCGCCGCCCCGTTTCTTGGCCGCCCCCCTGGATTTGCGCCATGATCTCTTGGCCTGGCTTCATCAGCAAACAGCCAACACCTTTTGGGCCTCCCAGCTTATGGGCTGATGCGCAGGCCATGTCGGCGCCGCTCCAAGCAAAAGAAGTGGCCAGCTTACCAAAAGCTTGAGTCATATCACAAAACCCCACCCCCTGCGGCACATCCTGTACAATCCCAGTTTCAGAATTAGCCAACTGTAGGGCAGTTGTGGCAGCATCTATCACCACAATGCGGCCCGCAATGACCGCCAAATCAGGACGCACCCAAGCAGCAATCGCGTCATGCTCTACATCGCCCGCATGAAATCCGCGATCTTTGAGAGCCAAAGCTGCAGCCTCTGTGGCGCTGCTGGTAAATACTATATCATGGGCACCCACGCCAAAAGCCTGTGAAATCTGGCTACGCGCACGCTCCACGATAGCCTTGGCACCGCGCCCCTCTAAATGCACCGAGGAAGGGTTACCCACCACATCCATCGCCGCAAGCATCGCCGCACGGGCTTCGGCGCGCAGCGGTGTTGTAGCATTGTGATCAAGGTAAATGCGTTGGTTCATTCGTCGACCACCTCAAAAAGGTTCGGCACTGCAGGACAAGGCGATAGGGTGTTGGACACCACGTCCGACAAGCGTGTCTGATGCAGATACACATAAACCTGTGCGCTTAGACCTTCCCATAGGCGGTTGGTCACGCTTTGCGCCCTGCTTCCTGACACGCCGCCAGAGGCCCCGGCGCCTTTTTGCAATGCATCCACTGTTTCGTCTACAGCTTCAAGAATATCCACCACCCGTATATCATTGGCCAATCGTGCCAATCGGTAGCCGCCATTCGGGCCCCGGACGGATTCGACCAGTTTGGCACGGCGTAATTTAACAAAAAGTTGTTCAAGGTAGGGCAAAGATATGTCCTGACGCCGAGCAATATCTGTTAGTGAGGCCAATTCCGTAGGCGCCAAAAATGCCAAATCTGCCAAAGCAACCATTCCATAACGACCTTTTGTAGAAAGTTTCATGCTAATTCACACTTTCATGCGGCATCTAAGGCCCATTTCGCTCAAATTTATTGACCTACGCGCGTCGGGTGCGTAACCCACTCCTTACAGCGGCGCGCCGCAAATAGATTAGAATGGTTCTAAGCTGCCACTTGTCCAAGGTCAAGCTAAGCATGCGCCCTAAACACACCAAAGGAACAATATGCCCGAAGTGATATTCCCTGGCCCAGAGGGCCGCCTCGAAGGCCGTTACCACCCTCAAAAGACCAAAGACGCCCCTATCGCGATTGTGCTGCACCCGCATCCACAATTTGGCGGCACCATGAACAACAAGGTCGTGTATAATTTGCACTATGCTTTTTATAACATGGGCTTCACAGTTCTGCGGTTTAACTTTAGAGGTGTTGGCCGATCACAGGGTGAATACGATTTGGGTATTGGCGAGCTGAGCGATGCGGCCTCCGCCTTGGACTACCTACAATCGATGAACACCAACGCAAAACATTGCTGGGTTGCGGGCTTCAGTTTTGGGGCTTGGATTGGCATGCAGCTGCTGATGCGCCGCCCTGAGATTACGGGTTTTATAAGTGTCAGCCCTCCGGCTAATATGTATGACTTCAGTTTCCTAGCGCCCTGCCCGGCATCCGGCCTTATGATCAATGGTCTGTCCGACCGCGTAGCGCCGCCTGCGGATACGGTGACGTTGGTCAACAAACTGCATGAGCAAAAAGGCATCACCGTCACCCACCAAGAAGTAAAAGGCGCAGGTCACTTCTTTGAAGATCCCCATATGGATCCGATGATTGACTCGGTGCAAACCTACGTGCGTCATCGTTTGACTGAAAATACCCGCTAAAACTTTTATATATGGCCTTAATTCCATCTGAGGCCACATATTCCTGATGATATGGTAATTCAAAACCACCAGCCGTAGGATGCCATCACCCTTCCAATATAGAGTATTGACGATGGCCACAGCCCCACGATATCAGGTGATTGCAACCGGTTGCAAATAACTTGGAAAGTTGTGATATGAGTGATATTGGAATTGGGATTATTGGTGGTGGCTATATGGGCAAGGCGCATTCCGTCGCCTTTGCATCTGTGGCCAGTGTATTTGACACGGCACTGCGGCCTATATTGGTGACAATATGCTCCAGCACGCCTGAGAGCGCGGAAAACTATCGAAAAGCATATGGGTTTAAAAAAGCTACATCCGATTGGCACGATATGGTTGCTGATCCAGATGTTCACGCCATTGTAATCGCCTCCCCACAGGTTACCCATCATGATATCGCCCTTGCCGCGCTTGCGGCTGGTAAGCCGGTCTTATGTGAAAAACCGTTGGGCACATCGCTCGAACAAAGTCGCTCTATGGTAGCAGCAGCCAAAGCCTCTGGTGTAGCCAATATGGTTGGGTTCAACTACATTCGTACGCCTGCCTCACAACAGATTCGTAAGTTCCTTGCTGAAGGTCGTATTGGCGAGGTCACATGGTTTCGCGGTGAAATGACCGAAGATTTTTTTGCCGATCCTGCAATTGGTGGCTGGCGTACGCAGGGCGCAGCAAATGGCACGATGGGCGACCTAGCGCCTCATATGATCAACGCGGCCCGCGCCTTAATGGGTCCTATTGAGAGCCTAAGTGCCTCAGTCGAAACCGTACATAAGGTGCGAGACGGCGAAACTGTCACCAATGATGACCAAGCCCAAATGATGTGCCGTTTTAAAAGTGGCGCACAGGGACATATGTTTTTCAGTCGTGTCGCGACGGGCAGAAAAATGGGCTATGCCTATGAAATTCATGGTACAAAGGGCCAAATCCGTTTTGACCAAGAAGACCAAAACGCGCTTTGGCTTTACACAACCGAAGGCCCAGAGGAGGAACGTGGGTTCCGCAAAATACTCACAGGCCCTGCTCATCCTGATTATCTGCCGTTTTGCCAAGGTGCCGGCCATGGCACGGGCTATCAAGACCAGATCATAATTGAGGCCAAAGATTTTCTTATGGCAATCGCTGAAAAACGCACGATATGGCCTTCATTCGAAGAAGGTATGGAAGTGAATCGCATTGTGACCGCAGCCCTCGACTCAAGCACCAAACATACCTGGGTAACCGTCGCAGACTATTAAAACAATGAGGCTATGAGATGATTAAAATTGGTAATGCGCCCTGTTCTTGGGGTGTAGAATTCGCAGATGATGCCCGCAATCCAGATTGGCAGCGGGTGCTTAAGGAAAATGCTGGAGCCGGATTCACCGGCATTGAGTTGGGTCCTGTCGGGTATATGCCAGAAGAGCCCACCATTTTGGCTGAGGCCCTCTCCGAATTTAACCAAGAGCTGATCGGCGGCGTTATTTTCCGCGCATTTCATGATCCGGATGCTTGGGATGATGTGCTAGATGGTTCAATCCGTACCTGCAAAGCCCTTGCAGCCCATGGGGCAACACGGCTTGTTATCATCGACAGCATCTCTCCACGTCGCGCGCCGACCGCAGGACGTGCCGCAGAAGCCGAACAAATGGACACGGCTGAATGGACTGCTTTTCGCGACCGTATCGCCACCATCGCTAAAATGGGCACTGAAGAATACGGTCTTTCCGTTGGCATTCACGCTCATGCTGCTGGATTCATCGACTTTGAGCCCGAGTTGGAGCGTTTGTTAAGTGAAGTGGATGAAAATATCCTCAGAATTTGCTTTGACACGGGCCACCATTCTTACGCAGGCTTTGATCCCGTGGCCTTCATGAAAAAACACATGTCTCGCATTAATTATCTGCACTTCAAAGATATAAACCCAAAAGTTAAAGCTAATGTAATCGCCAACCGTACCGGCTTTTATGATGCCTGTGGCCAGGGTGTTTTCTGTAACCTTGGCGATGGTGATGTAGATTTCCCCGCGGTGCGTCAGCTGTTGTTGGACTCTGGTTTTGACGGCTGGTGCACTGTAGAACAAGATTGCGATCCGTCCGGTGACACCTCCCCTGTGGATGATGCAAAACTCAACCGCACCTATCTTCAATCCATCGGCTTTTAAGGAATACTGCATATGACAAAATTAAAATGGGGCATGATTGGCGGCGGTGACGGTAGTCAAATTGGGCCCGCGCACCGTCTGGGCGCAGGCCTAGACGGTTTGTTTGAATTCACAGCCGGTGCTTTGGATCACCGGCCTGAAGAAGGCATACTATATGGTCAGAGCTTCGGCTTGGAAGATCGGGCCTATGGCAGCTGGCAAGATATGCTTGCGGGAGAAAAGGGGCAGGCCAACCCTGTTGATCTGGTCACAGTGGCCACGCCCAACTCCACGCACTTTGAGATTACCAAAGCGTTTTTGGAAGGTGGATTTCACGTTCTGTGCGAAAAGCCCATGACGATGACCATCAAAGAAGGCGAAGAGATTGTAAAAGTCTCCCGCGCCACAGGTAAAATTTGTGCCGTAAACTACGGTTATTCTGGATATTCACTTGTACGCCACATGAAGGCCATGGTTGCGCGTGGCGATATTGGCAAGGTCCGCTTGGTCAATGCTGAATTTGCTCATGGACACCATGCCGATGCCGCTGATGCAGACAATCCGCGGGTGCGGTGGCGGTATGACCCGGCGCAAGCGGGTGTCTCGGCTCAATTTGCTGATTGTGGTATTCATGCGCTGCATATGGCCTCATTCGTGACAGGTCAGGAGGTCACCAAGTTGAGTGCCGATACCGTCTCTTGTATTGGCGTGCGAGAGTTGGAAGATGACGCAATGGTAAACTTCCGCATGGATGGGGGCGCTGTGGGGCGTTTGTGGACCTCTTCCATCGCCATCGGTCGTCAGCACGGCTTGGGCATCCAAGTTTTTGGCGAAAAAGGCGGGTTGCGGTGGTCGCAAGAACAACCCAACCAGCTTTTTTACATGGCATTGGGTGAGCGGTTGCAGATCATTGAACGCGGTGAGGCCAATCTGTCACCAGAAGCGGATCGAACTACACGGGTGACCATTGGTCATTCTGAGGGGATGCCTTTGGCCTTTGCTAATATCTACACTGATTTGGCCGAAGCTATTCATGCCCGCAACGAGGGCCGCGCCATTGATCCGGCTGCTGATCTTTATCCACGGGCTGAAGATGGCTTGCGCTCAATGGCGGCTGTGTTTGCCGTTGCGCAATCGGGCAATCAAGACGGGGCGTGGCTTGATGCTCGTCCTCCGATGTTTAAATAAAAATTTAACTGTGGAGCGGGCGCAATGTGCCCCGCTCTACAACAATACTGGGAAACAGCACCGCTTTCGGGCGTTGAGTTGGATCCAACAGCATCGCTACCACCAATTCGACCGAACTGGCTACCACTTGCTTGATGGGGTTATGAATGGTTGTCAGATTGATGTTCTCCCATTGCGCCATTTCCATATCATTGAGCCCAATAAACCCGATCTGATTTGGGACTGATAGCCCTGCGGTTTCAGCCGCTGACAGCGCCCCGATGGACAAGACGTCATCCCCGCAGAAATAGGCTTGCGCAGGACCCGCCGCGATCAACCGCAACATTTCCGCACGTCCCGCTGCAAATGAATAGGCTTTGGCATAGGTCACTGTATGGGCAACATTCGGATGCGCACGCAACTCCGACAAAAAACCGGCATACCGATCTTGGGTTGAAGTGGCGGTTTCGGGGCCACCCATGAAGCCAATCGTGTCATAATCACGAGCAATTAAAGTTTGCGCGGCCATTTGCCCCGCTGCAAAATTGTCGATGCCTACTGTATGTACTTTTGGTTGCACGGAGTGGCGGCCAAAAAGATGTACAACCGGCACGCCAGCGCTTTGAAAGGCCTCTGCAAAACTCACTGGCAGAGTCGAAGAGGCAACAATCACCCCATCCACCGAATATTGCCGCAGCATACGCACAGAATTGGCAGGATCCACCTCATCAGAGAGATTGACTAACAAAGGCCTTAGACCACGCTCCTGCAGGCCTTTAGTGATCATATCGAAAACTTCTAGAAAAATAGGATTATGGAAGTTGTCAGACACTACGCCAATCAGCTTGGTGCGACCAGTTGTGAGTGAAGAGGCAAGAGCATTAGGACTGTATCCTAATACAGCCGAGGCCTCCATTACCTTAAGCCGCACTTTCTCAGAAACCGAAGCTCCTTCAGTAAAAGTCCGCGATACAGCAGAGCTAGAAACGCCTGCCAATTCGGCGACATCTTTTAATGTGACTGCCATTCCTTTTGATATCCTTCATTCCGTATTTTAGTTCGTATATTTAATTATAACAAACTAGTGCTAATATTATATTTTAATTATAAAAAGCCATAAGCAACGGATCAAAACTCTATATTAATTATTATCAACATATTTATGTATGTGAGCAGTA
>Ga0307997_10001755_pt1 | contig 10161 bp, 2 predicted proteins | sample Davwhametageno36_FD_203165 | JGI IMG/M metagenome (GOLD analysis project Ga0307997, IMG submission 203165) | Marine microbial communities from Davis Island wharf, Antarctic Ocean - #36 | ecosystem: Environmental > Aquatic > Marine > Unclassified | place: Antarctic Ocean: Davis Island wharf...
TCTCAAGCTCTCAACTCACACAACAAACGTTCTCCCTACTGATAAAGAACTGTAAGAAAGCTTGCGCGGTGTGTGTTCACAAACCAACACGAACTTTGTTCCACGCCCATGAATTTCCACGCTTTCTACTCCGATGAAATGACATCACCGGCAGCGAGTGCCGAAGAGGATGCTGTTCGGAAGCGTCAGCAGGATCATGCAAACCAAGTCGCACTGACGAAACAGTCAGCAACAACCACAACAACTCCCTCTCAAACACCACCACCACCACCACCACCGTCTATGGGTCTTACCCCACGCAGCGCAGGCGGCGTGCCATCACGTAAAAAACGCTCGAAGCTTGCTCGTAGCCATGAGAAGAGAGTTAGGTCAGAGCTGCACGATGTCATGACACGTGCTTCTAACGATGTCAAAGGACGTGTCGTGCTAGGTCAGGGTCCGACAATGATGACTGGTGGTTTTCTGACTCCACTGCAGGAGAAGCTTCGCGCGGCTCAAGAAAATTCTAGTCCCACAGAGCTACACTCAAGTACCACGCGCACACATTGGCCAACATCACCAGCAAGAGCAACACCAAAAGTACCAGGTAGCCGGAGACGTCGGCAGCTTGCTCGTCAAGCAGACTACATCGACCCTTGCTCGCAAGCCTACATCGACAAGTACGAAATAGAAGGACCAGTTGCAGTACAACTTGCCGCCCACAAAAACAAGCGCATTGAGCGACAACTGGCCAGAATCCTAAACTTATCTTCAGGGATGCATGCAGACAGCATGGTGAATCTTCGCTCTCTTTGTGGGCGTTGTGAACGCCATGCAAAGTGGTTGACGCAAAGTGATCGTGCTCGCATGTTTGTGTTCGACGACCAATCGCCCCAAGAGAATCGTCGTCTGGTGTATTTTCGACAGAACGGAGTGACCGAATATGTGTCTCTGAGCACGTTGACAACACCTCGCTCCGACCAATCGCGGTTTTCTTCTCCAAACTCCTCCTCTTCCTCCTCTTCCTCCTCTTCCTCCTCTTCCTCCTCTTCCTCCTCCTCGTCGTCGCCGTCTTTTTCTAATCTTGAGCACGCATTTTTAGGTCTGATTCCACGCAATGGTAACATGCTTCATGGACTCCAAAACGCTTTGACCAATGTTGTCATTACAGGAAGATCCACGCAAGTTCCAAAAGCAAAAGCAAAGCGAAGCAGCAGGAGCACACAGCCTAATACACCCCCAGCAACAGAGTCCTGGTGCTTTCCAATCGCAAGTGACGAAGATACAAACGTGCTGGGCGTTCTGGTGGTTGTGATGGCCAAAAATCCACTGACGGTGAAACCTTCTTTAAAATTTGATGATAATCTTGACGCGTATCCTGATTCAGAAGACTCGCAAGACTCGCTAGACTCGCAAGATTCGCAAGATGAAAGTTTTTCAAACCACTCAATTGTGTTTGACGAGGATAAATACTCTGTGGACGAAACGGTGTTGTTTCGTGCATTTTTGACAAGTATTGGTATCGCAGTTCGTAATTGTGTTACTAGAACACGGGAGCTCAGCGTTTCAGCGACCGAAGCCGAGGAGCAGAGAGTTCAGTTGCAAAGTCAGCTAGATGATGCGCGAGCAAAATTGAAAGCAGAAGAACAAAGATTTCAAAATCAGCTCAAAACAGAAGAGCAGCAATTTCAGCAGCAGCTCCAGGCAGAAGAAGAAAAGTACAGGTCAGGCGAGGAAAAGTACAAGTCTACAATTGCGTTAACTCAAGTCGAGCACAAGGCACAACTTGAGCGGGAGGAATCCGGACACAAAGCACAGTTGGAGCGGGAGGAATCTGAATTTCGTGCGGTGTTAGAAGTAGAAGAGGCCAAGCGTGACACGGAACGCAAGTTTGAGCAAGAAAAAATGACGCGCGAGCGCGAGGAACTTAAAGCAGAACGTGAGAGCCAGCGCAAAGAAATGGAGAACCTCCGAAATGAACATGCTAAACTTTTGCTGGTTGAACAGGACGAGTCACAAAAGTTGTCAGTACAACTGCAGCTGTTGGAAGAAGCACGACAGGAACTCTCACAACAAAAAGAAAAGGGTGGAGAACAAAAAAATCAGCTCAAATCAGAAATTGAGCACGAGCGTATACTTGAACAGCAAGTCAGCCAGTTGGAAATGGAAATCAAGCGCCAACAAATTCGAGCTGAGCACGCTAAGAAGCAAGCGGTCCGATCTAAAGAAAAAATTCCAGTCGCAATGGAAGCGTTGCGTCGACTGTCGTTGGCTGCATTTAGCAAAAAGAAGCAGGGGAGTGAAGAGAATGAGGAATCGAGCGAGCAGGACGTTGCAGAGCTGATGCGTGCCATTGTGAACACAACCGTCAATATCCTAGAAGCTGACAGAGTTACACTGTATTTGGTGAGTGAGGATGGCTTGCAGCTGGTGGGACATCAGTTTGCAGACACTGTTACAGCTATCAAATCTGGCGCATTTGGTGCTAATCACGGCAGTTTTGTCGTGGATCGAACAACAGGCATTGCTGGACATGTTGCCACGACACGACAAATGTTTAACATTCGTGACGTCTACGATGACCCACGGTTTGATCGCAGTCACGACATGAAGTCTGGCTATCGCACCAAGAGTATGCTCGTGAGTCCCATTCTCAGTGCACAGGGTGAAGTGCTTGGTGTTATTCAAGCGATGAACAAGATTGTTCAAGAGGAAGAAACGAGCGAAGACTATCTGATGGAGGATTATTTTACTCATGATGACGAGCAGGTGATACAAATATTGGCACAGCACGGATCCATGGCAATCGAGCACTCGCAGGGTATTCGAAGTGACAACCACAATTTGAAGGCAGCAACAGAGCAGCTCGAGGCTGTCCGAAAAGAACTGGCGCGTCATGACAACGAGTCGGCCATGCTGTTGGACGCGGCACACGACGTTGCGGTTCAACTTGATTACGAGCAATTAGATTCTGTCATGGAGAGAGAGGGTGTGAGCGGATCAACAAATAGATCTTCTGAGTTCGGTTCGATTTTAGTACCAATGTTTGGCAAAGTGGTTGCGCATGCACGTCGCCTCTGTTGTGCAGATCGTGCCAGCTTATTTTTTTGCGACTGGGAGGGTCGGAGACTTTGGTCGGCAGTCGCCGAGGGTGTGACGACAAAAGCGAGTACAGGGGAGGGTCCAAAAGGTAAACCAGTGAGCTCCATCTTCGATCACAAAGATTCCAGCATAGTTATTGAAGTTCCCATGGGACGAGGTGTCGTGGGTCGAGTAGCGGATACGGCAAAGTCGATCCGGACATCGAATGCACGATCACTCCCTTACTTTGATGACACTCATGATATGAAAACTGGTTATCGTACCAAGTCCATTTTGTGCGTCCCTGTCAAAGTGCCGGGACACAAAAATGAGGACTCAGTTGTTGCCGTTCTCATGCTCATCAACAAGTTGCAGGCTGACACAGCATCTGCATCTGGAAGAAGCGGAGATGACACGAAGCGCAGTGATACTCATGGAGAGGATGCTACATTTGACGAGCATGATTTGGATCTTGCCGAGCGTCTTGCTGCTCAAGTCAGCGGGCCAGTGGCACATGCTCAAGAAATGATTGCGATTGCACAAAAACACACTGGAAAAGAAGGGGGAGAGATGACAAAACTCAAATCGAAAATGAATGAGCTGGAGAAAAAAGCAACAGAGGCTCTGAGAAAAACGGAGAGAGATTTAAGAAACAAAGTAGTAGACGAGCGAACGAAAGCAGGAAAAATGCTCAACATTTTGAGTTTTGGTGCCGGTGCTTCGAAGAAAGAAAAAAATGTAGGACATATTCTTTCCGAAGTACTCAGCGAAGTTCGTGACGTGATGCAAGCGCAAGTAGTGACGTTTCACATGCAGGATTTTGAACGAAAAATTTTGTGGCCTAGATCTAGCAGTGGCACCAATGTTGGTTTTTTGAGCGGCAACGGAGCAACTTCGCTGACTACTGGAGGTGGTGGCAACAAAAGCACGCCGAGCGTAGCAAAAGCGGTCGCCTCCTCACTGTCGGCTGTTGGCATGGAGACATGTCGTCGCGCTTGTGCCATGTCGGGTGAACCATCAGGTCAGACACTAGGGAAAACAGGTGTTGACGTGCTCTGCATGCCTGTCATGGGACTGGTGGGAGTGGCATATGGGACGTCAAGTGGAGCAGAGAACTCGGCGGGGACAGAAGTAGTTGTGGGTGTGCTGGAAGCAATATATCCAACGGATGAGGACATGGTAGGTGCGGAAAAAATTGAGAGCGCATTTCTCCAGGCTGTGTGCACACAAATTGGTGCAGTGCTGACAGAAGAGACACAGTCGAAGAGTCGTGCAGAGGGTGAAAGAAAAGTGTCCAATGATTTGAAAGAGCTTCGCGAGCAGATCCAGCGAATCAAGAAAGAAGAGGCTGCCAGAGAAGGCGAGCTTGAAAGCAAACTCCAACGAGAAAGAAGGCTTTCGTCCGCTGCTCAAGTGTTAGCCAGCAACACGAAGTTTCGAAAAGGAAAACACGGTGTCATGGCAGATTTGTTCGGTCGGACATTAGCAGCAGTTACTGGTCTTGTGTCTGCTGATCGTGGCTCGCTGTTTCTGGTTGATGGAAAAAAAGGAATACTCAGAACAACAGACATGCACTCGAATGATGGTGGTAGTGACGACGTCAAGTTCATAGAGATTCCAATTAAACCAAATTCAATTGCTGGTTCTTGTGCCATTATGGGTCAATTAACTAACGTTCCGGACGCCTACCAAGACGCACGATTCAATCGTGCGATTGACAAAGAATCTGGCTATCGCACAAAATCAATGCTGACTGTGCCTGTCCATGCCGCTGATCTCTTCCTGGGAGATGAAAAAAGAAGTGGTGGCAGCGATGATGACGACGACGATGATGACACGCCGGGCGAGGTTATTGCTGTGCTTCAGCTAATTAACAAAAAGAGCATCAACAGTACCAGAGACGCGAACAGTGCAAGTGGAAAGAAGAAGAAGAAACAGAAGAAAAGCAAACCAATTCCTTTTGATGACAATGATGTGGAGCTCGTGCAGCGTTTTGTAATTCAAATTGCTCCTTCCATACGAGACGCGCTGCAGCAGGAGTCTCAGGCTCATGAGGTTGCTGCTTCTCACACGCATTTGCGAGAAGTAGAGAATCGATTAGCTGTAGAGAGAGTTGCAGCGAAGCAAAGAGAGAAGGAGTTGGAACTAGCGACGGAAAAAAAAGACGACGAGACCAAAGAGCTTGCACAAAAAGAGCAGAAGACTGCTAGTTTGTACTCGAGTCTTGGTCTCAAAGTTGTGGTACTCAAGGACGAGAATGTAAGGATGAGCACAGAGAACGCTGTGCTCCAAGAAAAAGTGCGCGAGCTCGAGAGAGCCAACACGCTGCAAGAGACGACGATGAAAAGGCTCGAAAGCAGAGTTCACTCTGATCGTGAAACAATGAATGCGCAAGTCGCCAAGAGAGACGAGCTTGAAGAACAATTGCTGCACTCCAGAGAGAGAGAGCAGGAGCTACAAGCCAGCAATCGACGTCAGCTGGAGCAGATCACATTCATGAAAAAACTTCCAATTGTCTCTCCGTCCATTGGAAGAAAAAACATTACGAGAGTAGGTAAGGCAGGGATGAGAATTTTGAGAGAGGGTGGTGGAGATGATGAAGAAGAAGAAGAATTTGAAGTTGATGAAGTTGAACAGGACAAAGAAGAGGGAGAAGGAAAGTTGTCTGCAAGAAGGAGGAAAAAGAAGAAGAAGATGAAAAAGAAGAGTAGCAGCAGCCCTGGGAACGAAAAAGGTGGAGACAGGGGAGTCGTTCTACGTTTTGGTCCCAACAGCATTCAGCAGCAAAAAAAAACATTGGCAAAGCAAGGAAGCAGCACCGCAAGAAGGAGAGCAACGAAAGCAAAGAAGAAGAAAAAGAAGCCTGTCATGGCTAGGTTATCTGCTGAGGGAGGTGGCCCAGTGACAGTCGTCATCGATCGATCTTTGTTCATGACGGGAGGAACTAAAGGAGGAGCGAGAAGATCACCCAAACGAAGATCCAACCGTTACTTTGGGAGTCCGTTACGAGGCAGCGTGAGCAGCAGCAGCACACCAAGTCCAGCCTCGGGGAGATTGTTGTGGGGTTTTGCTCCTCCGCCCGTTGACTCATACGTTCCAGAAACGGGTGGCATGGCATTCCGATGAAACATGACATGTGAGTATGGCTGCACAGCAGTCTCTACATTTCAATTGTACACATTCATTCATATGGCTTCCATACCTTCGTACTAGTACTAGCTTATTATAAAAATGATTCTGATTTCTGATTTGATTTTATTATTTTGTACCATTTCGTAAATTGTAATTTTCTCGGTCTATCGATACTGAATGAGACACTGAATGAGAAACGTGTGATTTTCTCCAGAAGAAAAGCGGCTTGTTACTTTTAGCATCCATGCCTCTTCACTCACTCACCCGTTCTCGTTCTTGGCACGTTTCCAACGAGCGTCATCAGCTGCTTTCTTAACACCTCTCGTGCATTTCCCATGTCTCCTCGTAACGCTTTGATCGCCATCCCACCATTCTCTCTCGTCCACATGTCACGCACTTTGTCCTGTCCGAAGATAATGACCTGCTTGACATTGGTACGCCTAGTAAAGCGGCTGGTCAGCACGACCTCCAGGCCTCCTGTCTCCTCACCCAGAACTCTTGCGTTCGTGTTCTCGTCTCTTGTCTCCTCGGACGTCCGATGCACGTTGGCAGACGCCAAGTACACTACACCACGAATGCGAAGACCAAACCGATAGCTCTTGGTCTCAATTCTAGCAAGCGTTGCATTCTCTCGCCTCTTAATCTCACGCGTCACACGCGTCGTGGCGTCCCGACGAACGATCAGACGCATATGCGCCACGATAAGTGCATTCTTAACAATAAGTGCCTGGTGGAGAACCATGGCCAAAAAGTCTGCGCGCTCCTCACTTGGAATGAGCATGTCAGATCTTCCTGCTATAAGACGTGTGAAGCGTGGCTCGCTCATGGTAACTTGAGCAGAGTGAGAGAGCTTAGGATTGTACGCCTCAATGCGATAAGATCTGCCACGGGATCCAACCCCGGAGAAGATGCGCATGAGGAGATAGTGGTGAGGTATATCCTCAGTGTCGATGTCGGCCTGTTTTATTAAAGAGAGAAAGAGACAGAGACAGAGAGAAGAAGAAGAAGAAGAAGACAAAATAAATTGTGAGCTGCAAAAAAAAAACTCGCCAACATACCGAGCACAAGAAAAAGCAAATATAAAAACTCACATCAATGCGCATTGCACGATGAAAGATCTGCTCCCCGACTGTCGAGACGGATGGCATTCCTGGACTGCTAGATTTCTTGATCTCTCCAGCGGTCGACTCCATTTCTTTTTTAACTCTTGGTGCTAGCTGTGGATCAATCGAGAATGTCATTCTTGGTTCTAACTCCTGCGGCATTCCAAATTCGCTCGAATCGGTCGATGCCGTCCTTGTCTGCCTCTCCTGCTCCAGCATTCCACGCATTTTCTCACGCTCCTGTCCCTGACGAATTGCATCCACATCACGCTCTTTCTTTTCCTCTCCATGCTCTGCAACCACCAGAGCCTCCTCTTCTGCATCGCCACGTACTCGTAAATCTGCATACTCCATAATTTTTGCAAGACCTTTGGCTAATTTGAGTTTTTCCAAATGTTCTAAAGGTGCACCCAAAAGTTGTGAAATGACGATAGTTGGAACAGTGGCGCTTGCAGTCTCTGCCAACTCTGGCGAGTATACGGTAATCATCAGACGCAACTCACTCCTCGACATATCAACCTCACCATCGTCTGAGAAGTCCAACTCTGACTCAGAACTCCAAAGCTCGTTTCGATCACCCATTGCACCCTTCAGTGTTGCAACGTTGACAGCAGATGCAGTCACAACGATCGAGTGACCATCGACATCAACACCCTCCTTCCATCTTCTGTTGACATAGTCGGCTGCAATCTCCCAGTTCTCTCTGAGATCCTCGGCGTCGTCTTCGTTTTCCTCTTTCACACCCACGACCGCACCCGTCTCACCATCCACGATTGATCTCTCTCGTTCTCGCTGCTCTTCTAACTCTCTCTTCTTCACTCTTGCATCCTGGCTAGATTTCTTTCTTTCTGATACATCCTTCAGACGCTGTGCCGCGTCCTCCTCCTGCTCTCTTCTTCTCTCGTCCGCCAAAGTTTCGGTCAGCGATAAAAGCTTAAGGACAGGCAGACCCGTTCTTCTCCTTTGGATTCGTAAACATTTAATTAAATGTTTTGCTAATAAAATTCGTCGGAATCCAACCAGCAGCTCCTCATCAATTGCACCCGACGAGCTGATACTCTCTAAAAGATCAGACCCACCAATAAGAATTTGCATACGATGTGATGTTGCAGGATCATATGCAAGAATTCGAAGTCTTGGAAGTCGTACTACACCCAATGTCGTCGTCTCAACATTTAGATCATCTGCTCTTGTCTCCTCCTGCTCTGGTGTCGACATGTCAAATGCAGTACACATGACAAATGACATTCCACCTTTTGGTGCGTCTGGTGTTGGTGCAACTGGCATGCGATGAGCAAGATTAAATAATTTATTACCTCTTCCAGCATACGGTGCAATTGCATCACCAAGTGGATCCTCACGAATAAGAACGGAGGATCCACGATTCGCCATAGCATCACGTACACCAGAAAGAGGAAGCGGCGTAATTTTATTTGTACCAAAGACACGAGCACGAAGAAGCTCCAAACGAAAGGGAGGAGAGGGTGTTCCCTCTGGTGCATGAAGTTCTGTAGTAAGACGCTCGTGAATAATGTCACCCTTTCCTTGAACAGTATCAACGCCAGGTGGACCTTGCATGGGTGGCATCAAACGAAGTCTCTCGTAAAGAACGTACTCAATTAAATCTGCCTCCCTTCCACGATCCATCAAATCAGCATGCTTGGCTACCACCTCCTCCAGTTCTTTCCTTCCTAGCGTAATGCCCACACGATATGATGTCAGTGGATTGTACAAAGAGAAACGAATTTTTCTTCGATCTGTCTTGTCTTCTAGACCAAAATCTTCAAATCTCCCTTTGCCGCCGTCAGTCGTCTCCTTCTCCTCTCCATTTTGATCCCCATCATGATCACCACCACTCCACTCGTCTCTTCGATCTGGATCTGACACGTACACCTCGACAACGTAAAACATTCGATCGGGTGGATTCTTCACAGAGATCTCCTCTGTCACAGTACCCTCCACAGTAATTGTTCTCTGCTCCTCGGGCATAATTTTAAATCCCTTTCGATAAATCATTTCATAATCCTCCCCACGTTGTCCCTCTGGATCCATCTCCTCCACGTCAAACAAACCACCCGATGATCCATTCGATCCCAGCTCCACCGTCTCCGCCTGGAGAAACTTTTTTCCAAACGAAAGCTCGTCACTCTCTCCTCCTCCTTCTGAAGAAGAAAAAGTCGATCCAGCTGTTCCTGGCGTTCTTGTTCCCTCTCCTCCACCATCACCTCTAGATTCATTAGCCGTTCCGGGCACAGTCGCCGTTGTGCCTGGTCTCGTGCTAGCACCTGTTGATCCACGACTTTTTGTTCTGCTCTCAAGAAAGAATGCACCCTGCTTGCACTTGAGACGCTGCAGTAACTTTGGTACGGCAGCATCCGTTGGTGTCTTGCTCTTTGGAAGCAGACCAAGCTTCTCTACCAGCTCCTCCTCTAAAAATTCGCCAGTGTACTCAGTACCACCCTTATCAGTCCCAAGCAAACGTAGGGAATGTCTCTTTCTTCTTGAGTTTTGCACTTCACGCATTTCAATTTTCATTTTTCTCAAACCAATTGACTGCTCACCCTCAAATACTAACGGACCCGCTTCTGAAAAGTCCACTTGTGTTTCGTCCGCAAGCCTGCTAGTAATCATTCTTCCAGTCTTGGCACTTACACCACCACCACCACCACCACCACCACTAGAAGGAATTCCCGTACTTCCTGCTGAAACGCGCGTTGCTACTACAACTGGTGCGTGCTTTTCTCCGATCGCCATTGTTGGATCTTTCGATAGTCTTGGTTCTTGATCCTCTGCCCAGTGGAGCTGCTTGACTAATGTTTGTAAAATCTCGACTCTCTCCTTTTTTGTTCGACAAGGCCATTGGAGA
>Ga0307997_10001756_pt1 | contig 10160 bp, 8 predicted proteins | sample Davwhametageno36_FD_203165 | JGI IMG/M metagenome (GOLD analysis project Ga0307997, IMG submission 203165) | Marine microbial communities from Davis Island wharf, Antarctic Ocean - #36 | ecosystem: Environmental > Aquatic > Marine > Unclassified | place: Antarctic Ocean: Davis Island wharf...
CGTTTTAAGAGGCAATCAAATACACTTGAACAAGGAAACATTATATTCATTTAGGTATTCAGGAGTTATAGAAATCTTTAAGAGAACAGACTCTATAACCATGCTACAGAAAGCAATGGGGCATTCCTCTATAAATGTTAATTTGACCTATTTAAGAGGATTGGAAATAGCTGAATTAAAGGAGGAGGATATGCCTATAGTTTTATAAAACAAATAATAAAATTATAGATTGTTATTTTTTAATTTCCTTCTAAATTCTCATAAATACCTTCATCTACTTCAGAACCTGATGTCAAAATTGAGTTCATATAATCTCTAAATTCCACAAAGAAATGAGATTCTCTATTCTTCCAATATTCCTGCCACCCAGGTTGGTTTTTTATGGCACTTATAGAGGCAGTAAGAGATTCTTGAATATTCTGGTCAAGAGTGCCCTCATTTGCTAAATAGTAATTATTTTGAAACGACAATATTAAGCCGTGCATTAATATAGTAGCTTGAAATTTTTCAGCACCAGTAGTTATACTTTTTGGGTCCTTTATAAAATCCCATAGAAGTTGACTTGATTGTCTACTATTACCGGTTTCAGTATACCAAGAAACAGTTATTGCATTTGCAGCATTTGCAGTAGCAGATTTTGTTGCTGTCGTATTTTCTTTAAACTGAACACCAACAAAAATTAGTGATACAAATAAAGCAACACCTCCAATTATTTCAGTTATTAGCGCAATTTTTTTTAAAGAGTATTTCATAATTAATTTAGTTTAACCTATTTAAGAGATTTAAAAATAGATAAATTGAAGGAGGAGTATATGCCTATGGTTTAGTAAGTAATTTAAATTTCTTTTTTTTATTAATTCTATTATCCGCCATAAATAAGATTCTGTCAGATTTTTAAAATAAAGTGATATTGAGAGCAGGAAGATTACTTTGGCATCTTAAATCGTTCAAAAACTGTAGCTGAAATCGTTGAAGCGGCATCACGAATTTTCGCAGCTTCTATATAATCAATCTGAGAGAAGAAGTGCTTAAAATGGGAGTGGTCTCTAAATTCAAGAAGCACAACCTTATCGGCTTGCATATCAGGAGACAAAGCTTGCGGCTCTTCATCGGATGCGTGAATTATCACTTTTTCTCGCACAAATATAGGTGTAGCGAGCTCAACATAGCGTGAATAACCGACGTGGTCGTTAATAGCGAATTTAGCGAAGACGAGTGTAGACATAATCTAATTATTTTGAAGTAAAGATAGAAGGAATTGATCACTAGTGCAAACTCCAATAAAAAAATGTGGGGGTTTTTTATTGGACTTGTTTTCTAATATTTTCTGGCAGGAATACCCAGTTTTTATCGAATACATATTTTACTATTCAACTGATATTTTTTGATTTGATAAGAATCCATTACTAGGCTCAATAGCTATTTATTTTACATCTATTTTTTTCTTGACTTAGATGTTCAGTTTTGTAAAAAACTGGACCGAAACAATTAATTTCTTTTAAAGTGTGTCAAATGTCTGCCAGTTTTTGTAAATTTAGGTTGTTCTTTGAGATGTTTAGAAGTTGGTTGTTTTCTCCTTTTAGAACTCTTTATCAAATGGTTAGGGCAATGAGAGCCAACAAAAAAAGGCTTACATTTCTGTAAACCTTTTTGCTCCCCCTCTTGGGCTCGAACCAAGGACCCTCTGATTAACAGTCAGATGCTCTAACCAACTGAGCTAAGGAGGAATTTGCTAGAATATTTTTATTTTAGCGTGTGCAAATATATATCTTTTACAAAAAGCACAAAAACTTTTTTCGTAAAAAAACACCTAATATTATAAATCATTAAAAAAAGAGTGAACAGAACATCTACTTTATGTTATTACATAGTTTTTTAGAGTGTATATTCTTAACTATTACAGTATATTTAAATACTGAATATTATTTCTATTTTTTGTAAAAGTTGTATTTTTACAGCTAATAATTAGCTTAGATACATAGTATTCTATTTTTATGGATAAGTTTTCTTTCTTAAACGCAGCACACACAGGCTTTATAGCCGATTTATACGATCAATATTTACAGAATCCAGATGCTGTAGAACCTAGTTGGAGGAGCTTTTTTCAAGGCTATGATTTGGCAAATGAAAATTTTTCTCTCACAGAAGAGGAAGAAATCTCCGCTGAAATACCACAATCTGTAAAAAAAGAGTTTCTGGTTGTAGATTTAATTAACGGGTATAGAACTAGAGGTCATCTGTTTACAAAAACAAACCCAGTTAGAGACAGAAGAAAATATTCTCCTAGTCTAGATATTGAAAATTTTGGGTTATCAAAAAATGATTTAGATAGCACTTTTAATGCTGGAGAAATTTTAGGGATTGGTCCAAAAAAACTCTCAGAAATTATAGCTCACTTAGAACTTATTTATTGTGATTCTATTGGAGTAGAGTATATGTATATGCGAAATCCAGCAAAATTAACATGGTGGAAAGATCGTTTAATAAAAAATGATAATCATCCTAATTATTCTGAAGATGCTAAAAAATACATCTTATCAAAATTAAACCAAGCAGTTACTTTTGAAAGTTTTCTGCAAACAAAATATGTAGGTCAAAAGCGTTTTTCTCTAGAAGGTGGTGAAGCTTTAATTCCTGGAATTAGTGTTGCTCTTAGAAATGCTGCAGAAGTATATGGAGTGGAAGAGTGTGTTTTAGGAATGGCACATAGAGGACGATTAAACACCTTAGTAAATATTTTCAAAAAACCCGTTAGAGATTTATTTAGTGAATTTGAAGGGAAAGATTTTGAAGACACAAATATAGATGGTGATGTAAAATATCACTTAGGCTTAACCCTTAGTAAAACCTTTAGAAACGGGAAACAAATTAAAATGAATTTGGTACCCAACCCGTCACATTTAGAAACTGTTGCAGCAGTTGCTGAAGGAATTACCAGAGCCAAAATAGATAGAAAATATAACGGAGACGAAAGTAAAATTCTTCCCATTATTGTTCATGGAGATGCTGCCATAGCCGGACAGGGTATTGCCTATGAAATTACTCAAATGGCAAAATTAAACGGCTATAAAACCGGAGGAACTATTCATATTGTTGTAAACAATCAGATTGGTTTTACCACCAATTATTTAGATGCACGTTCTAGTACTTATTGTACAGATGTTGCCAAGGTAACCCTGTCTCCAGTATTGCATGTAAACGCAGATGATACAGAAGCTGTATGTCATGCTATGGAAATGGCATTAGATTTTAGAATGAAATTTAAATCAGATGTTTTTATAGATTTATTAGGTTACAGAAAATACGGCCATAACGAAGGAGATGAACCTCGTTTTACACAGCCAAAACTATACAAAGCAATCTCTAAGCATAAAAATGTAAAAGATATTTATGCTGCCCAGTTATTGGCAGAAAACAATATTAATTCAGAATACTTAGAGACCATAACCAATAATTTCAAACAACTTTTAGAAACTGAATTTAACGAATCTAAAAAAGTAAAAACTTCCAAAGTTAGAGAGTTTATGGAGTCTACCTGGAAAGGGTTTAAAAGACAGCGATTAGCATCAATGCTAGAAACAGAAAACACTACTTATTCAGTTGATAAATTAAAAAACATTGCCAAAGTAGTTTCTACCGTTCCAGAAAATGTTCAGTTTGTTAGAAAAGCAGAACGTATTTTACAAGGAAGAGCTAAAATGGTATTTGAAACCAACACTTTAGACTGGGGGATGGCTGAAAATCTTGCCTACGGTAGTTTGCTAGAAGAAGGTTTTAACGTGCGTATCTCTGGACAAGATGTAGAAAGAGGAACCTTCTCTCATAGGCATGCAGTTCTTAGAGATGAAGTATCTGAAGAACGTATTAATTTATTAAATACCAACCCTAATAACATAGGGAATATGACGATTTACAATTCGTTATTATCTGAATATGGTGTCTTAGGATTTGATTATGGGTATGCCATGGCAAACCCGGATACCTTAACCATTTGGGAAGCACAATTTGGAGATTTTTCTAATGGAGCCCAAATTATGTTTGACCAGTATATTTCTGCTGCAGAAGATAAATGGAAAATGCAAAACGGAATAGTAGTGCTGCTTCCACACGGATATGAAGGACAAGGATCAGAACATTCATCTGCAAGAATAGAGCGTTATTTACAACTCTGTGCAGAAGATAATATGACGGTTGCTAATTGCACTACACCCAGCAATTTCTATCATTTGTTGCGTAGACAGATGAAACGAAATTACAGAAAACCTTTAATTGTTTTTACACCTAAAAGTTTACTGCGTCATCCAAAAGTAGTTAATACTATAGAAGATTTAGCTACAGGAGAATTTCAAGAAGTTATAGATGACACACTAAACCCAGCCAAGGTTACCAAGCTAGTTTTTTGTATGGGTAAATTCTATTATGATTTATTAGCAGAACGCGATATCTTAGCAAGAGAAGATGTGGCTTTGGTTAGAATAGAACAATTATTTCCGTTGCATTTAGAAAAATTACAACAAGTTATAGATCGGTACCCATCTGTAGAAAACTATGTTTGGGCACAAGAAGAACCTAGAAATATGGGTGCTTGGAGTTTTATGTTAGAACGATTAGATTTGGTGAAGTTAAATGTGTGTTCTCGAAAATATTATGCAGTTCCTGCAGCAGGCTCTAGCACACGATTTAAAAAACGTCACAAAGCAGTCATAGACAGTGTTTTTAATGATGCCAAGTAAAATAGTAAAGAAAAAAAATAAATGTAAGCTGACTAGTTCAGCCTACGTAAAATAAGAACTGATGATTTTAGAAATGAGAGTTCCTTCGCCAGGAGAATCAATTACAGAAGTAGAAATTGCAACATGGTTAGTTGAAGATGGAGAGTATGTAGAAAAAGACCAACCGATTGCTGAAGTAGATTCAGACAAAGCTACCTTAGAGTTGCCGGCGGAAGAAAGCGGGATCATTACTTTACAAGCAGAAGAAGGAGATGCTGTGGAGGTTGGAGCGGTGGTTTGTTTAATAGACACTGCTGCAGCAAAACCAGAAGGGTCATCTACTGCGTCAGAAAAAGCTACAGTAAAAGAAACACCAAAAGTAAACCCAATAAAAGAAGAAGTTGCTAATACCTACGCATCAGGAACTGCCTCTCCAGCAGCTAAGAAAATTTTAGCGGAGAAAGGCATGGATACTACAACAATTAAAGGAACAGGTAAAGCTGGTAGAATAACCAAAGACGATGCTGTAAAAGCTGTCCCTTCTATGGGGACCATGCCAGCAGATGGTAACAGAGGAACAATACGTAAAAAAATGTCTATGCTACGAAGAAAAGTAGCAGAACGTTTGGTAGCTGTAAAAAGCGAAACAGCCATGTTAACTACTTTTAACGAAGTAAACATGCAGCCTATTTTTGATCTAAGAACACAATATAAAGAAGATTTTAAAGCCAAGCACGGTGTTGGTTTAGGCTTTATGTCTTTCTTCACATTAGCGGTAGTAAGAGCTTTAAAAATGTATCCAGATGTAAACTCTATGATTGATGGAGATTTTAAAATTGAGCATGATTTTCAAGATATATCTATAGCAGTTTCAGGCCCAAAAGGATTGATGGTGCCTGTCATTAGAAATGCAGAAAAATTAACTTTTAAAGGGGTAGAGACTGAGGTAAAACGTTTGGCAATAAGAGCCAGAGACGGACAAATTACCATTGATGAAATGACAGGGGGTACTTTTACCATTACCAACGGGGGTGTTTTTGGATCTATGCTATCTACACCTATTATTAACCCACCACAAAGTGCTATTCTTGGTATGCATAATATTGTAAACAGACCCATGGCAGTGGCTGGAGAAGTTGTTATACAACCTATCATGTATGTAGCCTTGTCTTATGATCATAGAATTATAGATGGTAGAGAGTCTGTAGGATTTTTAGTAGCTATTAAAGAAGCACTAGAAAATCCGGTAGCATTGTTAATGGATAGTAATCCAACAAAGTCTTTAGAGATGTAGTAGATTTTTTAAAACATAAATTAAATCCCAAGCAATTTTCCTTGGGATTTTTTATGTGCTAAAAGTAAGGACTTTTCATAATTAAGCCTGAGTGCATCCCTATAAATAGGGATAAAAGAAATTCACCATTTATGGGGATTGATTAAGTGACCAAATATCCTCATCTTTATAAGATAAGAAAACTTCTTTTTTACTTATGTATAACTCCCTATTAATACTAATCTTTTAGTGTATGATATTGATTTACATATCATTAAAAAGTTAGGGGCAATTAATAAGACTTAAAGCTATATCTATGTTATCAAAAGAAGAATGTAAAAAAGCAACGACAAAATGGAAAGACATAATTAAAAAATGGCAAAGAGAAAATGCGAACGTTGAAGAGATTAATAAAATAATTAACCCTTCTGCTGTATTTAATTTTACAGTAAAAGATTGTAACTGGTTAAAAGATAATATTAAGCATAGAAATAGTAATTTTCATGCTTATGCTGGCGTACATGATCATAAATTTATTTTAATTATGGTACCCTTACACGAGGATGGAACAGAAAAAGATAACCTTAAAGAATATCCAACCGTAAAATTGACAGATTTAACAAGTGAAATCACATTAACACAAAAAGATGTAGTCACCACTACAACAGAAACTACATTATCCGAAGATCTAGAAGTCATTGAGCGCAGTAAAAATATTAGTTTACCAACCTACAGCCATCCTACCATTAAAGAAAAAGATTCCATAAAAGAAATAGTAAAATGGAAAAATGAATGTTTAGAATGGTTTTCATTTATGTGTAGTAGTAAACGCAAAAGAAAAAAAATATTTACATCATTTTCAGTACCATTAGCAGATTTACCATTATCAGATGAAGGAGCAGTCGCATTATTTGGTTTTAAACGTTCTTCTATTTATAAGATGCAAATACCCATATTAGTTTTTGTAAATATTACTCATAAAACCAATACTAAAAAAATGGCTAAATCAGAAGAAAAACTAACAACGCCAAGTATAGAAACAAACACAAAAAACTGGTCTCATCCCTGTCCACCTTATGCAAATAAAAATTTCAATATTTTTAATTAAAAAAGGATAATGACATATTATTTATCTCTCATTTTGTACTGTTTTTTATTGCTTATTGCCTTTGTATATGGTAACAATGATAAACAAACACGCAATAATAAACTGAGTAAAAGATATGTTAGATATTTGGGATTTATCCTAGCAATAGAGTTTCTTAGATTACTATCAATATACGTTCTGGATATTAAAATAGCACATTATCTTTTTCCATTTTATATTGCTGGCGAGTTTTTTTTAGTATTATCTTTTTTTCAAGTTGGATTAAAACAAAAAAGAAAGATGCAAACATTAATAACGATAGTTACCGGTTGTCTGTTTATTGAAAGTGTCGCTATGTGGTTTGTTTTTGATAATGCAACCATAGGTTATGGGAAAACAATTTCTCACTTAACTATAGTTCTAACAGCTGCTTATATTCTAGTAAAAAACCTAAAGGAATTAGAAACAAATAATCCATTTTTAATTGTTTATGCAGCGTTGTTTCTTTATTATTCAGTATCCTTATTTTTGTTTTTATTAATGAGTCAGTTAACCAAATCAACTATTCATATCTGGACGATAAACAATTTGCTGTCTTGTATTTTATATGGTAGTTCTATTTATACTTTTCACCTATCGAAGAAATCGTACTAAATATCAATTATGTTATTATTCTGATTGTCATGTTATCGATAATCATACTATTTGCTTTTATAGCATACAGTGCTTTTATACAAAAAATACTAAGGGAGAAATCTCAGCAGTATCAACTAGAATTAGCACACCAAAAAGAAGTGACACTCCAATATACAAGTGTTCAAGAAAGTGAACGCAAACGCATTGCTGAACTATTACATGATGATATTGGGAATAAATTAAACATACTCTCTCTTTGGATAAATAATGAAGACTCTTTAAATAACAAACGATCTAGAGAGGTAATTAAACAGCAAATTCCAGCATTAATTGAAGCTACAAGAACAATCTCTCATTCATTGTATCCAGTAAATTTAGAAAAATTTGGATTAATACTTATTCTTGAAGCTTTAATCTCAAATGTTAATGAATCTCTCCCTATTCAATTAATTGTAAATCATGTTTATCAAAAAAGACCAATCTCTTTTGAGGTTCAAATCTATCGTATTATTCAAGAGTTTTTAAGTAATGTAATTAAACATGCAAAAGCAACCAATATGTTAATTCATATTAGAGATACAGACACTTCACTTGCTGTAATTTTGTCTGACAATGGTGTAGGTTTTGACAACAGTTTACTTAAAAAAGGAATGGGTCTTAATAATATTGACACTAGAATTAAATCCATTAATGCCATCAGCAAATGGAAAAGTAAAAAAGGGAATGGTTCAAGATTAATTATAAGACTTCCTATACAATGAATGAAATGATTAAAATAGCACTAGTAGATGATGAGACTTTATTGGTTGAAGGCTTTTCTATTATGTTTTCAAATATAAAAAATATACAAGTTGTTAAAACCGCTAACAATGGGTTAGGTTTTCTTGATGCACTTGAAGAATCTTCCGAGTCAGATTTTCCAGACATAGTTTTAGTAGATATTCAAATGAAACCTATGGATGGGTTTGAACTGGTTGAAATTTTAAGGGAAAAATACCCTAACCTAAAGATTATTATTTTGTCCTCTCATTATAAAAGTAATGTATTTGGTCATATGATTAAATTAGGAGTTTCTGCATTTATTCCTAAAAACGCTACTAAAAAATTACTTATTGAAGCTATAGATTCGGTCTATCATTATGGGGTATATTTTACCCAGACTGACCAAGAAATGCTTGCAAAATACATGAGTAGTCGTTCTAAAAAAGTAAGATTCAACTCTCATGATTTACTGTCTAAAAGAGAAAATGAAATTTTAAAATTAATTTGTTTAGAATATACGAATCAAGAAATTGGAAGTAAATTATTTATAAGTAAACGAACTGTTGAGAATCATAGACATAAAATTCTTGAAAAAATTGGCGCAAAAAATACTGTAGGATTAGTAGTTTATGCAATTGCTAATGATATTCATTCATTAATTTAAAAAACATCAAATATTTAAATGAAAAATATAGTTCCGTTTATTTCCGATACTTTAACTATGATTGAAGAAAATCATATGTACATCAACTTCACTTGATAAAATTCAATTTAGTATATTTAGCTACTAATCATATCTTAAAAAGTCATGAAAAAACTTAGCAATATTTTACTATTTACTCTATTAATTTCTATAGCTACTTCAGCTCAAAAAACTAAAGAAGCTGTGTTAAAAAAACTAGATTCTCAAACTGAAAAATATGGATCTATAGCAATGCAAATATGGGATTTAGCAGAAATGGGGTATTTAGAAGAGCAAAGTTCTTCTCTTTTACAAGAAACCTTGTCAAAAGAAGGCTTTACCATCAAAAAAGGTGTAGCTAATATTCCTACGGCTTTTGTAGCTGAATATGGTTCAGGTTTGCCGATTATTGCCATTTTAGGAGAATTTGATGCCTTACCTGGCTTATCTCAACAAGCTATTCCAGAAAAAAAATCTGCCAATGGTAATGCTGGTCATGCTTGTGGTCATCATTTATTTGGAACAGCATCTGCAGCTGCGGCTATTTCAGTAAAACAATGGATGCAAAGTACCAAGCAAAAAGGAACTATTAGATTTTATGGCTGCCCCGCAGAAGAAGGTGGTGGTGCAAAAGTATATATGGCAAGAGAAGGGTTGTTTGATGATGTTGATATTGCATTACACTGGCACCCGGGTTCTCAAAATGCGGCTAGTGCCGCAGCAGCACTAGCAAATATTTCTGCAAAATTTAGATTTTATGGAATTTCTGCCCATGCAGCTGGTGCTCCAGAAAAGGGGCGCTCTGCTTTAGATGGTGTTGAGGCTATGAATGCGATGGTGAATATGATGCGAGAACATGTGCCGCAAGAAGCAAGAATCCATTACGTAATTACAGACGGTGGGAAAGCACCAAATGTAGTTCCAGATTTTGCAGAAGTTTACTATTACTCTAGACACAATAGTAGAGAAGTTGTTCGAAGTATTTTTGATAGAATTGTGAAAGCAGGT
>Ga0307997_10001758_pt1 | contig 10154 bp, 7 predicted proteins | sample Davwhametageno36_FD_203165 | JGI IMG/M metagenome (GOLD analysis project Ga0307997, IMG submission 203165) | Marine microbial communities from Davis Island wharf, Antarctic Ocean - #36 | ecosystem: Environmental > Aquatic > Marine > Unclassified | place: Antarctic Ocean: Davis Island wharf...
CCATGGAACCCATTCCTAAAGCAGATCGACGCGTGGCGAACATTTTCCAAAGCCTGTTCACTCCCATTCAATCCAACGGCAAACCCGACGGCGAGGTGCTGCAACTTAATAATGACACACCTTTAGGCAGCGGTTTCTATATTTACAAAATGGCTCCAGGAACTGCGACGGTACCCCATAAGCACAAAGGCGACGAGGAATTCTTGATTATCCAAGGAGACCTAAGAGACCATGATGGTGTCGATTATGGCCCTGGCGATCTAGTGTGGCTGCGCGATGGCACGGTGCACAATTCAACCACCAAAAACGGTTGTCTTATCGCAGTCTGCGCTTTGGAACCTGATTTTTAGTTAAATGTTCAAGCTGTCCATGAATCGGTAATACATCAAAGAGGGTGCAAGAAACCAGGGTTTGCCTGTGTATAGTGGGCGTGTCTGAAATTTAATGTCATTAAAAGGGGTCTGGCCTTGCTCCAGTCCCAGCACTTGTTGTCCCATTCTCATTCCCAGATACCCAGCCATGCCCACGCCTGAGCCACAGTAGCCCATGGCATAGTGTAGGCCATCTTCCGCTCCTACATGCATGAGGGAGTCGAAGGTAAAGGCCACAAAACCCATCCAAGAATGGCTCACTTTTGTATGTTCTAATTGGGGGAAGATTTGCGTGAGCGATTGATGGAGCTTGGGGGCGCTTATACGTGGATTACTTTCTCTAAGAGACACGCGCCCACCAAATATAATACGGCTTCTGTCAGGGCTTGGACGGTAATAATACACCACCTTACGGGTGTCGCTAACGATGCGATCTTTTGGCATTAGCTCATCCATCAGCTCTTTTGCAACGGGCTCTGTGGCAATCACATAGCTACCGATAGGAATTACTCTACGTTGCAAGCGGGGGGTTAAAGCACCCGTATAACCGTTGGTCGCAATAATCACCTTTTCGGCTTGCACAGTACCTTTTGAGGTTTTTACACTAAACCCATGTTTATGCCTATTGATATTTTCAGCGGCGCAGTAAGACATAACGGTGGCTCCAGCATCACGCGCTTTACCCAATAAGCCTTTATGATAGGCGGCAGGGTCGACTGACGCGTGCTGAGGGAATATCGCCCCACCAAAATAGGCATCTGTGCCTAATTCAGAGCGTTGTTCTGATCTTGGAATCATATAGGCGTCATGTTCAAGTCCGGCAACTTGATAATCAAGGGACCTTGCAAGTTTTTCATATTGCGCACTGTTATGTGCGGCATGAAAGCACCCTACCTCAGCATAACTGCAGTCAAGGTTCTCTTCTCTAATAAAATCTCCAGTAAACTTTAATGATGCTTCACCTTCTTTATGAATGGCAAAAGCCAGGTCTTTGCCATGGGTTTTTTCCAGCTCAGAAAAGCTCGGTTTGATGCTGTTGCTAACTTGGCCACCGTTTCTTGTACTGCAACCCCAGCCAGCGTGTTCGGCATCAATAACTAATGTATTTCTTGAACCTCGGGCCGTCTGGATGGCCGCGTGAAGTCCGGTATAGCCTGCACCAATGATCAGCACATCAACTTTTTTAGGCAGGTCTGTGGTTTGCTCTGTGGGTGGCGCACTGCGATCCCACCAATAAGGCTGGGCTTTGAAATCTGCTGTAAACATAATGTGTCTCTTCTATTAGAGCTTATTTTTAACATTAGTAAATACAAAAGTCCATTGCATAAAATTCGCGGCTAAAATCTATCAACTTGATGATAATGTTAATAATTTTTGGTTTACTTGTCTTGATTATTTGGCTTGATTATTTGGCTAAGAATGAAAACTTACCGTCAACCCTGCGTGGCAACTTTGGGGCACATTCAAAACCCCATCAGCGCGATTATTACTCAGTATAGTTGGATATTTGTTATACGTCATGGCTGCAATATGAAGGCTTTAATATAGAGTTAGCTGATCTCAAATAGGTGCTGTAGAGACATTATTAGCCTATTTAAATTTGTTTCTTTGCCTCACTTTTTTCCCATTTCTCCCCCTATTTCACCCCCCACTTCAACCCTGCTTAAACCCTACTTTTAGCCCTACTTTATAGCCTATGGCGGAGTGTTTGCTTGTGGGTTTTAAACCCAGGTTGGAGGATTATAAAAAATAATAACATCCTGCCTTAGACAAAAAATTATTTTACGCATTGTTTAGTATTGATAACTGTTTGTAAAAGTGTATGCTAAGTTACTGACGTTTCAACTAATTATTCCCCAAGGGTTAACTTGCCCTTACCAGTAAAAGGCTTGATATTGTGGCCCAGCTTTACTTTTATTACTCTTCCATGAACGCCGGTAAATCAACTGCGCTATTGCAGTCAGCCTACAACTACCAAGAACGAAATATGCGGCCATTTATCATGTCTGCGGCTTTAGACGACCGCTATGGACTTGGCAAAGTGACCTCGCGTATTGGTTTGGCTGCTGAAGCACAATTGTTTAATGGCAGAGATAACCTGTTTGGCATTTTAAAAATTGAAAACCTAAAAAAGCCCTTAGACTGCATTCTCATCGATGAAAGTCAGTTTTTAAGCCGTGAACAAGTTAAACAGCTCACCTTGGTGGTGGACCAGCTCAATATCCCCGTATTGTGTTACGGCATCCGCACAGACTTTAGGGGTGAGTTATTTCCTGGTAGCCAGTATTTGTTGGCCTGGGCCGACAAATTGGTGGAGCTCAAAACCGTGTGTCACTGCGGTCGTAAGGCCACTATGGTGGTGCGCACCGATGAGGAAGGCATGGTCATTAAAGATGGTGAGCAGGTGGTGATTGGGGGCAATGAGCGGTATGAATCTCTTTGCCGCCGCCACTTTAGTGCACACATGTGGAGCAACTAACCTTATTTAAGTGGGTTTGTGACCTAAGGCAAATTCATGCCGAATACTATCAGGCACCATTTTATTAAATAACATGGTCAGGGCGATCCATGTCCACAGATGAGCAGTAACTGCAGCCGCGACAGGCGACAGTGCGAGTGCCTCAGTGAGCACATAATTGAGCCCTAGAAAGACGATGCAAGATCCCCCCAAGAGTCCAAAGTCATAACTAATATGCTGTTTTACTGCGTGCCGATTAAAGCTGAGTTTGAGTATATATGCGGTCATCATCAAGGTGACTAAACTATTCCAGCTCCAAGGTAGTAAAAACAACCAGCTAAGATTAATGCCTAGGCCACTGATCAACAACAGGCCAACTTTCGGTGAACTGAGAAAATATTTAATTATCATTGGGTTGTGTTGCCTTTGTACTAAGGTATCATTGGCTTAATGTTGTTTTAAGCTAACGACCCACCTTAGACGGTTACCTGCATTGTAAATTCAGCAGTCCACTCTCATACCACTGCCACTAAACTTCATGGACCTTAGTTTACCATGATCTGTTGGCTACAATTGACACAAAAATCACTATCCCTGCCGAATAATCCAATGGTATGTTACTAGCCTTGTATAGGCCTTATTGCAGGCAAGTTTTGGGAGTAACAACAGATGATGAACAACCTCGATTTTACCCACACCATCGAAGAGTGGACGCATTTTATTATTGCTCTTAAAGACGGTACTCAATTAGCAGCACGGGCTTGGCTGCCCACTAATGCAGCTGAGGTTCCAGTACCAGCGATCTTAGAGTACATTCCCTATAGAAAACGCGATGGCACGGCCATTCGCGACGAGCAAATGCACCCTTACTGGGCCCGCTTTGGTTATGCCAGCATTCGAGTGGATATGCGAGGTAGTGGTGAGTCTACAGGGTTGATGTTGGATGAGTATTTGCAGCAAGAACTGGATGACGCCGTTGAAGTTATTACATGGTTGGCAGCGCAACCCTGGTGCACTGGAAAAGTGGGCATGATGGGTAAATCTTGGGGTGGTTTTAATAGTCTGCAGGTGGCGGCGATGGCGCCTGCTGCGTTAAAGGCCATCGTAACTGTATGTTCCACCGATGATCGCTACGCCGATGACATTCACTACCGTGGCGGTGCATTACTGTTAGAAAATTTCAGTTGGGCCTCAACAATGGCCTGTTACATGGCTAAGGCGCCAGACCCTTTATTACTGCCTGACACCTGGCGCCAACAGTGGCTTCTGCGTTTGCAAAATATGCCATTTTTAGCCAAGCAGTGGCTCGAGCACAGTTACAAAGATGATTACTGGAAGCATGGTTCAATCAATGAGAATTATGCTTCAATTAAGGCTGCAGTTTATTGTATGGGTGGTTGGGGTGACGCTTACTCAGAAGCTATTCCGCGCATGATGCAAGGTTTGGTGGCTCCCAAAAAAGCCATGATCGGGCCATGGGCTCACAAGTACCCTAACTATGCGTCACCTAAACCTGAAATGGACTTTTTGGGTGAAGCTATGCGCTGGTGGGACTATTGGCTTAAAGGCATTGATAACGGCATTATGACAGAGCCCACCATAGCGGCTTATATTCAGGATGGTGTTGCGCCTCAGGCGGCCTATGATCAAAGGCCTGGGCTATGGGTTGAAGCTAATCAGTGGCCCATGCAGGCCCACAGCATGAATCTACACTTGAGTTCGTCTGGGCAGTTGGTCGACACTGTGACTAGTGGCCATTTGAGTGTGAATAGCCCCCTAACGACGGGTGCTGCCAGTGGCGAATTTTGTGTCATTTGGTGTGGCCCAGATTTTCCTACAGATCAACGCCAAGACGATGCCAATAGCTTGTGTTTTGACAGCGAACCTATGGTGCAGGCAACCTCAATGTTGGGGGGTGCGGTGTTTAAGGCGCGGGTCACCAGTGACCAAAACTGTGGTCAAATGATTTTGCGCCTGTGTGATGTGGCACCCGATGGCAGCAGCACTCGCATAACCTATGGCATGCTCAATTTGGCCATGCGTCAAGACTTAGATAATCCTCAACCGGTGATTGCCGGGCAGGCCATGGATATCACCATAAAGTTAGATGATACGGGTTATGAAATACCGCCAGGTCACACTTTACGCTTGTCCATCTCTAGCGCCTACTTTCCATTACTATGGCCAGCTGCCCAAAAAGCCAACCTAAGTTTAGACTTAAGTGGCGCCCAGTTGAACATTCCATGTCACGACCGCAGTGGACGCTTGAACCGAGATTTAGGTCATGGTTATGTGTGCCCAGTTAATGCAATAACTGACATAAGGCCCGAAAAGCATACCCGTAGCACCCAGATAAATGCCGCCAATGGGTTACACACCACGCTCATTGACGACGACTTTGGTGAATTTACCTTTGTCGATCATGGCCTCACTGTGGGCCAAACCTGCCATGAAGAGCATGCAGTATTACCCCATGATCCTCATTCAGCAACGAGTCTATGTCAGTGGCATTCACACCAATCTAGGACCGGTTGGGAGATCGATGTTTATACCAGTCTCAAGGTGACCTGCGATGCCACTCATTTTTACCTTGATGCCCGTTTAGAAGCCCTAGAGAACGGCCAGCAAGTGCACCTTAAAACCTGGCAAGAATCGATTTCACGAGGCTTTTCATGACCCCATTAGATGCCCAAGTGCAGGCTTTTGTAGACCAAACGACAGAGCATTTTCCAGCGGATGCAGTCACTGCCGATATTACCCAACAAAGGCAGTGGTATCGTCACATGTACCTGTCATTCGCGGCCCCCAAGCCGCCTAATGTGTCAACTAAAGACGCACAAGTGCAAGCCTCTGATGGCCATCTAGTGCCTGTGCGGTACTATCAGCCGCAGGCTTTACCCAGCCCTCAAAGGCTTAACTATCCTGTGCAAGTGGTGTACTTACACGGGGGTGGGTATGTGGTGGGTGATTTAGACAGCCATGATGACTTGTGCGCAGAGATGGCCGACTTTTGTGGCTTTAACTTGGTTGCCGTGGCTTATCGTCTGGCACCCGAGCACCAATACCCATGCGATATTAGTGACTGTTTAGCCGTGGTTGATGACTTACTAAAACAGGGTAAAGCCATCATTTTAGTGGGCGATAGTGCTGGCGCTACACTCGCTGCCTGTATCGCCAATGCTCGCTCCAGCTACACTGGGTCGCAGTTGTTAGGCCAAGTGCTGATTTACCCAGCCTTAGCCCATGATGCAACCACACCCTCCATGCATGAACACGCTGATGCACCATTGCTATCGCGCAAAGACATGATGTACTACCACGCTATTAGGTTGGGTGGCGCCGGTGTTGATGCCCCCACACAAGACCCACTCTATTGTCCCATGCAAGCCTCAGTGTTTGATGCGTTGCCACCAAGCCATCTGTTCCCAGCCCAAATCGACCCTTTAAGTGATGACTGTGCGTTATACGCTAAGGCCTTGCAAGGGGCTGGTGTTAAGGTGGTAAACCATACCCAAGCAGGTATGGGTTTGGTGCATGGTTATTTGAGGGCACGGCATATGAGTGACAAGGCAGCGACTAATTTTCAACAAATATGTGCCACAGTATTGGCTCTAGGAAGCAATGTATCATGAGCCATTACGATTATATTATTATTGGTGCCGGTTCTGCGGGCTGTGTGCTGGCCAATCGACTAAGTGAGAACCCAAATCATTCTGTGCTCCTGTTAGAAGCAGGCCCCAGTGACAAACGTTTTTTTGTGCAAATGCCCATCGGTTATGGCAAGACCTTTTATCAACCTAAGGTTAACTGGATGTACACCAGCATGGCCAGTGATGGACTTAATGGACGTACCAGCTATTGGCCCCGAGGCAAAACCCTCGGTGGTTCCAGTTCTATTAATGCCATGGTGTATGTGCGGGGTCATAAACAGGATTTTGATGATTGGAGCAATGCGGGTAACAAAGGTTGGGGTTACGATGAGGTGCTGCCTTATTTTAAACGCATGGAATCATGGCAACACGGTGAAGATGCGTTCCGGGGCGGCAGTGGGCCTTTAAATGTGAGTGATGTTTCGGCTAACTTACACCCCTTATGTAAACACTTTGTGGCTGCAGGCGAAGCCCTTGGCTTTACTTATAATGCCGATATGAACGGAGTTAAGCAGGAGGGTGTGGGTTATTATCAGCTCACAACCCATCAAGGTCAGCGCATGTCTGCGGCGCGCGCCTATTTGAAACCAGCTCGCAAGCGACCCAATTTAACTGTAGTGTGTGAAGCCTTAGTGCAGCGTATTGTATTTGAAGGTAAGCGCGCTGTGGCGGTGGAATATGAGCACAATGGAAGCTCTCACCGTGCCCATGGGGCTAAAGAAATCTGCCTCAGTGCAGGCGCTGTCAATTCACCACAATTATTACAATTGTCTGGCATAGGCCCAGGCCAAGTGTTACAACAGGCTGGCGTTGTGCCAGTGCATGAGAGCCCAGCTGTAGGGCAGCATCTGCAAGACCACATAGGCCACAGCTATTTTTATCGTGCTAATCAACCTACTTTAAATCAGCAGTTGCGACCTTGGTGGGGTAAGTTGTGGTACGGGCTACGGTACGTGCTAACGCGCACTGGGCCTTTGAGTCTAAGTGTTAATCAAGCGGGTGGTTTTGTGCACACACGTGCGGGCCTGGACCGGCCTAATATTCAACTGTATTTTTCGCCCTTGAGTTATACCAAGGCGCCGGCCGGTGAAAGGCCTATGATGAACCCAGACCCATTCCCTGCGTATCTCATGGGTGTTTCAAATTGCCGTGTTAAGTCTGAAGGTCAAATTAATATTACTTCGGGTGATGCTAATGTGGCGCCCAACATTGAGCCTAATTACTTAGCGCATGACGAAGAAATTCAAGATCTGCTTGAAGGTGTCAAATTAATCCGTCAATTTGCCCAAACGTCGCAGTTGCAAGCCATTACTATTGATGAGATGCGCCCAGGCGCAGACTGCCTCACCGACGCCCAGCTCATTGAGGATATTCGTAATAATGCCGATACGGTATATCATCCCTGTGGTACCTGTCGTATGGGGCCAGACCCCACCCAAAATGTGGTGGACAGTGCCCTTAAAGTGCATGGTTTAGAAGCGATAAGAGTGGTAGATGCCTCCATATTTCCCAATCTTATTTGTGGCAATATCAATGCTGCCACCATTATGGTGGCCGAAAAAGCTGCCGATTTGATTTTATCTGAACATGAGTTGGCTTAAATGAAAATTATCAGCATAGAAACATTTACTAATGAATATATTGGTTTGCTGCGCTTGCGCACTGATACAGGTGCCGAAGGGTGGGGGCAAACCTGCACCTATAATGCCGACATTACCGCCCAAGTGGTCCACAAACAGGTGGCGCCCCACGTATTAGGTTTGGATGCGAGTGACATTGATGGCTTAAATCGTTTGGTCTTAGAGCGTGAACACAAGTTTCCTGGCACCTATCTGTACCGCGCATTGTGTGGCTTAGACACTGCCCTATGGGACATCCATGCCAAGCACGAGGGTAAAAGTGTGTGCCAACTTTTGGGTGGTAATCCACAATCTGTGCCTGTTTACGCCTCCAGTATGCAACGTGAAATTACCCCCGAAGCGGAAGCAGAACGCTTGTTAGCGCTTAAAGAAGAGTATGGTTATCAATCCTTTAAGTTCCGTATAGGTCAAGAATGTGGTCATGATGTCGATCAATGGCCAGGTCGTACTGAAGCCATTGTCAAACGTGTGCGGCAAGTATTGGGCGATGAGGTGACACTTTTAGTCGATGCCAACAGTGCCTATACGCCCGCCAAAGCCATAGAAGTGGGGCGCATGCTGCAAGACTATGGGGTGAGCCACTTTGAAGAGCCATGCCCCTATTGGCAGCCCGATTGGACGCGGCAGGTGACAGAGGCCTTAGACATGGATGTGAGCGGTGGTGAGCAGGATCATGACATGCGTATTTGGCAGCATATGATAGACACTAAAGTGGTGGATATTGTGCAACCCGACGTGTGTTACATGGGCGGCGTTACGCGCACCTTAGAGGTCGCATCCATGGCCCAAAAAGCCAATCTACCGGTCACCTTGCATTGTGCAAACTTATCTTTAGTAACCTTGTTCTCGGCCCATATTATGGGGGCCATTCCTAATGCAGGTCAATACCTTGAGTTTTCCATTGAGGGCCTAGATTACTACCCATGGCAGGCTAATATCTTTAAGCCTAATTTTGAGATTCAAAATGGGGCACTCATGATGCCCCATAAACCCGGCTGGGGTATTGAGATAGACCCAGAATGGCTGGCACTTTCTGACTATAAGGTGAGCTATTCTGGTGATCGGTTTTAGGCCTCAGCCTCGGCACGCTGCTGCTGCAGTTGGGTTAGCCAGTCGGGGTCCATTTCTGGCACCGATGACAGTAAAAGCTCAGTGTATGCAGGATAAGGTGGCGTAAAGATCTCTTCTTTACCCCCTTGTTCCACCACTTTGCCTTGAAACATAACCACCACTTGATCGGCGATGGCTCGCACTGTAGCGATGTCATGGGTAATGAAAATGTAAGTAATGCCCAGCTCTTTCTGTAAGCGTAAAAGGAGCTTGAGAATACCCTCTTGTACAATTTGATCGAGGGCTGACGTGACCTCGTCACAAATAATGAGTTCCGGCTCTGCAGCTAAGGCGCGAGCAATACAAATACGTTGTTTCTGGCCACCTGACAATTCGTCTGGGTAACGATCTAAAAAGCTTTCATCCAATTCAATCAGCTGTAATAACTGCATGATTCTTTGGTCTTGAGCTGCGCCCGTTAAACCCAAGTAAAAATTTAATGGTCTGCCAATAATATCTCTTACCGTGTGACGCGGATTCATGGCAGTATCTGCCATTTGATAAATCATTTGGATTGATTGCAATTGTTGTTTAGAGCGGTTTTTTAGCGCCCTTGGCAAAGCGCTGCCATTAAACAGAATTTCACCTTCTAATTGAGGTAATAGCCCGGTAATCACTCGTGCTGCTGTCGATTTACCTGAACCTGACTCACCCACAACGGCTAACGTTTGGCCACGTGGGACTTTGATGGTGATGTCATTAAGTACTTTAACGCTCTTGCCATAGCTAGCATGGACTTGGTTGATTTCAAGAATAGTATCAAGGGCCGGTTGTGGGGGTTTGGCTAAAGCACGCACTGCCCACAGAGATTGGGTATAGGCCGCTTTAGGGCTAGATATCATTTCCCTGGTGGGTGCATCTTCAACGGTCTCGCCATAGCGCAGCACTTTAATATCATCTGCCATTTGTGCAACCACTGCCAAAT
>Ga0307997_10001759_pt1 | contig 10149 bp, 8 predicted proteins | sample Davwhametageno36_FD_203165 | JGI IMG/M metagenome (GOLD analysis project Ga0307997, IMG submission 203165) | Marine microbial communities from Davis Island wharf, Antarctic Ocean - #36 | ecosystem: Environmental > Aquatic > Marine > Unclassified | place: Antarctic Ocean: Davis Island wharf...
ATGCTGCGTGTCATTTTTAAAGCTATCGCAGCTTTGAGTCAGTGGACAATTTTCGCAATCAGGTTTTGACTTTGTACACACCAGTGCACCAAGGTCCATCATGGCTTGATTATAATCATCAGCTTTTGTCTTAGGCGTTAACTGCTCAGTTATTTGCCAGAGCTCTGCCATAGTTTTTGCTGTTCCGTACCAACCTTTCACTTGATAACAACGAGCTAAAACTCGTTTAACATTGCCATCCAGTATCGGCCAACTTTGGTTGCAAGCAAAAGTAAGAATTGCGCCCGCGGTAGAGCGCCCAATACCCGGTAGCGCCAGCACTTCGGTCATTTCCAAAGGGAATTCAGACTCGTATTCATCTCGCATAATTTGCGCGGCGCGGTGTAAATTTCTTGCTCTGGCGTAGTAACCCAAACCTTGCCAATGCTGCAAGACGTGGTCAATGCTAGCGTCAGCCAACGCTTTAATCGTTGGGAAACTTTGCAAAAAACGTTGGTAGTATGGAATGACTGTTGCTACCTGTGTCTGTTGCAGCATGATTTCAGACAGCCAGACACGATAAGCTGTTTTATTGGATTGCCAAGGCAATTGTGTTCGACCATGCAGATCGAACCACTTAAGAACCGAGTTAGAAAAAGCGGCTTTTTGTTTATTCAAAAAAACAGTCCATTTAATTAAACAAACTGTTCAGTAATTTCTTTTTTGTTTCTTCAAGCTTTGCCTTTATCTTTGCTTCTATTAGCTTTTTCTTATTTTCAAGCTCGAGTCTTTTGATTTCTTTTAACTTAACTTTTTCTTTATCTATGGTTTTTTGCAGCGCTGCTTTTTGCAATACTATTTTGGCTTTTTGCAGGTCTAGCTTAGCTTTTAATTTATCCTTTTCTTCATCAGCCCTTTTTTTCAATGCCAGCTTTTTTTCGTCTAATTGGGCTTTCAGTTTTGCTTTCAATGCCGCCGCTTTCTTTTTTAACATTTCATCTAATTGCACATCTATTTTTGGGTCCGCAAACGGACCATCAATCCTAACTGGAATTAACAAGCCAGATAAGTCATCAGCTGCCACACCGTCTTGACCCTTAATAGTTTCAACTAGTTTAACATTGACCAGATAGTTCACCGTTTCGTTATTCAGATCAACTTGTCCCTCCCCACCAATCCGCATTATTGGGGCTTGCAAATTAAGGTCATTGCTAATGAAAATACCTTTTTTAATTAACCCACTTAGTTCAAGAGAAGAAAAGTCTGTTTTACTCTCTTGCTCAGGAGGTTCTGAATCGCCTTTTAATTTAGCTTTTGTTTTATCAATTAAATGTCTAATATTAAAACCTTTTAACGCACCATCTGTTAATGCAATCGTTATATCTCCGTTGCTATTCTTTTTTAGTACACTCGACGATTCACCCTGCGTGCTCATAAAAACATTAGCATTCAATACACCATTAATAAGGTCCTCGCCATTAAGGTCTGTCAATAACGCTCCAATTTGAACACCTTTAATTTCTTTATTCACACGGTACTTGGGTAATGCGCCTCTTACGTCAAGGTGCACGTGACCAGAGGCACTACCATTATATAAATTCAATTTAATCGGATCAATTTTTACAATGCCAGCATTGGATGAAATGTCGAGGTTAATATTACTCAGCAGCAAGTTTTGCATTTTAAGTTGCTTCACCGCTAACTCACCATCAAGTTGGATGATACGGAGCAAGTCCATCGGTAAACTAATTTTCACCGCTTCTTTGACTGCGTCTGCGGTTAAGGTTACCCCATTAGACTCTATCACTTTTGCTGTCCCAGTTACTGCTGTTGTATTAGTTGCTGCTGTTGACATTCTTGGCGTTGCTGATGATAGCTGCACAGACGTCGTCGTGCCCAGAAGGGCGTCAATATCTAGCTTATCTGATACGAGTTTAAAGTTAATCGTCGGTTGCGCAATGTCACTAACAGTCACATCGCCCATTATTGTGTTGTCGCCGATCTTCAAAGCTAAGCCGGCTAAAGAGATAAGGTTTTTTTGTGGATTTAATTTGATTAATTCTGACGCGATACTAACTTGAATTTCACCCAATGGCAGAGTCTCGCCCACTGCAGAGACATTTAAAACTAAATCACTTAAGTTTAGCTCGCTCTTATCAAACCAATATTGGACCTGCGCGACGAAATCAATACCAGCCTTTATTTCACCCTTACTTTCGACCGCGACCTGCATCTTTAAGTCAAAAGGTGCGTCTGGCGTAATACGGCCTGTTTTGATTGTTAAATTTTGAACCAGGTATGCTGAATCCTTCTGTGCGTCTACCCACGACAATTCAGCGTTAGTGATATTCAGCCCACCAAAAGCGCCGCTTATGTTTATTGATTCGCTGTTTGCTTTGCTCTGGTTGCTTGAATTGCTTACTGATGAATCTGGTTTTTTAATGAGTGATGGGGCGTTAGGTAATTGAGCGTTCTGAGCGTTTTTAAAATCATCCCAATTCGTAATACCTTTATCATTATTTTGAAGATTAATTTTAAGGCCACTGAGTATCAGTTCGTCAATCTCAGGGCTAAATGCAATGACTGAAGCAACATCTACACTAATACTCGCCTTGTCGACCTTGATCATTGGCGTACTGCCAAAACCAACTGCATTCGACAGACTTAATGCCCCAAGTTCCATACCCAGCGCTGGATAAAATGTTAGCTCAACGTCACCATAGAATTGTAAGTCTCGTCCTGTGCTATCACGAACTATTTCAATCAGGTCTTGTTTATAATGATTTGCGTCAAAAGTGGCTATAAATATACCGGCAATGGCAACCACGAATATTACCGCAACACCAATGGCAGTAAGACAAAGCTTGATTATTTTTTTAATAAGTCCTGACATAGTTTTCCTTTTTGGGCCAGTTGCCCTATTGGATGCTTTGATAAGCCAATTTTAAATAATGCATAAAGCGACGATTCAAAAGAGAATTGTACAGGAAGTCGCTAGATATTCGAGTATTGCCCAGACACTGATATTATCGAAAATTGTGTTTTTAGGGGTGTCCTATAAGGGCACGCCGTTTATAATGAACCGAATGGATCTGAATCAGGTATTGAATCAAAACAATGAAAGACAAATTAGAAGCATGGAAAGACACCTTTTTAGATTGGCGAAACAACGCGAGTCGTAGCGAGCACTCAAAGGGCTGGCTAGTGTTGCCGGTTGTTATTTTTTTATTCTTTTGTGTTGTCCTTGGATACTACTGGAGTGTTGAACCCGATTCTTTTGATGTAGTGGCAGCAGCATCCGAACGAGCACCAGAATCTAAGGCGTCTATTGTAACCGGCAGCTATACCACTAGCAGCGTTATAGTCGCTATGGAAACCTTACTGAACAAACGGGGTGGGTATCTCAGTAATGACGTCCTGCCACCCTCTATTTTTCTAGATAACATTCCTAACTGGGAGTTCGGCGTATTGGTTCAGATCCGCGATATCGCCAGAGCCATGCGCAATGATTTCAGCCGATCACAATCACAGTCGACAGAAGATACGAATTTAATTATTGCTGAACCGCAATTTAATTTCGATAACAGCTCCTGGATACTACCAGCAACAGAAGGCGAGTATCAGGAGGGCGTTGATGCATTGTATCGTTACCTAAATCGCCTGCAAAATCCGGGGAACCCAGGAGCACAATTCTATGCGCGGGCGGATAACTTGAAAGATTGGCTTAGCCAAGTTTCCAAACGCCTAGGAAGCCTTTCGCAGCGACTTAGTGCCAGCGTTGGTCAAACCCGTTTTAATACCGATTTGGCTGGTGATGCTGAAGCCCAACAATCCACTGAAACCAGTAAACAGTTTTCAGTGAAAACAGCTTGGTCAGAAATTGATGACGTGTTCTATGAAACTCGAGGTGCCGCTTGGGCATTAATACATTTTCTAAAAGCAATCGAACAAGATTTTGAGCCGGTATTACAGAAGAAAAATGCACTTATTAGCCTACGTCAAATTATTCGTGAACTTGAGGGCACACAGGACGAGTTATGGAGCCCAATGATCATGAATGGCAGTGGCTTTGGCTTATTTGCCAATCATTCACTGGTAATGGCATCTTATATTTCACGCGCTAATTCAGCATTAATTGATTTGCGGAATCTGTTAGAGCAAGGTTAAAAATCTTTTGGGAGTTCACCCTGAAGTGGTAAAGCCATAATATAAATAATCGACCAAAATTTTTAGCTGAGAATACTGAGATGTAAGAATGAGGTCGTGATATTTCGACCCCATTGGTTTATGTCACAACCGTTATAATAACGCTGACCGTTATAGCGTAATGATTTGATCCGGCATGTTGCCTGATAAAGCAGAATATAGTTTTGGAAAGCAACCAATGACCGCGCCCTCTACTAAACCATCTTCGATTTCACGCTCTTCACAGCACTGATCGCAACCCATCAGCAACATACCTTTCGAATTAGCCAAAGCAGCGAGTCTTTCTCCGATAGGATTACCCTGTTGCAGAACGTAATTATTGTCTTCAAAGAAAAACATACCGACAACTTCTACGCCGTGCGTGCCTTCTTCAAGCTGGGGCAGAATCATTTTTGCAAGTTTAAATGAAACTGAGTGACCCTGTGTTGAAAAAATATAAGCTACTTTCATGAATATTCCAATTTTTAGTTTATTAAATTAGCGGCGATCAAATTTAATTTAATCACGCAAGGTTAGTTTAACACGTAGCTTTAATTGACGCATGAAACCCATCACATCTCAGCCGCATATTAAAATGCGGCTTTATCAAAATTATTGATATTTTTAAACCATCCTTATTTTTTGGCTTTTAAAACAGGTAACGGTTGGTAAATATCAGTATAAAAGTGATCCAAAATAGAAAAGTGATGGGTGCCCTTAAGGGTCTCATTTTGTCCCTTAAATTTATCTCCCCATGCGGTTATTAATTGTGCGGACTGCTTTTTATATTCATCACTTTCATCATCGCCAACTAAGAGATTCAACTCAATTAAATTTGATCGGTGATGAAGACTATCCAATAAAGGACTCACCTGTTGTGACGTTTGCGAAGTCAGCTGCAAGGCCTGATTAATCGACGTTGCTAGCAAAGGTTGCAAATCATAAAGTCCACTTAACCCATTTAAGCGCTGGAAGGGCGGATGAAGGAAGCCATCTTTAATCCAATCAGTTGTTACTAACTTTGCAAGTAAATGAGCCCCTGCTGAATGACCTGTTATTTGTATTTGACGGGTATCACCACCAAAAGCTGTAGCGTTGGATAGAATCCAACGAATGGCTTTTTGAATTTGAGATATTATTTCAAAAATAGTTACCGAGGGACATAACCCGTAGCTTAAAATGATGGCACATTCCCCTTTTTGATTAATATGTTCAGCAATAAAGCTAAACCAATCTTTACTCAGTGCCTGCCAATAGCCACCGTGCAAAAAAATATGAATCGGTGCTGAGGCTATTTGGGCGGGGAAAATATCGAGTATTTCTCGCTCAGATTCACCATAACTCTGGTCTAAGTAGCTTTTGGATCTATCACGATAGTTGGCACTGCGCACAGACCAGTCGGCTATATAATCAGCAAAGTCAGGCACTGCTAAACGATTGTTATATTGTTGCTCTAGATAAGGGTCAATCTCAGATATCACTTCATACGCTCAGATGTTGGAATGGTTACAGCCGATGATCACTTTAACCGTGTGTATTAGCATTCATTTGCTAAACATTAAATACTTTAAATGGGTTGATTGACTTAAATTATTCGTTTATTAAGTTGTATAAAACTACAGTCCTTCGTTATTCTAAGTTTAAACTCAAATTCATGTTGCCACCTTGCCACTAAAATACAATTGCAAAACAATGTTTGGACACACAATACTCAGAATACAGAATGCTATAACCGGATTACTGATAGCGGTAATATTAAGTGCCTGCGCTAATTATACTCCGATGATTAAGCCATCTGTAAACCAATATTACACGATACAATCTAACGATAATCTTGATTCGATAGCACTTTTACTTGAAATTTCACCAATCCTTTTAATCCGCATGAATCCTTCGATCGATCCCGATAAGTTAATACTCGGCTCCCGTCTTATTGTGCCTGACTTACAAGCAGAGAGCCTAGCTGATGGTTTGATTTCATTCGACACATATATTTGGCCACTGTCTAAAATCGAGGTTTCATCACCCTTTGGATACCGGTCTGGGCGTTTACACTCTGGTATTGATTTACGCGCCCCAAAAGATACGCCAATTAAAGCGTCGTCGGACGGCAAAGTGATTTTTTCAGGGCAAAAAACGGGTTACGGTAAGATAATTATTATTGCACACGCGGATGGTATTGAATCATCTTATGCTCATAACCAGCGAAATCTAGTTAGAACAGGAGAGGACATTTTAAAAGGAGGCGTTATTGCAACCGTAGGCCGAACGGGCAATTCTACTGGCTACCATCTTCATTTTGAACTTCGTCAGCGAGGTCACAAAATTGACCCTAAGCAGTATCTACCACCCTATGACTGACCGATATATGGAACTTCATTTTATCAAAAACTTGCAACTATAAAGACGAGTTAAAGGCGACCTTAGTTTTAAAAATTAGGACGAAATTTGTCATGACACTTCGCGAATCAGTCTTTCTTCCAGTGACCCGACTTGCCACCCGATTTTTCAAGCAACCGAATATTTCCAATCACCATGCCACGATCAACGGCCTTACACATGTCATAAATTGTTAGCAGTGCCACCTGAGCACCCGTCAATGCTTCCATCTCGACGCCTGTTTGACCTGTCGTTTCAGTCGCAACGGTACATTCAATTCGATTATTAGATTTGTCAATTTCGAAGTCAACTGATACATGGGTGAGTGCTAACGGGTGACACAGTGGAATCAAATCAGCCGTACGTTTAGTTGCCATAATTCCGGCAATACGCGAAATACCTAGGACATCCCCTTTCTTATGATTGCCTTGCATTATGAGTGCCAATGTGGCTGGTTCCATACTGATATGGCCATTTACCACGGCACGTCTTGCTGTTGTGCTCTTCTCTCCAATATCAACCATATGAGCCTCACCCGACTCGTTGAAATGCGTTAGTTCACTCATGCTTTTTCCTATTTGATAACCAGGTATAGGGCTCGATTACCTCGCTGAATATTAAGTATCATATCACCCTGATGATTTTTAATGGTTTCCAGCGCCTGCTCGAAGGTTGGTATTAATTGTTGATTAATTGAATACAGGACATCACTTTCTCTAATACCTGCTCGCCATGCCGGAGAACCTGTTTTTATTTCAATCACTTGGAGATAAGTGACCAATCCATATTTCAAACTCGATTCACTCACTTGTCCAATTTTGGCGCCAGCCAGTTTCTGGAGAAGATGTTTGCCCTCTAGCATCGCTACCTCGATTGGCTGAATGACGACTTTAAGCTGCTTTTTCGCTCCCTGCCGGTATAAAGTCACGTCCATTGATTGTCCCATGCGCAGTAGACCCACCAGGTTAATTATATCCTGCGAAGAACGGATACTCCTATTGTTGGCGGCTGTAATAATATCGCCTATTTCTATACCTGAACTGTCTGCTGGAGAACCACTTTCTATCTGCGTGACGATAAACCCACTCGTTAGAGACACACCAAATGCTTGTGCAAGTTCGGGGGTTAGGTCTTGACCTTGGGCGCCCAGTCTACCGCGTTGTACCTGTCCAAATTCGACTAGCTGCAACATGATTTCATGTGCCATATTTATTGGGATGGCAAAGCCAATACCAATACTGCCTGACGATGCACCACCGCCATTTAAGATAGCGGTATTGATGCCAATTAGCTCACCTCGTAAGTTCACCAAAGCACCACCAGAATTACCCACATTGATGGAGGCATCGGTTTGAATAAAATCTTCGATGGATTTGAGCCCTAATCCTGAGCGGCCCAATGCGGAAACGATTCCCGAAGTAACAGTCTGGCCAAGGCCGAAAGGATTGCCAATCGCCACCACAAAATCTCCTACCCTGAGCTGTCCTGAATCAGCTATTGGCAATTCAATCAAGTTTTCGGCTTTCACTTGAATTACTGCAACATCGGTGTCCGCATCGCTGCCAATAATATCAGCTTGCATTTCTCGCCCGTCAGTCAGCGTGACAGTAATTTCATAGGCATTTTTAATAACATGATTATTAGTCAGAATATAGCCGTTTTGAGCATCAACGATTACGCCAGAGCCCAGACTTTGTGTCTCACGTGTTTGCTCAACACCCGGCAAGTTAAAAAAACGCTGGAAGAAAGGATCACTATAAAGAGGAGATTGACGCCTTTGCTTAATTTTACCACGGGTCGCTATATTAACCACTGCTGGTGTTGCCTTATCCAGCATAGGGGCCAGACTGGGAAGCGCTTGGCCATCCACAGCAATCGGTAGCCCTGCTGAGCCTATCGTAAGCCATGTCGACAAAATTAGTCCTAGTAGAATTCTCCCCATTATTGGCCTTGCCCTACCTAAAAAGAACGTGGATTAAAATCAAACTGTTTTTTCATATCACTGTAAAACTGCTGTGATTCTTCGCTGTCAGCGGGGGGAGTTTGGATCATTACCTCAACCATTTGATCACCACCGGGCATACCTTTGTCTTTTAATCGAATCTTTTGACCTGATAGCATTCCCGCTTTTATTTTCAAACCAACTTCACCGTCTAATGTTGGCACTTTAAGACTGATACCTTGCGCTGCTTCCCAAGGCGTTAAAGGCAGTCTTAAGTTGATGTTTTTACCGTCCAATTTATATACTCGATGGGGCAGAATATTCATTTCTAAATAAAGGTCTCCTGATTCTCCACCGTGCGCACTTTCATGGCCTTGCTTAGTAAGACGGATTTTTTGCCCTGTTGAGACACCTTTGGGAATATTAATTTTGAGCTTCTTTAATTCCGGACTCGACAACTTGTCATCATTGGGTGATTTTTGACTAAACTGAATCGTTTTAGATCCACCTAGGTAAGCCTCCTCAAGAGAAATACTGAGCTTTAAACTTTGGTCCTCACCTTTTCGGGGTACTTGTCTTTGCCTACTATGGCCAGCTTGCTGGCCATTACCACCAAAAACTGATTCAAAAAAGTCACTAAAATCACCAGCGCCTGCACCACCATGACCACCACCACCGCTGAATTCATTGCCATGTTTCCAGTCACTTCCAAATTGGTCATAGGCCTGACGTTTTTCAGTATCTTTTAATACCTCATAAGCTTCATTCACTTCCTTAAATTTCTCTTCAGCACTGGCTTCACTATTTACATCGGGGTGATAACGTCTGGCCTGTTTGCGATAAGCTTTTTTGATGTCTGGCGTAACAGCGTCACGCTCAACACCCAAAATTTGATAATAATCCTGATACTTCATATTTTTCTGATGGTCTCAAAATAGGCACAAGGCCTGTTATGTGCAGTAATGGTGTTAATAAGTAGGGCTAACGACTCAATTTTCAATCTTTATCACTGTTAATATTATTCGGTAAGCTTAATCAATACTGTCAGTTTTCTCACTAATGGCCTCCGCTATCAATTCAATAGATTCATGATTCAAATCATTGTGAAGAGGTTCGAGTTCTGGCATCGACTTGCTAACCTTGTTTGATAACTGTTCAAATCTTTCAACTTTACCATGCAAACCCTGCCGACCTACAATTGCCTTAAGCGTGTCATTGTAAGTATTTGAAGCCGTACTTAAGTTAGCGCCCAGTTTTTTCATCCGAATGGCGACTTCACAGACCTGGTTAAATATATCACCAGCTTTCTCGCCAATTTCTCGCGCTTCTTTATTACTGCGTTCAATCATCCACAAATTAGCGACTGTGCGCAAAATTGGAATCAAGGTGGTGTGCGATACCAATACAATGTTTCGTTCATAACCATAGTTAAATAAGTCTTTCTCAAACTTAAGTGCTTCAATATAAGCAGGTTCAATTGGCATGAACATCAGTACAAAACTAGGGCTACGCATACCTATCAGATTAGTATAGTCTTTACTCGACAAATCATCGACATGTCGCTTCACAGAGTTCGCATGTTCGGTTAATGCGAGGTTTTCTGCCTCTGGTGTTTCTGCGGCAACAACACGGTCATAAGCAACCAGTGATACTTTGCTATCAAT
>Ga0307997_10001760_pt1 | contig 10147 bp, 7 predicted proteins | sample Davwhametageno36_FD_203165 | JGI IMG/M metagenome (GOLD analysis project Ga0307997, IMG submission 203165) | Marine microbial communities from Davis Island wharf, Antarctic Ocean - #36 | ecosystem: Environmental > Aquatic > Marine > Unclassified | place: Antarctic Ocean: Davis Island wharf...
ACGACCGCGTGATGGAGTATGCACTTTTATTATTGAGCGACGTGACAAACGAGCAAGTTCTTCCATCTGTGGAGATTGTTCTGAAGGATATGAAAAGTACCATGTATCGTCGTGTACCTGCACTTGGATTTCGATCCGATCGACGAATCCTCCGTATGTTTGTCCTGCTCAGCATCATGGAGGATATTGCCAGTAACATTCATTCCGAGTCATGGGCATCGAGCACCAAGTGCGTGGACGGGACTACAATTCGCATGAATTCTTCTACTCTCAGCAGCATAAACTCATCCAGAGACAGCAGCACAACGCAAGCAACGTTGGCAAGCAGCACGGCAGAATGGTCGTTAGCAAAGGAGACCATGGCAGCAATGCCAAAAGATCACAGGACACCGGTGACACTGCTGACTGGATTTTTAGGTGCTGGTAAGACGACCGTTCTAAATGGCATGTTGGCATCTATGGATCAGAATCGATTAAAACTCGGTGTCATTGTTAACGAATACGGAGAAATTGACATTGATGGAAAAATTGTCAGTGGTGGAACACGTGGTGGAACCCAAAGTAGAACACAAGGTGAAACGACGCGACAAGAGAAGGAGGAGGGAAAAGAAAAGGTGGAGCAACGAGACATTGTCAAGCTCAGCAATGGTTGCATCTGCTGCCAAATGTCTGGTCCGTTTGTGGATACGCTGCTGCTACTGCTGGAGGAGAGTAGTGGTGACGATCAAGGAGGATCGCCCAACGCAGATTGCATCGATCACATTGTGGTCGAAACGACAGGCGTTGCGGATCCAGAATCAATTTGTCGAACGTTGCGAAAGGGTGCGCTGTCCTCGTTGGTACGAATTGATCAGATTGTAACGGTTGTTGATAGCACTCGAATTTTGCAACAAATGGAGGAGAATGAGATTGAGCGTGAGAACATTGCGTTGGCACAAATTTATCTCGCCGATACAATTTTATTGAGCAAAGTTGATTTAATTGAGAGTCGTGAAGTGTTGGATAGAATTGTTTCTACGTTGAGAGGAATGCAGAGACGTGCTCGAATTATCACTTGCAGTCGTGGGCTGGTTCCACTGGACTACTTGCTGGATGCTGGATGTTGCTTTGAGTACTTGAAAGAGAAGGAGAAGGAGAAGGAGAGTGAGGAGGGGGAGGATCATTCGTGTACGGAGGACGGTTGCTCACACGACGATCATGGTCACGGTCATCACGGTCATGGTCACGGCGGTCATGATCATGGCAAGGAGAAGAAGAAGACGACAACGACAGAGAGCGAAGGATTCATGTCGTTGTCGTTTCGATTTGATTGTCAGCTATCAAAAGCTGTGTTCACGGAGCGTGTGCTGCCGCTGTTTACCATTAACACGCTCCGTGCTAAAGGTATTTTGTGGTTCCATGAGATACCTGATCGTCGTTTAATCTTTCATTTTGCTGCTCAAAGATACTCCTTTGAAGAGAGCAAATGGACGGTACCAACAACATTGAATGAATCCTCTGATGGTAAGATAGAACTGATGAAAACAGAATTTGTTGTAATTGGACGAAATTTAGACAAAAATGCATTGGAGGAGGCATTTCAAGCGTGCGTAACGAAGAATGTGTGAACTAGCTAGGACACTCTACATGTAGATTTTTAATCTGAATAGAAGAGAGGGTACATAAAAGTAGTAACACAAGTGTGGTAAAAAATATAACTCGGTATCTTCACTTTTATATTTTTATTCTGGTTTCTCTCGGAACTATCGTACACAACCATTTCTTTTGTTGGTGTTGGCATCGTAATAAATAGACTAATAATAAATAAATTTTGGTAGTTGGTAGGTGGCAAAAAGATTTTTGTGTGACAAAAAACAGAAAGCTGCTGCTGCTGCTGCTGCTGCTGAGGGCGCTGCTCGCGCGCGCGTGCACGTGAAGAGAAGCATGGGAAGTTGATATCTGAAACATACAAGGTGATACTCTTTTCATCTCTCCCTTTTTCTTTTTTTTTTCTCTCCCCCAGTCTCTCTCTCCCAGGTCTCTCTCTACTTTTTCTTGCCCAGCGAGTACGCCGGAAACAAAATATTTGGAAACTTTTTCGACACGATGACAAACTCATCAAACGACACAACACCATCACCATCACGATCAGCCTGTGCCATAATTGTCTCTGCTTTTCGCATGACCTCCTTGTCACTAGTTGCCATATGATTTGCTTTCAAAATTTTAATTAACTCTTGTTTTGTAATCACACCGTTACCATCTTCATCAAATACCATGAAAGCAAATTTCAATTTTTCTTCCTTTCCTGCTCCAGTAAAGTTTGAAAGACCAATCATAAACTCACGTACATCAATTTGTCCCGATCGATCTTTGTCAAACATTTGGAATAATTTCTCCACTTGTGGTGCTGGATCAACTTGAAGAATTTCACAAAATTCAGTATAATCAATCATACCCGAGTGATCCTTATCAATTGCTTGGAAACGTTTAAATGCCTTTTTAATTGTTTCTGGTTTAATTTGATGTTCTTGTGCAAACTCCTCTAATGCATTCTTTCTTGCATTACGTTGCTGAATAACAGGTGATGGACCATCACCAGCTGAGACACCCTTTGGTGCTCCAGGACCACCACCACCTGCCAATGGTGTATCCAGCAGTGATAGTGGTGGTGACTTACCACCTGTAACCATTTCATAAAATTCAACAAAACTAACTTGACCATCACCATCTTTGTCACACATTCTTATCATTTCATCCACTTCGTCATCCGTTACTTGTTCACCTATATTAATGAGTACATGACGTAATTCAGCAGCACCAACAAAATGATTATGATCTAAATCAAATGCTTCAAATGCTTCTTTAATCTCATGATCTGTAAACTTTCCATTTGGATCACGTGGTGGTTCGTAACCTGGTGCTGCTGCACCTTTGACTGGATCACCCGGCATGGGTGGTTGTGGTTTTCCAGGTGGTGGTGGTGGCGCACCGGATCCTGGTTTTGAAAATTTTACAGAAATAGAAACACTACCAGAAGGTGTACCCTTTTGATCTTGAATCTCAATATCACCATCAAATGATCCCTTTGCTAACCATTGCATGATGGAGACGGTCGTTTGACCAATAAATTTTGGTTGACCAACATCTGCTTTGTCCATGACACGAAGATTCATTTCTTTCTCGGTAGAAATAGAAAAATCAAATGTATCGCCCCAGACTGGTTTTTTACCACCGTTAGGGACTACTTTAGTTTGTTGCTCTTGAGGACCAATCTTAAGAATGGCAAAGGGATTAACTTTGCCAACAAAAGATGCTGAGGCAAGATTTGAGGCAGAGATGACACGAATGGTGAGAGCACCATACTGTGATCCTGGACCCGGTGGTTTCTGCACAGAGAGAGAGAGAAAAAGAGAGAGAGAGAGGAAAGAGGAGAGAGGAGAGAGGAGGAAAGAGGAAAGAGGAGAGAGGAAAGAGGAGAAGAAAAACAGGTGAGGACATCAGCGTGCAAGAGAAGAAGAAGAGAAGAAGAAGAAGAACAAAACAACAAGGAGATAATGACGTACCATGCCTGGTGGACCTGGTGCACCTCTTCCTCTGGGTGGACCTGGTGGACCTCTTCCACGTGGTGGACCTGGTGCACCTCTTCCTCTGGGTGGTCCTGGTGGACCTCTTCCTCTGGGTGGTCCAGGTGGTCCTCTTCCACCTCGTGGAGCACCTGGTGGTCCTCTTCCACCTCGTGGTGCACCTGGTGGACCTCTTCCTGGTGGACCTCTTCCTGGTGGACCACGTCCTCTTGGTGCTCCTCTTCCTGGTGGTCCTCTTCCTGGTGGACCACGTCCTGGTGGGCCACGCGGTGGTCCTCCTCCTGGTGCGCCTTTGGGAGAGAGAGAGAGAGAGAGAGAGAGAGATAAATGACAATACAAAAACGAGATTAAAAAATGAGAAAAAGAAATGTTAGAATGATGATGATGACATGGAAAGCAACAAGAAAAAAAGAGAAAGAAAGAAAAAGACGCAATTGGACTCTTACCTCTTGGTGGTGGTCCTCTAGGTGGTCCACGACCAGGTGCACCTCTTGGTGGTCCTCTTCCTGGTGCTCCTCTTCCAGGTGCACCTCTTGGTGGTCCTCTTCCCGGTGCTCCTCTTCCTCTTGGTGGTCCTCTTCCAGGTGGCCCTCTTCCACCTGGTGGTCCTCTTCCCGGTGGACCACGTCCTCTTGGTGGTCCTCTTCCCGGTGCTCCTCTTCCTCTTGGTGGTCCTCTTCCTGGTGGTCCTCTTCCACCTGGCGGACCTCTAGCTGGCGGTCCTCGAGGTGGTGCACCCCTTCCCGGTGGACCTCTTCCACCTGGAGGTCCACGCCCTCTTGGTGGTGCTCCTCTGCCACCGCGTGGTGGTCCACCTCTACCTGGTGGTCCTCTACCTCTCGGTGGTCCACCTCTGCCAGGTGGTCCTCTTCCTCTTGGTGGTCCACCTCTGCCAGGTGGTCCTCTTCCTCTTGGTGGTGGTCCACCTCTACCTGGTGGTCCTCTACCTGGAGGTCCACGTGGTGGTGCTCCACGTGGTGGTGGTCCTCGTGGTGGTGGTCCACGTCCCGACATGTTGTGTGTGTGGGTGAGTGCTCGTGTGTTGAGGATGTGAGTGGATGTATTTCAAGTGGTGGCTACGAGTACAACGATTTGTTACTAACGCACAACAAGAAGAATGAGCACTGGTTGTTCTAAAATTGATATTTTGGTCGTTTTTTTTTCTCAAGAAACGACGACGGTGACTTAAAAAAATGAAATGAGATAATCCCAAAGCTATGGCACGAGTTGTTGACGCTGCTCCCTTTAATTTCTGGATCTGTACAGCACACGACAAGTCAGAGAGAGAAGGAAGGGACTATGCAGTTCTTTTGACAAACAAACACTTTGTTCACCGGCTTGCAGTCGCGGCTTGAAATTTCGAAGGATAACGATCTAATTTCTCTGATTGGTTAATTTTCTCAACCCTGATTTTCGTCAGTTGAAATTACCTTAAAAACTCGTCTATAACCTGAGTTTTCCATTTTTGGGAAAACTTTTAAACATATTACTTCTTCTTCTCCTTCTCGTCCTACATGGAATATTATGTACACGAATATGCTCAAAGGAGCAAACCCTTCAGGAGTGACAGGGGATTGGGCGAAAGAAGAAACTAGGTTTTTTAACCTTCTCTCTTTTTTCGTGTCATTTCCTGTTTCGGGTCCTGATTGGGTTTTAGTGTTATAGGTGTGATGTTGTACTTCTCTGATATGTGCTGTTTCCCTTCCCTTCCTATTTTATTTTACATATTTTCTTTGTGTAGATAATTTATTATAATTGGATTTATTTTCTCGTAGCTTTGTAAATACAACATTAGAATTATATTAACTCAGAAATTATTATACATGTACGCAAAAGTTCGAAAACCCTCACGGTCGCGGGGTAGTAGCAGCACTTCGACGTAACCAATTTGACCCGCAGATAGCTCGGAGTGCTCGCAATAGTCTCACGTTTCCGTCAAGCTACATGTTGTATCTTGTGGGTCAAATTAGAGGTCTAGAAGTTGGTGCTGAAAATTTCAGGTTTTGGTCATTTTTCTCCATCTGTTCTCTCGGGCACAGACCAAGAGAAATTCGCAATACATTTTCGTACAAAACTACATATTTCATGTATTTAAAATCTATCGTATTTTTGCTATTTGCTATTTGAATTCTTCATTTTACATTTTTACAATGACATTTGTGACAACCTTCCCTCGTCCTCCATGAACGACAATCTCCCCTCACCATCTGCAAAAGAACTTAACGACAAACGCTCCAAAGGACTGCTCTTCTGAACTTCTCCCCTGTCGTCCAGCGGGCCTGCTGCTGCCACACCACCACCACCACCACTACCACCACTACCACCACTACCACCACTACCACCACCATTCAACATCACTCGATTTCTCCTCAATGCTGACATTCTTCCTACAGCACGAATCACATTTACACTCGCTTTCAGTCGACGTTTCACTTGATACCTTCGAAGTGCACCACGTGCACTCTGGAGCTGTTTTGGTGATCCATGAACATTTTTATCAAAACCATGTGTCAACCATGGATGCTGATACACTTGAAAAATATCAGATCTTTGTGATGGATCAACTACTAACATTTTAGAAATAAAATCTTTTGCTGATTGTCCAACACCATCCCAACCACCATCACTATTAAATTGATACTCACCTGATCGTATCAAACAACGTAGCTCTTGATCATCATCATGTTCAAAAGGTGCATAACCACATAATAAAATATAACAAATAATACCAAGAGACCATACATCAACACCCAAACTATAATTTGCCATACCAATTTCAGGTGCCATATAACCAGGTGTACCTACGACACGACTTAAAATACCATTTTCACCACATATTCTTGCAAATCCAAAATCAGCAATTTTTAAATAATTTAAATCACCATTAGAACGTGATATTAAAATATTTTCTGGTTTTAAATCACGATGTACAATACCTTTTGAATGAAGATATGCAACACCATCAATTAATGAATGCATAATATTTGATGCTTGAATTTCAGTATAATGATCTTGTCTTACAATGGCATCAAATAATTCACCACCCGCACACAATTCAAATATCAAACATACTCGATGATCCTCAACAAAATATTCCATCAGATTACATATGTTTGGATGAGCAAGAGAAAGAAGAACATCAATTTCACAGGAAAGAGCACGAAGCTCCGGTGATGTTAATACATCAGTAGAAATAATTTTACATGCAAAGTTCATGGCAGTTGATTGATGTCGTGCAAGAAGAACGCGTGAGAATGATCCCTTGCCAAGCGTAGCACTCACACTGTAGGTGGCAGCAAACGATGAGGATCGACCGGGTGACTTGGCACGTAGACGATCAGCATTGTTGTGAATTTCAGTCGAAAAAATAGTGGAGGAAAAAGGATTCGCTGTGGCAGTGGTGGAAGAGGTGGAAGAGGTGGTAGAAGTGGTAGAGGTGGAGGAGGTGGAGGAGGTGGCGGGAGAGTTAGTGGTCGATGCTGTCGGTACGATGCCTCTATTTCGTGGTGTTGTTACAAACATGCTGAGTTTCTGCTGTGCTTGTTGGTTGGCTGAGGAGCGTGGTGAAGTCACGCTCGCACGCAGAGCAGCTGCATGAGCAACAAATCCGTATTGCTGCTTGACATCGACAACGCCTGCTTTGTTAGATCCAAAACGAAGAGAGAGTGAAGGAGAGTGTCTAGTTGCGGGTGTACGAGTTCCATGCATCAACGACATGGAGGAATGATGTCGCCTTCCCTCGTAATTGGTGTTTCCTCCGACGCCGATGCTCAAGCCGCTGCCGCTGCCGCTGCCACTACCACCACCACCACCACCACCCTTTACATTCAAATGTTCAAAATTTAATTTTCCAGGCAAACTTATTGGTCTCCTCCCTCCTCTTCCGCTCGACAAGAGAGCGGATGGTGTTCCACTGAGCAATACTTTTCGTCGTGCAGCACTGTTCTGCCCCTTGTTCGACGATCTACCACTCTCCGATGCCTCGTTTGAACTTCCATGTCCACGACCCTGCCCAAGATCATAATCAAACGAGTCACTTCTTGTTTTTCTTCGAATGGAACCACTTCTGGGTGAGAGAACGACGTTGTTGCTGAGACGTGGTTTTAACAAAGCAGCATGCGTCAATTTTAAATGCTCACGAAGACGTCGATGCATGGCTTGACACTCTGGTGTTGCCCACAAAAAAGGTGCACGCTGCTGACTTATTTTAATCTTAGAGTCCACATACTGCACTGTACTTCCTGCCAGTCTCGTGTTCGAAGCGGCAATAATAAGTTTGTTCATCGCTTCTTCAATAAATTGGTGCGTTGTATTAGATCCTGCAGCCAGGAGTCGAGCCCAGTGCCGTGCAGTCTCGTCCGTTTCCGACAATTCACTCCCGCCTCCGCCGCCCAGCATCTCCATGTCACGTTGATTGAAATCACGTGATCTCCTGGGTCTTCCGTCATCGCCTTCGTCCTCTGCGCTCTGCTGCCGGAACTGGTACGACTTTGAGTGATGTGGGAAAGCAGCAGCAGCAACAGATGCGTCGCCGCTGAGGCGCAGTGGCGAAGAAGACGTCGGTGACGACGCCGGGAGAAGCATTGGGTGTGGCATGGTTGAGGCAAGCGACAGGCGATGTGTGGTGGTGTTGTTGGTGGTGGTGTTGGTGGTGGTGTGAAAGGAGAATGATGTAGGAGCCGGCGGAGTAATGGACAACGATGGTGGAAATTTTGTAGCAGGAGGTAACGAAGTACGCATTGCAGACGAATCAATAATCTCCATCATGTCACTCATCGGTGGGCCTCGATCACTGCTCGTCTGCTGGCTTTTTTTTTGTTGTTTCCGATCCCGTTGTACGTTTGTAAAAAACTAAAAAGATTGTAAAAAATCTATTTATTTGTGAAACTTCGAACTGAAATAAATTAAAATCTAAATTCTGAAATTCTGAACTGTGCTCTGCTGAGCTGAGATGCTGTGCTGTGTGTGAAGTGAAGTGGTGTTGTTTGAGAACTGGCTTATTCAAACTTCTCCATAATGGAGGAACAGATTTTATACGATCAAACGACAGAGCTAATATTACACGATGTGCATGCACGCAGGCTTGAAGCCGTGAGTCAATCAAATTTTGAAGTCGCAGCACAATTGAGAGACCTTGAGAATGAGCTGTTACTCACCGGTGCAACGCTCATGAGAATTCACAACGAAGCGTCGGTTGCGATCCACGAGGAAAGGTTCGATGATGCTTCCAAATTGAAAAGACTTGCCATAGAGCAACGTGAGATCCAACATAATTTGCTGTACTCTGAATCGTCTGAAAGTGTGTCACCCTTAGTGCCCACAGTAGTACTTCTTTCTCCTTCTGAGCTTGCTCCTCCTGTGCCACCAAAAGTAATCGAGACATGGATCAGACACGCTCGATCCTTGTGTGATTCATTAAAATCCATCGACAAGGAGGTGTCGCTGAACAAGCTCGTGAAAGACTACAAACAATCAAAAGAGCACAATGCGGAGGAGATTTTTTTGCAAACAGTCGAAACGACAATTACACCAGAAATGTTTGACATGATGAAACCCATTATTCTGGAGATCGAGGCTGAACGCATCGTGCACGAAATGAGACGGTAGTTGCGAAAGAAAAGAGCAGGAGACGATCCGCCAGCCGTCCCTGACCACCAGCTGTGACACTGAGAAACATCACTGACACTTTTCCACTGCAATAGAATTTCTTAGATAATACAATTATAGAAGACCAGATGACAACAAGACAACAAGGTACCAAGACACACATATACTTCGCGTAGCACGAAAATGGCAAATTTGTTTTCATCTCAAGGAAAAAAAAATTCCAAGAAGGCACGCAAAAAGATGAACAAACACTTTCTCTCCCCCTCTTTATCAATCTATCTATCACACAGTCTCTCTCTCTCTCTCTCTCTCTCTCTCTCTCTCTTCTCTTCAATGCTTACTTGTGAGGTGCTTGCCACCTCTGAGGGTTTCCTTGAAGATTGTACCAGAACTGGAACCTTGTGCTTTGCAATGCCGTCTTTATTATTTTTTCTTAATACTACAGAAATTTTCGTTCAGCACTTTCGTGTTCATCGATGGGCGAAGACGAAATCGGTTTTTTTTCGCCCGGACCAACTTCAGAAACTTTTTCGCCCTCTTTTTTGCCTTGATTTTTGCTGCCCGGACCAACTTTTGGACAGAAGTGATTTTTCGTTAAAAAAGTACGACTACAAGTCTACGCCAAAAAGTAAGTAACTCCACCCCACTCACCCCTCCTCCACCTCACCGTCTCCTACGCGCGTTCTCATCGCACAGCAGACAGAAAGTGCCGCTCAATCGTGCGCCCAAAAATGGGCGCCCAAATAGTCATGACCTCACCAAAGCATTGTCGGCGAAAGCTCTGATTTGGTTAGGTCAATAGTGGGAAACACAACCGCCCTAAACCTTGGCGCCGACATTCGGAATCATAGCCAGGTACTGAGGAGACGTTCACGTTCCTCTCTCGTTTCCTCTTCTCTCGCCTACCCTCGCCGTGTGTGTCATCACGCCGCACGCTTGCGCGCCTGTACTTTGAAAAGCATGCTGCGGCTACA
>Ga0307997_10001764_pt1 | contig 10134 bp, 5 predicted proteins | sample Davwhametageno36_FD_203165 | JGI IMG/M metagenome (GOLD analysis project Ga0307997, IMG submission 203165) | Marine microbial communities from Davis Island wharf, Antarctic Ocean - #36 | ecosystem: Environmental > Aquatic > Marine > Unclassified | place: Antarctic Ocean: Davis Island wharf...
TTTGGCAAAATTTAACGAGAATACCCAAGTCCATCATGATGAGCACTCTCCCGCTGCAGTGTCAACACTTAATGGCGCTACGAATCTCTGGTAACAAGATTGCAGACATTCCAAAGTGGTTGTTTCCCAACCTGCACGGGTTGGTGGAGCTGAATGTCAGCAACAACAAGCTGACCCTCCTACCAGATAACATTGAAGTCCTTCAACATTTACAAAAGCTGACCGTCTCTTACAACAAGATAACAGAGCTCCCGCAAACAATCTCCAATTTAAGAAGGTTGATAATGTTTGACGCAACGGGCAACTGCATTAAGACGCTGCCACCAAAAATTGGTAATCTACGCTCGCTGAAGTTGTTGCGAATAGGTGACAATGACTTACGCTTCTTGTCGGGTGGTGTGGAGAATATGGTGGAGTTAGAGGAGTTGATTCTCACTAGAAATCGTCTTGGGACTCTCGCTATGATACAACCGTTGTCCGTTGTCAAAGCAAGACAAGATCAAATGTGGGAAAAGAGTCGGTTGCCGAGTGGTGACATCATCTACTTCAACACAACAACGACTGAGACACTGAGGAGACCACCGGATGGTGCTGTTGTCATTCATGCTGAGGGTTACGAGTCCGAGGAAGACGTCAGTGCGACATCATCAATGGTCGACAAAGACAAAGACGAAGATTTAACTGAGGAGGAACTGGCGTGGAAACGTAAAGTTGCCAAGAGAGCAGAGAGACTGCAACTTCGTGAAGACCTGTCAGCGGAGGGAAAGGGTATGTGGGAAGTCAAGTGGACGCAGTTCACCGGACGAGCGTACTATTTCAATCATTTTGAAAAGCGCAAGTGTGATGTCATGCCGCGTGAGCTGGATAAACTTGGTCAGTTTCCTTCCATTAGACGCCTCGTCATTTCCTTCAACGTTCTTCAAGAACTTCCTCCTAGCATTGGTCGTTTGGTCAAATTAGAGGAGCTCATTGTGGATCATAACAAGCTGGCATCGCTTCCTGTTGAAATTGGTGGAATGCAGCATCTCAAGTACATATCAATGGCAGACAATCGTTTAGAAACACTCCCAGCAAGCATTGGTCAGCTGAAGCGACTGCATCGTATTAACGCCACGTACAATCACATGAAGATCATTCCGATTGAAATAGCAAAGCTGACGGGTTTGGTGCAGTTGTGGATGTCCAACAACAAGCTGGAAGAGCTACCCGTTGAAATGTGGACCATGACGAGTCTGGAGGAGCTGCATTTGGCCGATAATCCTATGAAACGACCACATCCGGACGTTATTGAAAAGGGTATTCCTTTCCTGCTCCGAGAATTGCATGAGCAGTGGTTACGAAAAAATAAATATGGTCAACCACCCGAAGTGTCGACTGTCGGTGTTGGAGTGCGTGGTGAAATTATCATGCCAGAACCAAGGTACAAAAAAATTTTAGAACAAAACTTGCGGCATGCCAAGGAGACGGGAAGCTTGGAGATGCAGTGGAAGGAGCTGCATCATGTGCCAGTGGGTGCTTGGGATTTGACGCATCTGACAGAGCTTCGACTTCAAAACAATTTTTTAAAGGCGGCGTCATTGACGGATAGAATGAGAAAATTTACGGCCCTCACCGTTCTCAGTCTCAGTAACAATCAATTGCACGAGTTTCCCATGGTGCTGCTTCGAGTGACATCCATCGAGCACTTGGATTTGTCCAACAACTACATTCCGGAGCTTCCTGTCAAAATTGATCGCATGTATCGACTGAAGACAGTAAATTTGAGTCAGAATCGTTTGACGAGCATTCCGAAAAGATTTGGAAAGTTAGTTGATATTACCAACATTAATTTGGACATCAATCACATTGGTCCCACACTTCCTGATAGCATTTGTAATCTTTGGCAGCTCCACACGTTGAAGCTAGTAAAAAATCGGTTGAAAACTCTACCACTGAATGGTTTAATGAATTTGACGTCTCTGACACTGCTCAATGTGAACTCGAATATCATTGGACCCACGTTGCCAGAGGATATTTCATACATGCCAAATCTTGCAGATTTGAGACTCAGTCACAATCGTTTAAAAACGTTGCCTGTGGCATTTTGTTTGAACGACATGTGCACTGTGCTAAAAAATTTATGGCTCTATGGAAATCGTATAGTCCAGCTGCCACATGAATTTCGATTCTTAACGTCTCTCACTGATCTCAGGATTGAAAACAATCCTATGATTTCACCACCACCAGAACTTTCACTCCAAGGTCCTGCTCGCATTCTTCAGTACTGCGGAGATCGCTTGGAAAGAATCAACGAGCTGAAGCGTGTACTACGAGATAATCACGTTCGATTCAATCAAGATAACTTGCTGCCTGAATCCAAGTTCGTCTTTACAGAAGGCACTGACTACTTGTCAGAAGAAGATCTTGCACATTTTGATCAGCAGATTGATCGGACGTTGAATGGTGCTTACTACAATCACATGATGGACATTCAGGCTCTCACTAATTTTATGCGTGAAAAAAAGTTAGAACGCAGAATTGCACATCACAAGTTGCTGTTGGAAAAGTTTCTTATATTTTTGGACATTGCCATTGAGAAGAATAGGCTGTAAGATGTTTTTTGGGACTCTGGGGGCGTTTGTTATTATGCTTGGGGTTTTTTTTGTGATGATTTCTTACGTCGAATTCATTTGTTGCTTCCTCTCCTTTTTTATTTGTTTCATTCGTTTTATTTATTTTTGATATTCACCACCACACAGGAATCCGAAACACTTTCGTGAAGATTTAATCCGACCCATGGGAGAGGTCAGCAAAGACGAAGAGTGCTACGCTCTGTTGCTCGAGCCACTGTGGGAGCCCATCGAAGGGATGAACCTGCCGTCAGTACAGCGAGTCATTGACGAGGAGACTGCCGAGCGCCGTGCAAAGAGTGTAGACACACCACCTCCAACACCAGGAAGACCTTCTGTAGCTTACAGCATAATCGAGGTGACGAACGATATTTTTCGAACAAAAAATCGTCCCACCTTTGACTATCCGCTGTGGCAAGTGCGTGAGGCAGCTGCTGAGTGGCAAGGTCCTTTTGGTTCCGTCGCTACGTTTGAACATGGGCTCAAGTTTGAAGATTCACAAGGTTATCAGCAGGCGCAGCTTGATTTGGAGGTCGTTACGGAAAAAATTAAGAGGCAGAAAAAAGGTGTCAAACAAGCAAGAGCTCGGGTGAAAGAGGCAGTGGCCAAGCACGCAGCGGAGAGCAAGACGCAGGAGAATGCGAGTCAGAAACTTGGGGAAGGTGAGCAGGTGCCACTCGCAACACTGGTAGATTTACCAGACACGGCGGTCGACGAAGATATTATTCGCGCTTTTGAATTGCTAGAGTTACAAGCAAAAAAATTAAAAGCGAACATGGCACTATGCACGCAGCAAAAGCACGATGATGTTTTAGTCATTCTCAAAATTGTGTACACACATGAAGAAATTCGTCGAGAAAGAAAGGAGGGGTATGACATTCGTGTCGGTGAAATTGAGGTAAGAAAAGAAGTTGATGAGTGGTTGCTGACACCAAAGCATGGAAAAAAAGCTTTGGAAAAGCAGGTCAAAGAAGTTAAAAAGTTTTACAAACTCCAACTCAAGCTGGTGCGTGATGAAATCATTAAATTAATTGCAAATCGACCAAAACTGGAAAAAGATTTAAACTCCATGTTAAAAAGAAAAAAGGCATTTGACAAAGGTAAAAAGATTGAGTTGCATCGATTTAGCACGGTTGAAGAATGTTTTGAAGCTGTCCGCATGTGCAAAGCACCAATTGAGGAGATGGCAGAAAAAGAGACTGAGCTGCGAGAAATTGAAGCAAGCAGGCTTGCATTAACACTCAAGGGAAAAAAGAAAGAGGATAAGGGAATTATTCAAGCAGAGCAGACGACTGCTCTGTTAAACAGGTACGGGAAAAAGGAAATGAAACGTATCATTGAAGAGGCACGTGTTGAGGCCCGAGACAACAATCTCCGAAGACCGTGGGATGGACCTGCAGGTCGTGCGTTTCGTATTTGGAAAGAAAAGGCGGCCAACTTGCTGGAGGCGCTGCTCAATCCACCTAGTGATACACCATCATCAGAATCAACTGACATGTCAACTGACTCAGAACCAGAAAAGGATGAGACGAGTGCTGCGAGCGTTGAGCGACATAAAAAATGGAAGAAACTGCATGATGAGAAGTTACTTGCAATGAAGTACAAGTGGGGGAGACTGCTCACTGACGATCAGATTGCCAAGCAAAAGAGAAAAGCGGAGGAGCGTCGTTTGGCAATTTTCAAGTACTCAAAACCATCCGTGCAAGAAGAAAAGGAGGGTAAAGAAGAGGCAGCAGAAGAAGCCGATGATGAGGAGTCGAGTGATGATAGTGATGAGGAGGAAAACAAGGAGAACAAGGAGGAGGAGAACGAAGCGGCACCAGTGGTTGAACAAGAGTCCAGTAATGGTGGTGCTGAAAAGGATGGCAGCACGTTACCACTAGTTGCAGGTGCTGGCACTGCAGGAGAGGAGAAGAAAGAAGATGTACCGAAGCCTGGGAAGGTACATGTAGCAGAGAAGCACGTGGAGCACGACTCAGGAGATGAAATGACATGACCATCTTTTGCAAATAGAATTATTAGCACATGTTTGTTATATATTTTGTACTACGATAGTGTAAAACATCGCCTCGTGAACAGCACTCCTCATCATAGGTAGTGTACCTTCTATACACCTTACTCCGTCCTCAGGTACCCAAGGTACAAGACTTGTTATATAATATATATTGTTTGAACTTTTTTTCTTTTTTTTTTTTTTTTTAGTGCTCCTCCGCGTCGCAAAGATCTTTGTACGCGGCACCATCGAGAAGATCTCCCACAGCACTGGCATCATCCAATTTAACTTTGATGAGCCATCCCTCCATATCTGGAGACTCGTTGACAAGACCCGGGTTGCCGTCAAGTTCCGTGTTCGTGTCAATGACCGTCCCAGCCAATGGCATGTAAATATCAGAAGCAGCCTTCACGGACTCAACCGAACCGAAACCTTCCGCCGCTTCAAACACGTCATCAATTTCAGGAAGCTCAACGTACACGATATCTCCCAAACTATTTTGAGCAAAATCAGTTATGCCAACGGTTCCAACATCACCTTCAATCTGAGCATCACGTGAAAGGAAAAAGATAAAACATATAATAAAAACAAAGTGTTAGAATAAACATTACATTTTGAACGGTTTGCCCTGCTTCTTTGATGTGAACAAGAACAAAGAACAACTGAAATGAAAAGAATTTACCTGGATGTACTCGTGAGATTTGAGGTAGTATGTTGCCATTGAACGGGTTGAGGACGGGGCGGCGCGGCACTGGCGTGCAACTGGAGCTAAGCATCGAATGACTCTGGCGGTGAACATTTTTTTTGGATTAGGATATGGTAAAATTGACCCAAAAATTGACCCAAAAATTTTCGAACGGGTCGAGATGAGGGTATTTTTATGTACTTATGTTATGGGCAACTTTTTGAGAGCCAGCAACAACAAACAAAAAAAGTCTAACATGACACCAGCAGTGGGTATTAGAAATTAAGCACAAAGCTACACATCAGATCATCGTTCGAACTGTTGCCTCCACTCGCACCTCGACTTCACATGTCTGTTCGTGGTACCGTGACACGTGAAAAGATTGAACATGCATTGCTCTCGGACGGTGAGCAGTTCAATCGATCACGTGTCCTCGAACTCGAGCGACAAGTACAAAACTTATTAATACAAGACGACATACACAAGCAAGAAATAGAACGTCTTCGAGGTGAACTTGGAAATATGACACAACTGCGCAACTTAATACAGCAGCTCAAGCGTGACAACGCAAATTTGTGTGCTGACTTGGAGCAAAGTCAGCACTACGTCCAGCAGGAACTCTCCAGGAGAGATACGTCGTCAATACAAAGAGACCAACTGACAAGACACACGAAGCAACTTGATCACAACAATGTAAATCTGCGAAAAAAATTAGTTGAGGCAGATTCAAGGTTGGCAGCAGCCAATGACCGTGCGGCAAATCTGCGTGATCACCTTGCCAAAACTATGCAACGTGCTGCAGAGCTCGAAGCAATCCGAGATCAAAGGGGTAGCAAAGAAGAAGAAGGTGGAGTTTTCGGCCAAGCTATGTTAGAAAGATTGGAGGAGCTGGAGGCAGAGCTAGTATTCACAAGAGCTGCCGCAGCACGAACGACGACTAAGTACGTGCTACGTGAAGCGACAGGAGCGTTTGAGCCTGTCATGATGGAGGAAGTGCATACAATTGCTGGACGTGGAACAAAAGTCTCCGGTGTGTTTGGAAATCGAAAGACAGCAGAGTTATACGGTCGCAACTCTAAATTGACTATGGATTACAAATCTTTGTCCAAGACACACAAAGACATGGAAAAGGATCACAGCATGATGGTCGAGGAAACAGAGATGCTGAAAAAACAGCTGCGTGATTGCACGGTGCAGCTGCGTAACGCTCGTATGCAGACGGCCATGAAGCTTGCCATGCAAAAGAGTGTATTGAGCAAACAAAAGTTATCGTCCAATTTGTATTCTTCGAGAGGTGGCATTGGTGGTGGACACAGCACCTCTCACTCTAATATGAGATTGGCAAATGAAAGGACTAGAAATGCGAGTCTGCAGATTGCATCGTCGCAGTACTCAAATTCACACTCAACTCCACAGCTGTTGCCAGTTTTGCAGAATCAACTGTCGAAAACAAGAATTGTTGATGTCTTGATACCAACAACGAGATGACAATGGATCGACGGATCGAACGAGAGAGAGAGTTACTGTAAGGATCAGAGACATAACTCTCTCAAATGGACAGAGCTGTAGTACATTTTCAAGATATAAAATGTAGAGGTATGATGTATGAAAACCTGAATAGAGATATTTGTTTATAATTATATAAGCATTTTTGTTTGTGTTATTTGAGCATTTGAGCTGTTAAAAAATGTTAAACTCGTGTTTTCTGCTGCTACATTTTTTTATACCTTCATGTATGCCAAACATAGTTCTGCTCCTTCCACGGTTTTTGTTGGAGTTTTTTATTTTTTTTTTTTATTTTTTTTATTTTAGCTTTTGACTTCTGGCATTTGAATTCTTTTATCTTTTATTTTGATTAATTTTATAATTTTTGGAGGTGGATTGAAATGCGCATGCATGAGGTATTCATCACGAGCAAATTTGAAATATTTTTTTTTGTTTTAACTTGTTTTACAACATTTTGGTACTTTTTTTTGGTGGTGGTTTAAAACCACACCAGCAGCCAAAAGCGTTTAAAATCGTACGAAAGAAACCATGTTGATCAGCGCTAAAGTCTCTCTTGTTATTTGGTGTGTATATTCCACCTAATGTTTGTGCCAGTGCAATAGTACGCTGCGCGTTTGGATCGTTCACATCAACTTTATCCAAGATCTGTGTAGCAAACTGTGCAAACCACTTCTTGACATCCTGCATGGATGTACAGCGTAACATGATCGATGCGGCCAATGATTTACGAATTTTAAGAACACCAGTAAAAAGACGTGGCTCGTTATACACTTCTGCCATCGTCGCGATCGCCATTACTTGTGGGACGGCACAAAAAGCAAAGACACTGGGCTCTGTGAGTGCATCCAGATACACCAGCGAGTCTTGGCCATGCTGGAGCGCGTCGGTTACCATATGATTTAAACATGCAAGTGCTTGATCAGGTTTTGTTGTTAATTTATCTAAACCATTCGGTGAGTATTTAGACCAAATATCTTTTGGCCAAAAGGAACGTCCTTCCAATAAATCTTCTAAATAATCACGAATAATATTTGTTTTTTGAAGAAATAAACCCATTGAATTTGATAAATAAAAACCACCCAACTTCTCATCGGTGGTACTTTGACCGTCTCTGTTGAGATCAAGTCGTGAGTCCGTGCCATTCTCTAGACCACTGACAACAAATTGACGTGTCAAACCAATCCCAACTAAACCAGCAACATAATGACAATATTTGTTGTACTCTTTCGTCGTTTCCGTTCCGCTACCTAAATCACGTCCTGCGTACTCAACCATTCCATTTGCCATGTCTCGTGTAATATCAGCAATGACATCCTGATGCATATCTGGTAATGCTGCAAACACACGAAGAACACAACCTAATTTCTCCAACAAATCTTGCTCCTCTGGTTTTGCACCACCAATACCATCAATTGCAAGTGTGTCTAACTCATCACTCGTCATGTTACCACTCGGAGTATTACGTAAAGGTAATCGTTGATAAAATGTGGACAGTAAAGCAACTTGACGTTCAAAACCAACAACATCATCTGCAACAAAACGACGTTCAATCTCTTTGTATCGAGTGCTGGGAACAAATTTAGACAAATCTGTCTCATCCTCCACTGTGTCAAGTGCACGAAGAATTAAATAAAAGACAGCAACAGGTACACGAAGTGTTGGATGAAGACCAGCAATAACAACAGCAAATGATCTTGAAACTTTATTTAATGTCATTTCACAAAATATTAAATCTTTTTGTAATGATTGATTTTGTTGATGTTCTAACTTTTCAAATTGAAGAACAGGACCAGCCATACGCTTGTTGATCGCATGCATGGCTTTGAAGCGTAGTGCATCGATGAGCTCACCTGGTCGCATTAAAGTTTCCATGTACGAGTGCTTGTGTGTTGGACACACGGGAGGTTCCGATACTCTTGTCGATGGTGAGTAGTAAAATAAAACACCACCTCGATGAATCGTTGAAGGATCACGAACATGATCGAGAGGAGACATGCGTGGAGTAAGCGAGGCACGAATGGCTGACCACCACTTGTGCAGCAAATGTGGTGATTTTTCAATTGCAGCAAACCATGGTGAGATAGGTTCAAATCCTGCAATCTCTTCCTCTTGTTCTTTTGTTTTTTTATTACCACACATTTCAGTCTCACCTTGAAATTTTAAATCTTGAACTTTTTTATTATCGTCTTTGTGTTGAATACAAAATGAACTCAATTCCTCTTGTGTGAACCATCGAGCTTGATCTACTTCGTTAGGATTCACTTTCACTGTTACTTTACCTGGTGGGCGGCATACGAGTAAATAATCCACTTCGTGCTCACCCCACTTTTCATCCAAATCAGCTTTGTAATGGAGACGAGTCATGAAAGTCATTGACTCCAATGGTACTTGTTCTGGTGGTATTCCTAACTCTTGAAGAAGTTTACGTCGTGCAGCAACTTTTGCACCCATACCAAAGTTTGGATGTGTAGGATCGGACTCTGTTTCAAGCTCTCCCTCAACATGCAGTGGATGGCTGCAGCAAGTATTAGCCCAACAACTTGGAAAAGTAATTTTATCACTACTACGTTTTTGCATAAGCATCTTTCCCTCTTCGTCAAAAATAAATATACTAAAAGCACGATGAAGTTTTAAACCTTTAGAACGTAAATGACAGTTACGCTTGGAGTCCATGCCAAGGACAACATCGTTCTCGTCCACCACAATGCACTGGTCTGCTTCCATGAGAAGTTCCTGCTCTGCATTCAACATGACTGGTTGTGTAATTTTGGAGTGTTTACACCAGCGTGATAAAAAGTAGACGACGTTACAAGCAGCAAGAAAGAGAAAGACAAAGTATGGGTAATCACCAAGAACAGAGGCTGCGCTGGCAAGAGCGGAGGTGATGGACTCCAAGAAAGTAGGATTCAGCATGGAGAGCAGGATGGTGGAGACGCTGAGAAGAAGAAGCATTTTGTTTTAGTCGTTGGAGTGTGGGTACGGTATGTCCCTGAGTAAATCCTCCTTTTTTTAAAATGGTTTGTGAAGTTTGGCCTGGGCAGGAAAAGCTAAATATTTGATTTTAAATCAAGTCATAAAAGCTGTAAATTATTCATATTAATAAATAAGCCAAAAAGCTGATTTTTTACGGTTTTTACAGCTTTTGGGAGGAATAAAAAGCTGTTTTTGATTTGAAAAATCAAAAAAAAAAGCTTACGAAAATGAATGGAAAAGGTTATGAGTGTCTGGTTTTAACCAAGAGCCTATTTTGGTCAAAACCGACCCGTCAAAAAGTCAAAAAAATCTGCATATATATATTCATTATTCTATATATAACCGACCGTGTAAGTGTGTTTTCTTCC
>Ga0307997_10001770_pt1 | contig 10122 bp, 8 predicted proteins | sample Davwhametageno36_FD_203165 | JGI IMG/M metagenome (GOLD analysis project Ga0307997, IMG submission 203165) | Marine microbial communities from Davis Island wharf, Antarctic Ocean - #36 | ecosystem: Environmental > Aquatic > Marine > Unclassified | place: Antarctic Ocean: Davis Island wharf...
AGTCGAGATGAGGCCCCACGTACATGTGGTAGTCCATGGATGCCGCCATGACGTTCCTGGACGACGTTGTTGCGGAAGTCGTGTTGTCACGACGATTTCGACGCCACTGATCATCGGACGCCGAGGTAAGGTAGAGAGCAACACTGCGTGCAAAGTCATCGGGAAGTGCAGTAGGAATGGCGACGATTCCAGTGCCACGTTTCGTCATTCCTCCCAGCAGCAGTGTTGACTCACTCCCTGGATGTTTTTCTACTGTAATGTCCGTACCCTCGGACATGGCACAAAATTTTGTGCCATGAAGGGAAGGAGCATGATTTGGTTGCAATTTCAATGCTCTTTGGTAGCACGCAGCGGCTGCTCTTGTACAGTCCAGCTCCTGCCAGCAGGCACCCTCCTCGTAGTGTGCCTCATATCCACAATTTTTTGATTGCTGAGCCTCCTGCGATGCCTCAAGTGCTTCTGACAAGTGGCCACCACATCGTTTGGCTGCAGCGAGCTGACACAAAATCTTACTGCGATGCTCTGAGGATGGAGGGACATCACCACTACTCAACATCTTGCTTGCAAGATCTCCAGCGTGTGCAAAGTGAGATTTTGCATGAGCACGCGCCACCTCCTCGGTGGTAGCTGAAATCATGCTGGTTAAGCTGGTCATGCGGTCTAGCTAGCTAGGTCATGCTGGTACAGCTGGAGGACAGAAGAAGAGAGTAAAAAGATACTTTTCTGTAACCTTTTTTAATAAATCGGAGAAGAAAAGGAGGGAAAAATTTCAGTTCCCACATTCTACTGTACTGTGTGCCAGCAACAAACAAAAAACATTTCTCTCCCTTGGATATTATTTTTATTCATTACCAAGTTAGATACCAAACCAACCAAGCAAACAGTGTGGAAACTTAAGCAGCCATGATTAGTCCATAAGAATACTTGACCTTCTGCATCAACAACAAAACAAAAAGCAATCTCTCACATATATATCCCCCAAAAAAATGTCTGAAGCGTCAATTTCGTCCACAGAAGTTGAGTTAGCCAGTACTAGCTCCATCTCCAAAGGGCGCAACAAGTCACTTCACTCGCAAAAGTCTGTCGATCAACATCACCGCACATCTGTAAACATTCTTTATGGCATGGAAAACGGGAACTCGTTCTGTCCAGACGAGCTTGATCCAGAAGAATTGGTGGAGGCGAAACGCAGGACGACGAAAACTAAGAGTCTTATGGCAAATCATCAAAGTGTGCTGCAGGGGAGAGTCGAGATGATGAACAAAGCACGTGAAAACACCACCAACCACCAACACGATAGCAGTGAAACTTTTTCATTTAAATCACAGAAACAAATCAGGGAAGAGTCCAAGTGCTGCTACTGTCTCTACATTATCAACCCTCTTTCACTGGGACACTCTCTGTGGGATCTGTACATTGCACTTGTTCTCATCGTGTCTCTCGTGTCACTCCCAGTTGGAATGGCGTTTGACGAGGTTGGTAACAGCATGTTCGTCATGAACATTGTAATCGATTTCTTTTTCATTTGTGACATTGTTGTCACGTTGATGACAGGCTTTGTTGACGAAAATGACGCATTGATCATGAAACCTAGACCTATCATTACCAATTATATAAAGTCGTGGTTTTTCATGGACGTCGTTTCAAGTGTGCCCATTGATTTAATATTAAGACTCATCGAGGAGAGTCAAAAATCTGACGACATGGATGCCGCTGAGCTGGCAAATTTGACAAAACTGTTCAAAATGATGAGATTAGTTCGAATGCTCAAACTTGTGAGATTGTTTCGTCTTAGTCGCGTTGCCAAGTACGTACGCTCCTTCCGACTGTGGCTGCAGCACCACCTCATGTTTCAAATTCCACAAGCGTTTCTTAGTATCAGCAAGCTTGTCGTAGTCCTTGCCATCGTTGCACACTGGCTCGGTTGCATATTTTTCATGGTGTCGAAGCAGTTTGATTTTCCATACGACAGTTGGGTTGTCCGGAGTGGTTTAATCGATCGCTCCACGGGTGAGCAGTACGTTTGGTCTTTCTTAAAAGCATTCTACATGATCATTGGTGGAGAAGAGATGCTTCCGTCAGGGAACGGCATTGGATGTGAAAACTTGGATGAGTACTGTGCAGTCGAGTCGTGGATGTCTCTCTTTGCGTTGTACATTGGGTGCGTGTTCTCTGCACTTCTCATCTCTGAAATTGGCATCATCGTAACTTCTCTCGATCGAAGCAGGCAGTTGTACCATGACAAGTTGCAGGAGGCTAATGAGTATATGCGTGCGAACAAGTTGTCGCCCGAGCTACGTGAGCGCGTTCGAGAATATTTTGGACTTCGCTACAGCGATCAAAAAATGTTCCATGAGCAAATGATTTTAGAGGATTTATCACCAAATCTTCGTACACAAATCAGAGAAGAAGTGTCATCAAACATTGTTATCAGAGTCCCACTACTTCATGAAAATGATAAAAATCATGCATTCATTGATGGTATTGTTACTCAGCTCAAAGGACCTTTGATATGTTTCGTGAAGGAAGTTATATTTTACGAAGGGACGACTGGTCATGAGATGTACTTTATTTACAGTGGTGTCATAGGTATCTTCAGTAAGGCGGGGACTGGTCCTGGAGACGATCCAGAGGGTGTTGCAGTTGCTGCCATCAGCAACGGATGTTATTTTGGTGAGGTTGCTCTGCTAAAAAATTGCCGAAGAACTGCTACGGCTCGCTCGGAAACGATCTCAGTCATACACACACTTGATGCGGCGGCTCTTGCAGAATGCTTGGCAGATGTCCCAAACATTAAAGAGTACATGGAGAAAGTTGCACAACAAAGAAAACAAAGAATTGCACAAGTTGATCCAAATTACGAAGGTGAAGTAGACCACATGTTTGAGTCAGACGAGTATGTTGATTTAGAGGATGCTAAAACACCCATGTTCAAGTACGACCAAGAAGCCAGTCGAGATGCAGCCAGGAAAAATCGAACAAGAAGATCAGGAATACCAAAAGGTGGCCTACATTTTGATAAAAAATTAGCACATGCAAAAACACATGGCAAAGCATTAGCAAGACTGCGTGAAGTAAGCACAAAGGCTGTGCAGCAAAAGCGACAGCGAAGACGAAGCAGCATGGCAAAATTGCAGTCTCCATTGTCTGACATGACACAATCAGAGACTTCCTCGTATCCAGATTCATTATTAAACTCACCATCGAGAGAAAACCCACCCGTGCAAGAAGAGAAGGAGGCTACAGAAAAGCTGGAGAAGGATAATTTGGATCTTGCAGTTGCCGAGACAAAAGTAGAGGTGGTGTTGGAAGAGGAGAAAAAGCAGGAGACAAAGCAGGAGACAGAGCAGGAGACAGAGCAGGAGATAGAGCAGGAGATAGAGCAGGAGATAGAGCAGGAGACAGAGCAGGAGAAAAAGAAGGAGAACGATCCTGCTGCCATTGCAGCAGAAAGAAGAAAATCTTGGAAAAGGTGATTCAATAATGTCGAGACTGAACTAGATAGATCTAGAGATAAAAAAATATGATTTTTTATATTTAATAATATTTATACAACAAAATTAAATTACTACTACTGTGTGTACCTTGGTACATGGAAAGTAGATAATATGTACAATCACCAGCCTTGTTTCTGTGTGTTCTGTCACTGCGTGAATCTGGTTCATTATTTTTTTACTTCCTCGGTACCTTCAGTACCTTCAACTTTGCAAGAGGAAGATTAAAAATTTCTTCCACTTTCCTCCTTTGTAAATGGTCGCGCATCCATGGATGCTCAGTAAACTTTTCCAGTCTCATTCTTTCACTCGGCTCCTCTTTTAATAAATCGTTCACAAAATTTCTTCCCTCTTTTGTAAAGTAAGAAGGATATTGCACGTCAACTTCTTGTATTCTTCGATACAATTTTTTTTGCCAGTGCTCTTTTGGTGCTTTCTTCTTTTTTTTTGGTTTTGGCCATGTTTTATAAATTTCTTTGACCTCAATATCTGGATTTTCCCATGAAAAAGGTGCATCACCAACAATTAGTTCAAAAGCTAAGACACCAAGACACCAAAGATCAAGAGCAAATGAATGTCCAGATGTCTGTTCAGTTGGCAAAGTACCTTCCTTAAGTATTTCAGGACATAAATAATCTTGCGTTCCACAAAATGTGTAAGTTTGATCTTTTGTTCTTTTAGACCATCCAAAGTCAGCAAGTTTCAATTCACCATTACTACCAACAAGAATATTTTCTGGTTTAATATCACGATGTAAAATATGTAAATCATGAAGTGCTTTCAATGCACTGGCACACTGATACATGTACATTGCTGAACGAGACTCACTGAATCCTCGATCTCTGTGCTCTACTTCCCTATCCAACATCTTTTTTAATTCTCCTCGAATAGCATACTCCAAGACAAGATAAATTTTCTTTTTGTCATAAAACCATTGGTAAAGTTGAATGACGTGAGGATGTGATACACTTCTTTGGAGTTCAATCTCACGAAGAAGAATTTCTTGCTTACCCTTTAATTTTGTTTTATTAATTGTTTTGACGCAACAAATAAATTTTGATTGACGTTCTCTTGCTAAAAATACGTTACCAAAGCAACCAGCTCCAAGTTTTTTTCCCATTTCAAAGCATTCTATTGACCATTTCGTAACAGAACATTGGGTCTCTTGTTCCTTCCTTGTTCTCAACCGTGACGTTCTGTCAGAAGAAGACGCGGCAGCCTCCTGGTCCTGGTTCTGGTCCTGATCCTTTTTTTTTCTCAACCTTGACGAAAGCGTCACGCTGAGAAGAGAACTGGAGGAAGCGGTTCGATTCTCTTTGAGCTTTTGATGAGTTTTTTGCTTCTTCTGTCGATGCGGTGAGCGGTTGGTTGGTGATAAGACTTGGAGACCAGTCCGCTGTGATGAGGAGCCGAGAGACATGCGCATGACAGAGTTCCTTGCTTGAGCTAACAGTCGTAAGACCCGTTAAAGTTTATTTTCCTTTTTTTTTTAGACAAGGAATGAGCCAGGTCGAAGCGGCCAGGTCTACAGTATCTAAAAAATCCCGGGTATTTATTACATTCCCACAACACAACAGCCGCATCAAATGAGTGGTGAAGCACCAGAGACTCTGACCGTTAATGTCAAACTGAATGCCACAGAAACGAAGTTCAAAGTCAAACTGACCACAACCATGAACAAGATTTTCCGAGCGTTTGCAAAACAACACAAACTTGACGTTGGATCGCTCAAGTTTATATTTGATGGAGAGAGAGTCATGCCTGAAGACACTCCTAAATCATTGGAATTGGAGGAGGGTGGTCAAATTGATTGTTTCATGCAACAGGAGGGAGGGTCACGATGAATGAACAAGCAGCACACCACCAAACTGGGAGTAAGTAATTATGTTTTCATTTCTATGAAGAAGAATACACACACAACACGTATCGTAGCACACAATATATCATAATAGAGAATTATTTTACCTGGTACTAGTCTAGCTACCTTGCACTGCAAGCTCCACCCACCCACTTTCTCCACCTTTCCGCCGTTGATTCTTCTCCTTCCTGTCCTCTTTTTCTTCTTTCCTCCTCATTCTCTCTTCTTCCACCAATTCGTCATCGTTCTCTCGCTCATTATCCAACTTCTCTTCATTCTCTTCATTCTCTTCATCCACATGCATCTCCAGTTGATCATGTTCAAGCGCCCGTATCAAATCCACTTCGTAGCTCCACGCCGTGTACTGCTTGACATGAGAGGCAAACATAATCATCTGGGCGACTGACACGACAAACGCTCCAATGGTGACCCAGAAGACAGCATCATACAACGAGGCAGCATCGAAGCAAAATTCTGTCATGATTGAACCAACATTCTCATAATACAAAACTTGATGTTCGACATTCACGATAGTTTGATTCACAATGTCAAGAGCACCAATGCCTTGTGCCAACATAGCCTCTGGATCAATGTTGCTCATTAAAAATCGACGCGGAAAAGATGATCCTGGCATTCCAGAGGATGCTGCTGATGCTGCTGCTGCAGATCCAGCAGCGGCAGATGCTGTCCCTGCGGCGGCGACTTCTCCTCCTCCTCCATCAAATTGTTGAGTCAAAGTCTGTGCCACACCTGTCGCACCAAATCCTTTGACAACTTCACCCAATGCTGAATTTTGAAACATTAACGTCAAGTCACGAATCTGTTCAAATTCACGGAGTAAATCTTTAGCACGCTCTGAGTTCTGTGCAATGACAACTTTTGCTCTTGCCAAATATTTCTTTGCAAGATCGATATATCTTTTTACAAGCGTTTGAAACGTTGAGCATGACTGCTCCAAAAGCCATGACAATCCGACGCAAAGAGCACTGACGAACGTGACGGCAAGAGCTGCAAGATATACAATCCATATTCCTATTGCACCAAACACACTGATTGATATTTGCCCTGTAATGCTGCAGCATGATCCACATCGATGAATAAACTTGTCACAAAAAGATGCTCTCTTTGATAATCTTTGCTTGTCACCGCACTGAGGATTGCAGTCGCAGCAGCAGCAGCAGCAGCAAATAATGTGTGTAGTACTTATTTTGGAGGAGCATGCCATCCAAAACGATGTGATTCCGTAGATGAAGACAGTGCTGTTGACAATCAAAAGAATGAGAGCAGCAAGAATTCCAAAAATCCAAATGTAAAACCAAGCCTCTGGATTATATTTGTGTATGACTGAGGAACCAACGTACCATCCATCAAATTGAAACCACATACCAATGAGTGAGCATCCCAACGCAAGTCCACTGCCAAACGGGAAAGCATGGATAGAGGTGGTTCCAAAGAGACATTTTGAAAAAGAGTAACATTTTCCACAGTGAGCAACTTCCTGGTTCAGCTCGTCCGCATCTTGGACGTCAATACTCAGGACGGAGATGGTGGAGGGATGATTTAGAGTACTAGTAGAAGGATTTAGACTCGATAATTTTAATTCTTGACTTGAAGAAGATGCTAATCGGAGTGTCTTTGGTCGTTGTGAGGAGGAGGAGGTTGAACTGGTGGATCGAAGAGATGGTAATGGTGATTTGTTATCAGGTGTGGACTCTGGTTGGTTGGCCGGGTGCTGAAGCATGGCAGCGACTGAAAAAGTAAAGTTTTCTTTTAGAATATAATGACAAAAGATACAAAATAAACTCAAAACAAATTTTTTCTTTATTTCCTGACTCCAAAAAATTACCAGGTTAATCTTATGAAATATTGTGTATGTATGTATGTAATGTACTACCGTATTATATATATGTTTGTAAAAATTACTCGGTAATACATCCATTTTTTTTGTTTGTATTCTACATGTACCCATAGTATAATAAATCTCTTTACCTTCGGAAGTTATATAATTCATTTCAATTGTCAAACATTGGTAAAACAGTAGTATTCCACCATTTCATCTCATAACTCACGTGACGTCCATTAAAACTGTTTAATATTAAATCACCTCTCTCGTTTAATGTTCTCAATCTTTTTCGGAAAGAAAAGAAAAAAATATGAGTAAGTTGAAAAAGTTATGGTGAATAAAAATAAAATCAGCAGAAACATCATATATTGTTGTACAAGAAAAGAGTAATAAACATTCTTACCCCAAGACATCATGAATATATCCCTCTGTCTCGTTCAACTCCATTACACCATTCCTTTCCTTATCACCCCATCGCCAGTATGTATGCCATGCGCTCTGTGGTGGTTGCACTGTTGTATCCTGCTCAGCATATGTTGCCATGTACTGATTCAACGAGATCATGTTCTGTCGGTATGTTTCATTAATACTACCACTAACAGTAGTCACGTTACGATCGTTATTGATCATAGCTAACCATTTCGATTTTTTTAAATATTTACTCTTGTCGACGTTCCCTTTCCAGTAAGAGCAAAAAGAACAGAAGGGCCAGTCGTATAAATCAATAGCTGTCCCAAGATCACCACAGGCATTCTTAAAAGGACCATCAATCTGTCAGAAGGAAAATAAAAGTGAAGGAAAATAAAGAGGAAGTAGAAAAGACGTCAGAAGAAGACAGAACAAGACAGAACAAGACAGAACAAGTGGACAAGACAATGTAAGAAAATTAGGAGAAAAGGAGAGAAGATATCAACATTATAAAATCATTTAAAATCAATATAAACAACGGACAGTTGGACACTCTCCAACGCCCGCCTGTGGTCCATTCAGGGCCACTAAATTATGAACTGGTGGATCGTTGCATGCAGTGACGTACGCACGTGCCAGCAGAGCACCTTGGCTCTCACCGTAAAAGTTAAAGCCATTTTTACCAGCAGCAACAATCACTGGATCTGCACGAATTGCATCAATCACAGCCTGAGATAATAAAAAAAAAAAAAATGTGTCAGGGATTGAAAACAAAACAAAAAACATAACAAAAAAAAGAAAAAGAAAACATACTGCCAATTGCTTGTCCATTGATGTTAAAATAGAGGACAAATCATCAAACACAGGCAGTGCAAGTACATAAATTCCAGGATATTTTTTTTCCAAAGAATCAATGTTTTTTGCATATCCTCTCTCATTGTTGTTCATGCCATGCATGATGACAACAGGACGGTAGGTAGCGTTTGCCACCGTCCTCATCATCTTCGTCATTGTCGTCGTCGCCATCATCATGTTGTCGTCGTTGTTGTTGTCGTTGTTGTTGTCATTGTTTAAGTCATGAAACCAACTTTTTAAATTGACAACTTCAATCGGCGCATTCATTTTTGGATTTTCTGTATAGATAGATATTGTCTGTTCCGTTGGATTGACAAAGATGGTGCAGAGCGTCCAATCTGCATGCTCTCCTCTCTCATGAGAGAGATTGTCGTGATAAATGGGCCAACCGACATCACTCTGATCACCAATAATGTTTAGCATATCTTTTGGTTGTGTAATTGGATGCTCCTTTAGCATGACTTTGGCTCTCGCATCACGATGGGAGCTGCTGTTGTTATCATTTTGTGGAATGTTGAGTGTTTGATATGTGTTTGCATGAAAATATGCTAATTCATTAGAATGAAATTCACGGACAGAGTATAGACCAAAACTAGCAACTTCAACATTCCACACACGCTGCTCCTTCAGATCAAAGAGCTGGTAGTTGTGACCCGCAGCAATTCCATTTCTTGTAATTCTTTCAATTCCATTTTCAATCGTTGTCATCTCGAGCAAATCACGTGCCATAAAAACACGTCCTAGACCACCATTCAAATCACCTTTTAATGGTGACACGTAATTCATTGTAAATAATAATTGATATGCATTCCATCCATATGCGCCAGTTGGAATGTTACCCAAGTACGTGTATGTTGTGAATGGGACACCATGGATGCCAACACCTTTTGGTGCTGAAATTAATGCAGTGTGATTCACATCACCACCACCAGAGTCTTCGTTGTGCGCAAGATAAGCACTGCCACTGCCCGAGATCCACACGAGATCCGAGCAGCGCAGTGGTGGCTTATTGTTATGCTCCTTGCTGCCTGTCGGTTTGTAAAAATAACTAAACTCTTCACTCATTTGATTAATGAACAACACTTCAAACGGGACTCTCGAACCGTCTGACAAGCCTTTTAACTCAAGGACGTACATGGGGTAGGTCGCGTTGTTTCTCTCGAGCAGCGTGGTGTAGTAAGATGTCCCAGTGAAGTAGGGGACGAGTTCTTTCATTAAATAGTTGTTTGAGTTCATTCTTACTTGAATATTTTCGGCAAACTTTTGTCCTATTGAATGACCAAATGCGTAGTGCTGCTGCTCATTCGTAAGTTCGTTTGATGATGGTGTCCAAGTAAATTTTTGTAAATTTGGTGGACCGAGGAGTGATGGTGGAGGAGTTGCTGTCGAGGAAACAAGACAGAGAAGACTAAGAAGACTCAAAAATAGGGCGAGCATTGTTTGCTTACTGTAACTGTACTAGTTACGCCAATGAAATAATGGTATCTAATATTAATTAATACGGGGGTGAGCTGAGTTGAGAGTGAGCTGAGTTCGAAGTGAGAAGAGCAGTCATGTCAAATAACTATATTTTTGCTAAAACTATATTTTTGCTCAAAAATTCAGTACTGAAAACGCTAACAATTTATTTAATATGAGAAATGCCTACTAAAAATTCAGACCTC
>Ga0307997_10001772_pt1 | contig 10118 bp, 7 predicted proteins | sample Davwhametageno36_FD_203165 | JGI IMG/M metagenome (GOLD analysis project Ga0307997, IMG submission 203165) | Marine microbial communities from Davis Island wharf, Antarctic Ocean - #36 | ecosystem: Environmental > Aquatic > Marine > Unclassified | place: Antarctic Ocean: Davis Island wharf...
CAAATTTAAATTTACGCGGTAAATAAGAAAATTCGGGGTGAAGTGTGGACCATTGACGAATAATTTCGCACCAAACTCTTGGATCCTCTATTTCATCAGCTGCGGCACCTGACAAAGGATCAGAAGTAACATTACGAATACAGTTACCGCTGGTTTGAATGGCATGCATCTGGACTTTTGCAAGATCAGCCAGAATATCAGGAACGCTCTCAATTGTAGGCCAATTAAACTGGAAATTCTGACGCGTTGTAACGTGAGCATAGCCTTTGTCATAGGTACGAGAAATATTAGCTAAGGTCCGCATTTGAGTAGAATTTAATACTCCATAAGGCACGGCAACGCGCAACATTGGTGCATGACGCTGAACATAAAGCCCATTACGAAGACGCAACTGCTTATAGACGTCTTCATCTAGCTTTCCAGCCAAATAACGAGTCGTTTGATCACGAAATTGACGAACTCGTTCATCTACCAATGTTTGATCAACTTGGCTATATGCGTACATTTTTTCCCTACACGTAAAAATAAAACAGGAATGCACTATAGCTTAGAGATATTTCCTCAATAAACGATATTTCTAGATACACTATTCGTAACTGAAATATTAAAACGGGAATTAATACTGATCTTGTATAGGATAAAAAACTCAATATTTAAATAAATGATTCCATTAAGCCTATCTAAGCATTATAAAACTAACCAAATTATTTAATATGACTGATCTATTGAGAAGGAATAAAAGAAGCTTAGAAATGAAAAATATTGAACGCGTAGATGGGGCCTTAAAAAACCAGCATAAAAAACTATGCTGGTTTTTTGAATGGTATCAAGCTTAAAAACAATCTAAATAATTTAGTTAAAGATCTTGAAGCGGTGACTTAACGACCTCTGATCTAATTGCCAATAATTTTAAAATTGATTGGAATTCGGCAGCAGCTTGAGAAGCTGTTAATGCAGTTACATTTTCAGCATCAAGCTCAGAATCACTAGATTCTATAGCTGATAATTCAACAATGGAATAACGTCCATCAACATGTGAAAAACCTTCATAACGTTGCAAGCTGTCGGGTTTATCCATTGCAAACGCCAGTCGAAGTAGTTCATTATCCAACTCACGAGTAGCTCTACCAACAAAACCATTATCAACAATAGAGACATCCCAATCTTGAGCAATATCATCTAAAGATTGGCCACTCGACAAAGCGGATAGGACCTGTTTTCCAACCAATTGGCTTTCAACTCGGCCCTTATCTTGTCTAATAGCGGCATCTATTTCATCAGAAACTTCTGAAATATCTTTTTGGGCCGATGACTTCTGTTGATTTACCCGAAGAAAAACAACCCGATTACCTGACAATTCTATTGCTTCACTATTAAGGTCTTGCATTAATACTTCATCTGAAAAAGCAGCGTTTCTTATTTGTTCTTCGTTGGTAATACCCAGACCGGAACTTGCATCAAACCAATCCGATGTTTTTAGCTCTAAACCAAGTTCTTCAGCTGCCGGTGATAAAGAATTTGATTGCTCGTAAGCTAGATTTGCAAGGCTTTCTGACAGATCAAAAATCTTACTTTCAGCCAGTTCTGTTCTTATTTCATCCTGCAATTCTAATTTAACTGAATCAAACGATTTAACCTCACCGCCTGTTATTTCATCGAGTCGAATTAAATGCCACCCAAAGGAGGTTTTAACTGGTTCACTCAGGTCTCCGACAGTCATATCAAATAAAGTATCTTCGAATGGTTTGACCATCATACCCCGTTCTATTTCACCCAAGTTCCCACCGTCTGGTGCTGAACCAGGATCTTCAGAACTCTGTTTTGCAACATCACTAAAGTCTTCACCCTGTATGATTTGATCTCTTAAAATTGCTAGCTTGCGACGGACCGCATCACTATCATCTTCCGTTGCGTCGCTATCAAGCTTCATTAAAATGTGGCTAGCAATACGATATTCAGTTGCGCTATAACTACTTTTAGATTGTTCGTATCGATCGAGTAGGAGTTGATCTGAGACTTCTAATGACGCTTTGATGCCATCTAAACTTAATTCAATATAATCAACTTTAAGTTGTTCTTGGGTCATAAAACTAAGCTTATTTTGATCATAGTAAGTCATGATTTCTGCTTCGCTTATTTCAATATTATTGTTTTGATCTGGTCGAGTTATTACTCGAACCTTGCGCGTCTGATTTTCCAAGTTGGTCAGCTGTTTCTTCATTGAGTCAACTGTGAAAATTGTAGAGTTTAGACCCTTCTGCAACTGATCTATCGATTGACTACGTCTGAATTGATGTTCAAAACCAGCGGTTGAATAGCCTAATGAAGCCACTTGAGATTGATAGATACTGGAATTAAAAATACCGTCAGTATGAAATGCTTCTACAGAACGAATGAGGTTATTAAGTTCGACATCACCAATTCTATAATAATTTTTTTCTGCATATTGACTGAGTGCAGATTGCTCAATTAACTGAGTTAGTATCTGCTCTTTCATAATACCTTCACTCGCGAAAAAATTAGGGATAGAGCCACCAAAAGCTCTCTCTAATTGCCTACGATAATTGGCATAAGCTGTATCAAAACTCTGCTGGGAAATAGTCTGACCATTAACCGTTGCAGGTGGAGTTGCTTCACCACCACCCTGGTACGAATTAATTCCCCATAATGCAAAAGGAAGGCAAATAATAAAAACTATTACGTAGGCTATCCAGCCTGTGGTCTTGTCTCTAATCGCTTGCAACATTATAATTTTTCACCGTGTTGGGCGGAAATTTAAAATAAAAAAAAACGCCCTATTAAGGGCGCTTTTTAAGTTGGCGGAGTGGACGGGACTCGAACCCGCGACCCCCGGCGTGACAGGCCGGTATTCTAACCAACTGAACTACCACTCCTTTTTTGGTGGGTGCTGAGGGGATCGAACCCCCGACCCTCGCCTTGTAAGGGCGATGCTCTCCCAGCTGAGCTAAGCACCCAGGTCACTAAAGGAGCGCTAGTTTACTGCGTCTTTTAACGCTTTACCAGCCTTAAATGCAGGAACTTTCGATGCTTTAATTTGAATCGTTTCACCTGTGCGTGGATTGCGTCCAGCACGTGCTTCACGTTGACGAACAAGGAATGTTCCAAACCCTACAACCGTTACTTGTCCGCCAGATTTTAACTCTTGTGTTAAAGCAGCAATAACACCATCAACGGCACGAGCTGAATCTGCTTTACTTAAATCTGCGGCACCAGCGACAGCGTCAATTAGTTCTGATTTATTCATTCGATTTTACCCTTTGGATTATAATTATATGACCTTGGTTCCGTTTCCGGACTTCTAACTAAAAGTCAAAATATATTTATTTTCTTTTATTTAATTAATTCACGCTTAAAAAAATCGATATACCCGCTCGATCTAACGTCCCCTAATTAAACCAATAGTGAGCTATGTGGTCAACCTAAATAAGACAAAAAAAGTAAAAATCTTACTATTATTTAATACTGATTTAGTGAGCCCTTACAGCAGACGACTTTTTATCTTTAGTTTCGGCTTTTGAAGACTCATTAGTTGTAACTAAGGGCTCCTCAATCGGTGTTGGTTGGTACTCTAGTGCAACTTCAAGTACTTCGTCAATCCACCTAACGGCAATAATTTTAATGTTTGCAATTATATTTTTTGGGATTTCAGCCAAATCTTTTTCATTTTCTTCAGGTATTAAAACCGTCGTAATTCCACCACGATGTGCGGCCAACAATTTCTCTTTTAAACCACCAATAGGTAATACTTCACCACGTAATGTAATTTCACCCGTCATAGCAACATTGGCTTTTACCGGAATGCCCGTTAAAGCGGATACTAGCGCTGTACACATTCCAACACCCGCACTCGGACCATCTTTTGGTGTTGCACCTTCGGGTACATGAATGTGTATATCCTTCTTTTCATTAAATTCTGGATTAATACCAAGCACACGTGCACGACTTCGAACCACGGTTAATGCTGCCTGAATTGACTCTTTCATAACGTCACCCAGTTGTCCTGTCTGAACAAACTTGCCTTTGCCATCAACAACGACAGATTCAATTGTCAGTAACTCTCCACCAACTTGTGTCCAAGCTAATCCTGTCACTTGGCCAACCTGATTTTTTTCTTCTGCAGATCCAAAACGAAAGCGCTTAACGCCCAGATATTTTTCAATGTTTTTAGTATCAACCGTTAATTTTTTGTTTGTTGGTTGCAGTAATAAGTCCTTCACAACCTTCCGACAAATTTTTGATACTTCACGTTCAAGACTTCTAACACCAGCCTCACGTGTATAGCGTTGAATAATTTCTAAAACGGCGGCTTCTTTAATAACAATTTCATTTTCTTTCAAACCATTTTCTTTTATTTGCTTAGGCACTAAATATTTCATTGCAATATTTAGTTTTTCGTCTTCGGTATAACCAGGGATTCGTATGACTTCCATTCGATCTAATAAGGGTCCCGGAATATTCATACTATTAGAAGTTGCAACAAACATGACATCTGATAAATCAAAATCAACTTCAAGGTAATGATCTGCAAAAGTATTATTCTGTTCAGGGTCTAATACTTCCAATAAAGCAGAAGCGGGGTCACCCCTAAAGTCCATTGCCATTTTATCGATTTCATCTAATAGAAATAGAGGATTTTTAACTTTAACTTTAGACAAGTTTTGAATTATTTTGCCCGGCATAGAACCTATATAAGTCCTTCGGTGCCCTCTAATTTCAGATTCATCTCGCACACCACCCAATGACATACGTGAGAACTTTCTGTTAGTTGCTCTGGCAATTGAACGACCAATCGAAGTTTTTCCAACGCCTGGAGGACCCACTAAACATAAGATGGGGCCTTTCAATTTTCGTACACGTTGCTGAACAGCGAGGTATTCAAGAATCCTTTCTTTTACTTTTTCCAAGCCATAATGATCTTCTTCTAGTACCTTTTCAGCTTGTGCAAGATCACGACGAATTTTCGACTTTTTCTTCCAAGGTACTGAAACTAACCAGTCAATATAATTTCTCACCACGCTTGCTTCAGCAGACATAGGTGACATCATTTTTAATTTATTGAGTTCTGAATCAGCTTTTTCTCTAGCATCTTTTGACATGCCTGACTTTTCAATCTTATTTTGAAGATCTTCTATCTCATTTGGCGTATCTTCCATATCACCAAGTTCTTTTTGAATGGCTTTCATTTGCTCATTCAAATAATACTCGCGCTGGCTTTTTTCCATCTGTTGCTTAACACGACCACGAATACGTTTCTCAATTTGCATTAAATCGATTTCGCCCTCAATTTTGCTCATGATATGTTCAATTCGTTCGCGCGGGTTCTGGATCTCCAAAATATGCTGTTTCTCATGGAGCTTTAAAGACATATGAGCAGCAATCGTATCGGCTAAGCGACTTGGATCATCGATTCCAGATAGTGACGTTAAAATTTCGGGGGGTACTTTTTTATTCAGCTTAACGTATTGATCAAATAAGTTTAAGACAGAGCGGAGTAACACTTCTGCTTCCCTATCTTCTACCAAAATGGCTTTTTCTAATATATCAATGGATGCAGAGTAATATTCGTTCGTCTCTGAAATAGTTTTAACTAAAACCCTATCACCGCCCTCAACTAAAACCTTAATGGTACCGTCAGGTAGTTTAAGCATTTGCAAAATAGTAGACAGAGTACCTATTTGATATAAATCTTTTGCGATTGGATCATCATCTTCGGCATTTTTTTGAGCCAGTAATAATATTTTTTTATTATCTGACATTGCTGCTTCGAGTGCGAGAATAGACTTTTCTCGCCCTACAAATAACGGGATGACCATGTGAGGGTAAACGACAACATCACGAAGCGGTAAAACAGGAATTAACTGATTATTTTCTGACTCTACAAGCGGAGAATTCTCGATGACTGACATAAACGCCTCTAATCTTAAGTGTCATTTAAATATGGGTCTGATAACGCCCTTTTCAAGCCTTAAAACAGTAACGTTTTAACGAATAGAAAAACTATTTAACCGCATCAGAAGCAATTCGCTTTTGAGACTCACCACCTTCATAAATAACGTAAGGTTGAGAGTTGCCTTCTATTACAGAAGCATCAACGACGACTTTACTCACATTTTCCATAGAAGGAAGATCGTACATTATTTCCAACAAGGTATTTTCGAGAATAGTTCTTAAACCACGTGCCCCAGTTTTTCTTTCCATGGCTTTTTTTGCCACGGCACTCAAGGAATCTGTGCGAAATTCAATTTCACAGCCCTCGAGTTCAAACATTTTCTGATACTGCTTAGTAATGGCATTTTTAGGCTCGGTGAGAATTTTAATCAATGCGACTTCATCGAGCTCTTCTAATGTAGCCACTACGGGCAAACGACCTACAAACTCAGGAATTAATCCATATTTGATTAAATCTTCTGGTTCTACTTCACTAATGACTTCACCAAACAGTTTTTCTTTTTCTACATTTTTAAGGCTTGCACCGAAACCAATGCCACCTTTTTCTGATCGATTGAGTATCACCTTGTCTAGTCCTGAAAAAGCACCACCACAGATGAATAGAATTTTACTGGTATCCACTTGTAAGAACTCTTGCTGTGGGTGCTTTCGACCACCTTGAGGTGGCACAGAGGCAACTGTACCTTCGATTAGCTTTAGTAGAGCTTGCTGAACACCTTCACCCGAAACATCGCGGGTAATTGAAGGATTGTCAGATTTTCTAGAAATTTTATCAATTTCGTCAATATAAACAATTCCAGTTTGCGCTTTCTCAACATCATAATCACATTTCTGTAATAGCTTTTGAATAATGTTTTCAACGTCTTCACCAACATAACCAGCCTCTGTAAGGGTGGTGGCATCCGCAATAGCAAAAGGTACATTGAGTAGGCGAGCCAATGTTTCAGCTAACAGTGTTTTGCCAGAACCAGTCGGACCAATTAAAAGAATATTACTTTTAGATAGCTCGATCTCATCTTTGATGTGACCTGCTTCGAGACGTTTATAATGATTATAGACCGCTACAGCGAGAACTTTCTTTGCACGGCTTTGACCAATTACATATTCATCTAAGACGTTGAATATTTCATGCGGGATTGGTAACTTACCTTCAGAATCTTCATTCTTTTCCTGTATTTCTTCACGAATAATGTCATTGCAAAGATCAACACATTCATCACAAATAAAAACCGAAGGTCCTGCAATAAGCTTTCTTACTTCATGCTGACTCTTGCCACAAAACGAGCAATACAGTAGCTTTTCGTCTTTGTTATTTGTTTTATCATCACTCATAATTACAACCGATATTTGGTGCTAAACTAAATCCTAATGCTGACTAATCTAGTATTCATTCGATGATATTAGACCATTCTGGTCAGCACAACTGAAAAATACTTTCCTGACTTATTCTTCAGGATCGGCACGTGACGTTAAAACTTTATCCATTAGTCCATATTCAACAGACTCAGCGGCACTCATGAAATTATCACGATCAGTATCCTTTCCAATAACGTCTTCTGATTGACCAGAATGCTTAGAGAGCAATTTATTTAAACGACCTCTGACAGCAAGAATTTCTTTTGCATGGATTTCAAAATCACTCGCTTGTCCTTGAAAACCACCGAGGGGTTGATGAATCATAACTCTTGAGTGCGGCAGTCCATAACGTTTCCCTGCACAACCACCTGATAACAATATAGCACCCATGCTTGCTGCTTGACCTGTACATAAAGTACTGACGTCGGGCTTAATGAACTGCATGGTGTCGTAAATTGCAAGGCCAGCGGTTACTGAACCACCAGGGCTATTGATATATAGCGAGATATCTTTATCTGGATTTTCAGATTCGAGAAACAATAATTGCGCAACAATTAAATTAGCCATGTGGTCTTCAATAGGGCCAACAACAAATATGACTCGTTCCTTCAGCAAACGAGAGTAGATATCATAGGCTCGCTCACCACGGGCAGACTGCTCTACTACCATTGGTACTAGATTTGCCTGCGTATTGTCTACCTTTGAAAGCATAGAAGTGACACCACCTGTGATATTGAATTCGCTCATTTTTTACTATCCCGTTATTTAGACCGTTATACTGGTCGTTTTCTGCCTATGAAGTGAGTGGATTAGCCTTCACTTAAGCCTAACCATTCATTAATTCTTTAAAGCTTGATGCCTTATCGGTCACTGTCGCTTGGCTTAATATATGATCAACTACTTGATCTTCAAGTACCATCGCCTCAAGATTTGAGCGAGCTTGCTTATTTTGGCGATAATATTCTACTACCTGAGCAGGATCTTCATAGGATGAAGCCATTTCCTTCAAGGTAGATTCTATAATTGCTTCGTCTGGCTTGATTTCAGCTGTTTTAATAATTTCACTCACTAATAGCCCAAGCTTGACTCGTTTTGAACCTTCTTCTTTAAAAAGTTCATCCGGCAACTTAGATGTATCAAAGGACTCCATGCCTTGTCCCTGACTCATACGTTGAGCGGCTTGCTCTTTTAGTGATTTTACTTCCTCAGCAACCAATGCGGTTGGAGCAATAATTTCATTTTCTTCTAGCAACCCAACCATAACGGCATTTTTAAGTTCTGATTTAAGACGTTGCTTCAACTCTTTTTCCATGTTTGCTCGGATATCAGAGTTCATTTTTTCAATATCACCATCTTCAACACCAAATGCCTTGGCAAATTCAGCGTCTACTTCGGGGAGAACGGGCCCTGATATCTTTGTAGCCTTTAGTGTAAATTCTGCTTTTTTGCCAGCCACATCTTTACCGTGGTAGTCTTCTGGGAAATTGACTTCGGCAACTTTTTCTTCACCGACTAAAATGCCGTTTAATCCTTCTTCAAATTCTTTTAACATTTGGCCCGCACCGATTTCAACATCCATATCTTTGCCGGCACCGCCTTCAAATATTTCGCCATCAATTCGGCCTTCGAAATCAACAGTAACTTTGTCACCACTGGTTGCTGCACGGTCTACTTCGGCCCAACTTTTACGTTGATCGCGAAGTTTTGTAATCATTTCGTCAAAGTCTTCATCCGAAATTTCTGCTGTTGGCTTTTCGATTTTAATAGAATCAAGATTTAGCTTTTCAACTTCAGGATAAACTTCAAATACAGCCACATAGGTCATTTCTTGCTTTTCTTCAGCACTCACAGACTGAATATTTGGCATGCCGGCAGGACGAACATTTTCTTGCATTAATGCTTGCTGATAAGAAGATTCGAGTACGTCACCAACGACTTCCTGGCGAACATGTCCACCAAATTTTTGTTGAACGACTTTAAGAGGAACCTTGCCCGTACGAAACCCATCAATTTTGACAGTCTTAGAAAGCTCTTTGAGCTTTTTTTCGACTGCTTGAGTTACCGTGTCGGAAGGAATCTGAACAGTCATTTTGCGTTCGAGGCCTTCGAGCGTTTCGATAGATACTTGCATGATAAAATCTCGTGATTTTCTATAAGAGGGACATTATTGCCAGTGAGTGTACTGACTTACATTGATCTGAACTAGTTTTTTATTCTCTTTAGCTATTTACTAGGTTGAATAAAAAATGGTGCGAAAGGAGAGACTCGAACTCTCACATCCTGAGATACCAGAACCTAAATCTGGCGCGTCTACCAATTCCGCCACTCTCGCACATTACTCGGTTGTACCGGCCAAAAGGCTAATGGCTCGCAATACTGTTACGAAACATTACCTTTACACCGACTTTCTGCTACTTGGTTGCAAAAACTAACTAACCAGCACCAGCTTAATATGGGGTGGACGATGGGGATCGAACCCACGACAACAAGAATCACAATCTTGCACTCTACCAACTGAGCTACGCCCACCATAAAAAATGGCACGCCCGGCAGGATTCGAACCTGCTACCCTCGGCTTAGAAGGCCGATGCTCTATCCAAATGAGCTACGGGCGCAGTAACCCTTATCCTGGATCGACTGAACTATATCTAACTAAAACGCTTTTGAGCGATTCAGTTGAGTCGAAATCCGGCGTCCTGCCATCAACCAACAGGTTGATATTTAAAATCTGTAAGCCTGATCAAGCCACCTGGTAAATGACTTTCATCTCAAAACTTAACATTTTTTATTTG
>Ga0307997_10001774_pt1 | contig 10113 bp, 10 predicted proteins | sample Davwhametageno36_FD_203165 | JGI IMG/M metagenome (GOLD analysis project Ga0307997, IMG submission 203165) | Marine microbial communities from Davis Island wharf, Antarctic Ocean - #36 | ecosystem: Environmental > Aquatic > Marine > Unclassified | place: Antarctic Ocean: Davis Island wharf...
TTCGCAAATTAATTTTAACAAATTCAGAAGGGTTTTATTACCTATTCGAGAACAATTCCTTTGTGTTTCAATGACGTATAAGTTTCTGGATGGGCACTAGCTAGTGCCAGAAAAGAGAACTCTCGTTTCTTTTGGGGAAACTCCAAGTTTTTTTGAGTCACGCTAGCTAAGGAAGTTAGCCTAAGCTGGGGCCAATCGAGTCTGCTTTAAAGCCCGACTTAGAGTACCCCCAATCAATCTTGTGGCAGTTCTGCATCATTTAGTCACAGATTAATTGCTGTCTAGTCTGTAGAGTACGCCCAAATAGCTATGATAATGCCTAACTTCACACCCCAGCTCTTAGTACGTTCCCTAGTTTTAGCCGTCTCGATGGCCATTACATCGATGGCGAGCGCGCAGATTGACCAGATCGAAAACCCCACCGACGACTCGACCATAGTCTACCCCGCTGCCTATTTCGCAGATTTCCTACCTGTTTCCGCCAACGATATGGTTAGCCGCATACCCGGTATTGGCCTAGCTATGGGACGCGGTGGTGGCAACGGCGGTCGGGGCCTCGGCTCGGGTGGAGGCGAGATTCTTATTAATGGGCAGCGCACGACGGGGAAGGGCAATACCGGGGAAAGCCTGCTAAGTCGAATCTCTGCCGATCAGGTGGAATATATCGAAATTATACGTGGCACCTCGGAAGAGCTGGATGTTCGCGGTGCCGGCCAAGTAGTGAACGTCGTGCTCTTGGATGAGCCTTCTCGATCGAGCACGTCAGCTGAAGTCAATGTAGATCATTGGCGTGACGGCACTTTAGACCCTGGAGGGCAGATTTCCTACAGTGGGCAGGCTGGCGACTTTCGCTACCTGGTCGCGCTAGAGGCAGAATCCAATTACAACGGAAGCATCAACCGAGAGTTTAGCTTCGACGCGGACGACAATCTAATCGAAGCTCGTCGACAAGATTCGGTTCGAGACCAGACTGATTATCGAGCCAACATGAATCTGGGCTATAGCCTCGAAAAAAGTACGGTTCAGTTTAATGCCTTGCTTGAAACTAGATCGCCTCCGAATGATATCAATCGCACAATTCATGACTTCGTGACCAACACCATCAGTTATGAGCGTGAGGGCAATACTGCCGATCGAGATAACTGGGAGATTGGAGGAGACTACGAGTATTCCTTGGACAGAGGCGGCAAGTACCGCTTCCTGTTTATTGTGAACGACCGAGACTCTCTTTTCACCCGCGAACGATTCGATGTCGTCTCCGATTCCGAGAACAAGACGCTGTTTCTTTCTAATTACGGCCGAGACCGCGAGCGCATCGCACGTACTTCCTATACGTTTAATGTAAACAATACGCAGGCCCTAGAGCTAGGCATAGAAGGGTCGCAGACTATTCGCGATGGTGAGCTGCGCTTGGGATTAGATACCGACGGTGTGCGCTCAGCAGATGTTGGTGGATTGGTCCCCGTTTCAATTTCTAATAGTACATCGACTGTTGAAGAACTGCGCTCAGAGCTTTTCGCTGTGCATAACTGGCAGCTGAATTCTAAGATGTCACTGGAAAGTTCGCTCATTTATGAGACGTCAACTATTGAGCAGTCCGGAGATGTTGGTATCAAACGAGACTTTGCCTTTCTTAGGCCGAAAATCGATTACCGCTTTGATATCACACCTTTACTTCAGTTGCGTGCGGGCATCGAGAAAGATGTTTCGCAGTTGAGTTTTTCCGATTTCAGTGCGACTGTCGATGGCTCCGATGAGGATCAGAATACTCAGGCTGGCAATCCTGAAATCGCACAGGAGGAGTCTTGGCGCTACGAGCTCAACTTGGAACTGCGCCTACCTAACGATATCGCAGTACTAAATTCCCAGTTCTATTACCGAGATATCGAGGGTGTCATCGATCGCATCGATGTCTCTCCTAGCCCTGACAACTTACAATCGGCGCGTGGAAATATAGGCGATGGCAAGCGCTATGGCGTGAATCTCGATCTTAGTGCTAGATTAGGGTTTCTAGGCGCGCCGAATGCGCTTCTCACCACGAGTTTGAGTTTAGGGGATTCGGAGGTCGTAGATCCCTTCACCGGCAAGCTACGCAGAATGAGGAAAAATGGCCGTTGGACCGCTAGATCGAGCTTTAGGCATGACGTTACTGGGCTAGGGCTCAGCTATGGATTTCGATACGAGATGCACTCAAACGGCGGTAGTGGCAGGACGGAATTTGATATTATCGATACCGAGGAAAGGAAGTTCCAGCCGCAATTATCTGCATTTGTGGAGAAACAGGCGTTTAGAAGTTACACCTTTCGCTTCGAGGCGAACAATATTCGACAAAGTGAATTTTGTAGAACGCGCACAAGATATGTAGGAGCAACAGCGGACGGTATACTAGAAGAAGTCGAGAACTTTTGTTCCGGCGATGGTATGCAGTTGGCATTGAAAATGAGAACGACGTTTTAAAGGCCCTTAATAATCGTAGCGTCCCAAATAGTGTGAAGACTATGGAACAGGCAATAAATATTTTGGTAGTACAAAGCCGGCAGGCTAGCAGATTGATTCGACTTGTTTGCCTGTTGAACGAAGCCGCTGTGCGGCAGCAATGACACATACCTGATTGTCCATCAATAATCCTTCTAGTTATCCAGTCCAGGATAGCGCAACCAGCAGGATTACATTATGAACACAGTAGAACAAAAACATTTTGATTCACTGTACCAGGAACATATTAACGCCCTGACAAGGCAATGCAAGGCAAGAGCAAAGTTACGATCGAGTCGTATGCCAAGGCTGTTCGAAGAATTACCACCTACTTCGACAAATACCCTGATCAATTATCGCTCAACAACATCAAGGATTACTTCACCAGCCTGATCTCAACCCACTCGTGGAGCACAGTGAAAATTGACCGCAATGGCCTGATGCTCTTCTACAAGCACGTACTGGGTAAAGAGTGGATCTGGGTCGACATCGTTAAGCCGCCACAGGTGAAATCGTTACCGGATGTTCTCGCCAGCGATGAAACCAAGCTACAAGAATATTTAGCACCTGTGGTCTCAGGACTGAATAAAAGCAAGACGACAAAACCAACAGTGCTCTCTATAACGTTGGCACGCTACCTCCTCTATCTGCAACAATCTTCGCAAGTAGACGGTATTCCAGTCGTTAAAGAAGCCGCTTGATACCGACGGGTTTCCATCTTCAAAAGAAAACAAAGGGCTTACGGGCCTGTCGACAAACTGTCTTGCTGGGCTGCTGAACGAGGCTGGTCGCGCATCGGTACGCCTCTTACTTAAGAAACCCAACAAGTCAGCCAATTTTCGGCTGCGACAACCCTAAAATGTTGCCGCGGAAACTGCCGACGCCGTCGGCATTACCAACGGCGTCGTAGGTTGTGCTGCCTATCCCTAAAACAGGATCATTCGATGGGTTCATCTAAATGAGAATTTGTCGCCGGTGAACGCATTGAAAGTTCGCTCGACATCTTCCGCATTACCGGCCAATGGCGCGATGATATGCGTATGTACGCCGCCGTCAGAATCTTCCTGAACTCGAGCTCGAATTTCCTCTTCGTTGCCGATGATCGCAATTTCATCGATCAATTCATCGGTGAGTGCACCGCTGGTTTTTGCACGGTCTTTTTCGGCCCAACCCGCAGCGATGGTATTTGCGGCGTCCTGATAACCGGCCCAGGACAGGAATTTGTTGTAGACAGGGGTTGCGTAGTAGGGCGCAAACGCTGCTCGGAACAGGTTTCTGCCGTAGGCTTTGTCGTCGGTGCAAAGCACCATGGCTCGGTTTACAACTTCAACATCTTCCCAACTCTTGCCGGCTTTTTCGGCGCCTGCTTTAACCGCATCAATCATCTTGGGCAGAGCGCCTTTAGGCCATAGATTAAAGATCACACCATCGCCGACTTCAGCGGCCATTTCGATCATTTTGGGTCTTAAACAACCAATGTAGACCGGGGGTGGGTTATCCAGTGGTGGCTGGCGATAGCCCCTGTCACCACTGCACGTTTACCCGCGAGATTTAGATCAATCATTATTTTTTCCTTTTTAATTAGCATTCTCTAATTTAGTCATTGCTGAAAAAGGTGACACGCTACCTGCGCGCCATCAAGGTCTTTAAGTACCGGTACTTGCTGCGAACACACCGGCATGGCCTCAGGGCAGCGCGGATAAAAACGGCAACCAGACGGCGGGTTACGCACACTGGGCACCTCACCGATGATCAATTTTTGCGGCCGACTGGCTTCAAGTTCCGGATCTGGTTCTGGTACAGCACTGAGCAAGGCTTTGGTGTAGGGATGTTTTGGCGCGCGGAATAAGGTATCACGATCAGCCACTTCTACAATGTTGCCCAGGTACATCACGGCAACACGATTGCTGATATGCCGCACCACCGACAAGTCATGCGCAATAAACAGGTAAGTCAGACCTAAGCGATCCTGTAAATCCATCAACAGGTTAATCACCTGCGCCTGAATAGAAACATCCAGCGCCGACACCGGCTCATCACAGATAACCAGTTCTGGATTTAATGCCAGCGACCGCGCAATACAAATGCGCTGTCGTTGCCCGCCGGAAAATTCGTGTGGGTAACGGTCCGCCATGTCTTCTAGCAAACCCACCAGCGACATCAATTCGCGAACGCGTTTGTTGTAGGTGTCTTTGTCACCCGTCATTTTATGAACACGTAGCGGTTCACCAATGATAGAACCTACTTTCATGCGCGGGTTCAGGGAGCCAAACGGGTCCTGATAGACCATCTGCATACGCGTTCTTATGGGCCGCATTTGCGCCTTGGTGAATTCAGTGATGTCAGTGCCATCTAAAATAATACGACCCGAAGTGGGCTCCTGCATACGTAGAATGGTCATAGCCGTGGTTGATTTACCGCAACCGCTTTCACCCACCAAACTAAACGTTTCTCCGCGTTTTACGGAAAGGTTAACGCCGTCCACCGCTTTTACATGGCCCACCGTCTTCTTCAACAAACCTTCTGTCACAGGGAAATAAACCTTTAGGTCCTTTACTTCAACCATGTAGTCGCCAGCAGAATCACTCATAGCCGAAGCACGCTCGCTGGTGGCCGGGTTCAACCTCTTCCAAAGGCGGCTTACTGCCTTTGCAAACAACTTGTGCATGCGGACACCTGGGATGAAACGCACAACCCTGTGGCAAGTTGGCTAAGTCGGGCGGCTGCCCAACAATGGTATTAAGTCGCGCACCCGGTTCGCCGTCCAAGGTTGGAATAGAGTTCATCAAACCTTGGGTATAAGGATGGGCCGGATGTTTATAGAGGCGCATGGCTGAGGCATTCTCTACCACCCTACCCCCGTACATCACTGCCACGCGATCTGCATACCGGGCAACCACACCCAGATCGTGAGTAATCAGAATTAATGCCGAATTCAATTCTTTGGTCAGGCTCTTTAGCAAGTCCAGAATCTGTGCCTGCACCGTGACATCTAGCGCTGTGGTTGGCTCGTCTGCAATAATCAGTCGCGGTTGGCAGGCCAGCGCCATCGCGATCATCACGCGTTGTCGCATGCCACCCGAAAACTGATGGGGGTAATCATCAAGCCGCGCATGGGCATCGGGAATGGATACCCGCTGCAATAACTCACCCGCCTGTGCATAGGCATCTTTCCAGGATTGCTTGCGATGCTGCCAAATGGGCTCTGCCACCTGCTTGCCAATGGTTAATACCGGGTTCAGCGATGACATCGGCTCCTGAAAAATCATAGCAATGCGGTCACCGCGAATGCGGCGAATGTCTTCCAATGGCGACTGCACAAGATCTGTACCTTCAAAGATAATGCGGCCGCGATCAACGATGCCAGAATCACCCAGTAGGCGCAGGATCGACAAGGCAGTGACACTTTTGCCCGACCCGCTTTCACCGACAACGGCCAGTGTCTCACCTTCATCAACATGCAACGACACGCCGTCTACCGCCTGCACTTGCCCGCGATCTGTGCGAAAGCGCACCGACAGGTCTTCAATGGAAAGTAGTGGCTGCGACATCAGTCAAACCCCAGTTCAGCTTTTAGCTTCTCGTCGATCCAGATGCGACCGTATATGGGACCGGGCCGCACAGCGCCTACCCGTAATTCGCCGCCGTAGTTTTTAACCCAGGGCCACCAGGCCGTGTGGTTATAAGCCGTTGGTAACCAGATGTATGGTGCTTCGGCCAGTATCAGCCGCGTTAATTCCCGCAGCATCACGATGCGTTTTTTCTCGTCGCGTTCCAAATGCACCAAACGAATCTGTTCATCATAGTGCTCGCTGGAATATTGCGAAGGGTTCCAGGTTTGGCCCGTGACAAAACTCTTACGCAAGGTTGTAATGGGGTTTACGTGACCGCTGTTAAGCAAGTAACCCGGACCGTGGGTTTTGGTGGTCATGGCGGACAAAAACGACGCATATTCCATGGGCTTAATTTTGATGCTAATGCCCACTTTTTGCAGGTAACTTTCCAACAGCGGAATCATGTCCATGTTGGACGGACTGCATGAACACACCTGCACGTCGAAGGTGAAACCTTCCGGTACACCCGCGTCTTTTAGCAGGGCGCGCGCTTTCTCGGGGTTATAGGTAAAAAGCTCCTGCACTTCTTGCGGCATTTCTTCCAGCGGCTCGAAGTACTCGCCAAAGCCCGGATGCTGCGGGTAGGCCATCAATTCTGCATAGCCGCCGTAAAACAGCTCCGCAATTTCTTTTTGGTTTATCGCCAGATTCAAGGCACGACGAACGCGAATATCATCAAACGGTTTTTGATCAACACGCAAGGCCATAAAGGTGCCTTGCGTCGCCAACCAGCGGTTCCACTTCAATTCGGGCGTGGTTTCTTTCAGGTGATCCACCGCAATCCAGCGCATGGCTTCCAGAATATCCAGTTGCCCTGTTCGCAATGCGGTGAGATACGTGGCTTCGTCCTTGATGATGCGGTAGATCACCTTGTTCACAAACGGAATGGGGTACTGCTGCCCGTCAATGGTCTCTTTGTCCCAGTAATTGTCATTGCGTCTATAAATGTGCGCATTGGCCTGCACGTACTTCTCTAAGATAAAGGGGCCGGTACCAGAGGTATTACGCCAATCTTTGCGGTCGACATTCCCCAACTCCCGTGGACTAATGCTTGAGTAGTAGCCGTAGCCAAACCGGTACATCCATTCTGCATTGAATTCACTGAACTCAAACACTACCGTGTGTTTGTCGCGCGCATACACTTTTTTGATGTGGTCAAAATAGGTGGGAATCCGTTTGGGGCTTTGGTCCACCAGGTCGTAGCTAAAGACAACGTCTTGCGCTTCCAACAAACGCGCTTTCATCACCCCAGGACGATCAGTAAACATGGCGTTGCGTCGCAGGCTAATGACCAGCGTCAGGTCACCTTCCCATACCCAGCTTTCTGCCAACTCACCCCTGATAGATTCTGTTGGTAGGTAGGCATCCGAAATAAACGGATATATGCCACCTTTGCGAACGCTCTTGTCCAGATCACCGGCAAACAATTGTTCCCGCTGGCCACCAGCATCGTGATTGCTTTTCCAAGTCCAGTCGGCGGGGTCCCACGACAATGGCGACAAGGTGACATTCACCGTGCCAATATTTAGATCGCCACCATACTCCGGTGTTTCTGCGGAAACATTGTTGGCCGATAGACCAACAACAGTACCAACAACAACGAACACTAAGCAAAACAAACGCATCTACCGCCCTCTCATCCGTGGGTCCAGCAAATCGCGTAGCGCATCGCCGTAAATATTAATGGCGTACACCACCACTGTGAGACAAAGCCCCGGCGCCAACGCCAACCAAGGTCCCAGGTACATATAGGTACGCCCCGTGCCGCTTAACATGCTGCCCCACGTGGGCGACGGTGGCGGTATGCCTAAGCCAAGAAACGACAATCCGGCTTCCGCCAAAATCACTGCACCAACACGCGTCGTGAACAGCACAATCACCACCGGCATCACGTTTGGCAAAATATGAAAAGTAAGAATATGCGGTGTACTGGCGCCAATGGACTGCGCGGCGTGGGTGTACATGTTTTCGCGAATACCTATCACGGACCCACGGATAATCCTCGAACCTGCAATGCCGTACAGACACCCCAGAATAATCACAATTTGCGGCACGCCCGGCCCGACAATCGAGATCACAACAATCAGCAGCACCAGATCAGGAAAGGTCATCCAGGCATCCACAAACCGCTGAATGGCCATATCAATGGCGCCGCCAAAATAGCCGCAGACCACGCCCAGTACAATGGAGATAACCGTAGCTAGGCCCGCCGCCATAAAACCGACAATCACAGACAACTGCGCGCCATACAAAATGCGGGACAGCACGTCACGACCAATGTGATCTGTACCAAACCAGTGCGCCCACGACGGGCTTTGTAAGCGTCGCAACATATCGGTTTCGTTCATGCCGAAAGGCGCCAGCACGTCGGCAAAGATGCCGCAAAACAGAAACACGACAAACACTACCCCGCCGATAGCACCCAGAGGCTTTTCGCGGAACAGTCGTTGATGAAAAAACACAAACGGACGGCGTTGTGGCAGCAATGGCAGGGCGGTTTCGCTCATTAGTGCCGCACCTTGGGATCAAGAAAGCCGTAGGTTAAGTCTACAAAAAGGTTAATGAGCAAGATGGCGATACCCACCACCAGGAACACGCCGGTCACCACGGGATAGTCACGTTGAAACACAGCCTCTAACAACAGCAAACCCATGCCCGGCACCACAAAAATCTGTTCAAGAATGACGGCGCCACCAATTAACAATGGTGCCTGCAATCCAATCAAGGTCACTACGGGGATCAAACAATTACGCAGTGCGTGTCGCATCACGACGATATTTTCTGACAAGCCTTTTGCGCGCGCTGTGCGAATGTAATCCTGCCGCAATACTTCCAGCATCATCGTACGCGTCATACGCATGGTCACAGCCGACAAACTCAAACCCAGCAGAATGGAAGGCACCATCATGTGGCCAAGATTGCCCAGCGGGTCTTCAAGAAACGGCGTGTACTGTAACGGCGGCGCCCAGCGCCACCATACGGACGGGAACACCATCACCAGCGTACCCAGCCAGAAACTGGGCACCGCCAACATTAATAGAGAGAACGAGCGCGCAAGGTAGTCGCCGGCCGTGTCCTGCGCCATCGCGGAATAAATACCAATGGGAATAGCGACCGATAACGCCACTATCAGCGCCAGAAACCCCAGTTCAAACGTAATGGGCAACGTTGCGGCCAACTGTTCTGTCACCGGTGTGTTCTGCCACAACGATCTACCCAGATCACCCTGCAGGATGTTACCCACCCACACAAAGTACTGAACGTAGATCGGTTTATCCAACCCCAGGGATGCCTCAATAACCGCGCGATCATTGCCGGTGGATATGTCGTTTTGCGCCAGCATCAGGTCAATGACATCACCCGGGATCATGCGAATGGACGCAAACACAATCACGCTGGTAAAAATCAGCGTGGGGATCAAGGCGAGAATACGGCGAATGATAAAGGCTTGCATTAAGTAATTAGTTTCTCTGAGTTAAGCGATGGGCCAGGAAATCGTAGTAGTAGATCTGCTAAACAAGTAGGCGCGTGGCTACCGCGGTGGTCGAATGCAGCAATGCATGACGTTCACGAAAAATGGCCCGAGCATCCGCATGTGGGTTTCGCGAAGTGGACCATGACGCCAGCCCGTCGTACCGGGTCATCACAATAAGTTCGTTGCTGGCGATGCCAGACATGCCCGCCCACACACCCCAAATCGGATACTTAGAAGTTTCGCGGATGGCAGCGGCCGCTTGCACAGCATCCCTGCCGTCAAATGTTACGAGATATTTTGTGAACGCTGTCATTTCGATACCTCAAACTCAACTTTGGCGATGGCGATACCACCCTCCCCGGCTACGGAGTACAACAAAAACGTTTCTTCGTTTTCCTGATAGATAGTCGGGTCGCGCAGTTGGTTGACCGGCACGTCTATGTACCCACCTCGCGAAGCTTCAATAGGCAGGTTAGCACCTTCCCAATCAGTCTTGGGGCGCAGAATTTCAATCGATTCCGATTCTTGCCAGTTCTGCCAGTCGCCAGC
>Ga0307997_10001777_pt1 | contig 10092 bp, 3 predicted proteins | sample Davwhametageno36_FD_203165 | JGI IMG/M metagenome (GOLD analysis project Ga0307997, IMG submission 203165) | Marine microbial communities from Davis Island wharf, Antarctic Ocean - #36 | ecosystem: Environmental > Aquatic > Marine > Unclassified | place: Antarctic Ocean: Davis Island wharf...
AGTGAAGATCAATTTGGTAAAAGTGTTAAGCGCGCGCAAAGACAGATAACATTTTCTGGCAGGCAGTCTGACATATCTGCTGCTAATATAAGACGCCAAGGAAGGAACACTATGCTTTCCTCAACTGTTAGTGCCGCTACGGACGTAGCTAAGGCATACGCTTCAAGCGAAACCATACGACAATCTCAAATTAAACCCATACGACAATCTCAAGTCAAAAAGGTAGAACTATAATGGCTGTGATTAGACAGAAAACTACAGTCTTTAATCAACCCGTTGGCGTTGTTAGAGTAGACTCTGGAGGCCAACAGCTTGGTAATGCTATAAGCATAGCAGCTTCTGAAGCTGCTTCCTTTATTTACAACAAGGCGGTTGTAGATCAAACAGAGTCAGGCGCAAAAGCTGGCTTAACCGTAGCTTCATCAAAGATTTCTGCTATTGATCCTGTTACCAATACGCCTGTAGCCTACATACCTCCACAAGGCTTCAGTGAAGTCCAAACAAAAGCTTATCAAGATATAATTGATCGTAGGTTTGAGGAATCAATAACAAACGAGATTAAAGCTAAAGGTGCAGAGCTTGCACAAACATCTCCCACCTCAGAACAATACAAAGAACGTATGTCTAATCACGTTGCAGAAATGTTTAACGCTGAAGGCGAAGGAACCTTATACAGTCGATACATACAAGAAAGCGGTGAGAGCTATATAGCAAGTACATACTCAGTCTTGGCTACAAAAGAAAGGGAGGCGGCAAAAGCTGCCCTTATTCTAGATAGCAATATAGAAGCATCTATGGGTCTAGAGTTTATTACTAGGTCTATTGCTGCTGGGACGGACTCTAGTAAAATAGAACTAGATATAACAAATGAGTTTACTAGGAATAATGATTTATTAAAAATTAAAGGTATATCTTTTAGTGTGTGGGAAAGCCGGAGAAAAGAATTATCTGGTTATAGATCTATTTTAGCTAACAATAATTTAACAACAATATACGCAGGGCTTAATGACGCAGATAAGTCCACGTTTCAATTAGGCTTAACCAACCCTGTTATTATGCAAGAGTTAGGCTCTAACCTAGGAAATGGATCGTTAGCGAGTCTTGCCGCTATAGCAAAAGTAAACAATGATGTTTCTAGTTTAATAGCTGGCTATAAATCATTTGCTAAAGCAAAAGACGATCAAGTTGTTTCTGAGTCCGAATCTATTTATTCTATTTTATCTACCGTAGGTCAAGGTATAGGATATAACGATTCAGTCCACGATATAAAACGACTTGTTAATGGTCAGGAAGGTAGTGCTGCTGCAAAACAAGAAGTTACTTCCTTGCTTATTTCTGATTGGATAATTGCTAATTTAGATGCTGTTGGGAAAACTGCTTTAGATATAGCGGATATTTCTGAAGCTCTTCTTGGCACAAGAACGACAAAAAGGGCAAGTACTCTATACAAACTCCTTGGCAATACCGCACATGCAGACTCGGTTGTACAACAAATATTTAATCTATCAGATGAAGAGAGATCTGAGCTTTCAGTAAAACTGACAGATAGGCTATCTTCTGTTAAGCTCATAGAAGCAGGAACCTCTGACAAGATAGAAGACGGTTTTAGGAAAGCAGCAGCATCTTTTGAGACTATGACTAACCTTGACTTTGGTAAGACCATTAAAGACTTCTCTGTCTTCAAAGGAAAAGTAAATGGCTCAAAGCTTAATGGAACTAAAAAGCGAACAATCATTACGGCCGCAGAGGAAATGGTTGTAGCACAGGCATTATTAAGGTCTGACTCTATAGATCTACCTCTTGATCTATTAAGGGGGGTTCAGCAAAGTCTCTCTGAAGAGGGGGTTTCTTTTGAAGACCCAGAGATGCAGAAAGCTTACGATCTATTAAGACCAGCATATGAGATAAAAGGATCTATGGTTAATTCCCATATTGAATTAAGATCTAGTAATTTAGAAAAACAAATTAACGCTGAAGCAAATAACAAATTTTTTGATGATGTTAGGAGTAACATTGGCGGCTCGAGCGAACAGGATATAGAAGCGTTTGATAGTATTTTATTTGAAGGCGTTTCGATTACAGCATCAGAGATTAGAGGTAACACTGTAGCAATGCAGGCTTTAAACGATGGCGTTGTTTTGCCTACTGTAGGAAGAGCAATAGAGGCTTCTTTATTTTCTGGTGAAGGAAACCTACAAGAAGCTTTGACGTTGTTTGGTCAATACTCATCGCTTGAAGTTACGGCAAGCGATGGGACTGTTGGCACTAGAGACGCAATGAGAGCAGCCATTAGCGAAAAAGCATACAATCGTTTATCTACCATAATGTTTGCAGCAAAAAAATATGGTCAAACCCCTATTTCAACATCTCTTCAGCTTACTGCTTACGATGGTGACATTGATAACGATATTAAAACAGACTTAGGAATTTCTCAAAGCAAGGCAATTACAGAAATACTAAATAATTACACTATGTCATCAGGCTACAGGCGAGAAATACTTTCAGTAATTAGATTACAAAAAGTTTATGGGGAAAAAATAACAGAGTCTGGTATTGAGGATATTATAAACGAATACACATCATCAATGCACTCTGATGAAGATGTTGTTGGAAAAAACATTGGAGGCAAAACAGTCTTTGCTAGAAATATCTATTTCTCAGATACAAAGATAATTAAGAATAGAGGCGAGCTTGTAGATGCTATGGTAGCCGCTGGAGGCTTTGATGACATCCTTAAAGGTGGGAATCTTATAGATGCCACTGGTGCGGGGCTAAGAGAGATGTTTTTGTTGGGGGGGTTCTCAACAGTAATGTCTCTTGTAGAAGGGTTTACTACAGGAGTTTCCTCTAGTGAAGAAATTAGTGACAATGCTAGAAGAAGGATTGGGGAAGCAGTCCTTAATATAGGTTTAAAATATAGACCAATAGAAAATACATTTAGTACAACGCCCACGTATGAGGTCGGATACTTAGTGCCAGGAACTAAACAATTCGAGCCTATTATAATTAACGATCAAACATGGAAGCTTACGGGAGACGCAGATGACAATACTGCAATCCTTAGATTCCAAGCAAAAAACAATGCTTTTACTGCTAATACAAGTAGGACTACAGAAGAAGAAAAAAGAATTGCTGATATAGGATACCTTGCGACTCTTCCCCATATGACTGAGGAAAAGTTTTTTGAAACAAAGTATTTAGACGAGACCGTTATCATTTCTAGAGGTGATAGGGACAGGTACTTAGAGGAGTTCCTAAGGAAACGAGCCCTTTATGAGACTGCTGGGGGCTCAAACTAATGGAAATTATTGTACCTGAGCCAGAAAAGTTTGACTTTAAGAGGCGTCGAGTCTCAACAACCACCTCAACTCTTGGCGAAAATCTTAAAGCACAATATGGAAATATAATAAATCCAATCATAAGCGAAAATAAGTTTTATTCTGGAGCAGGGGGTGAGGACGTTTATGATAAAAACTCTATTTCAAGGGTTGAGGATTATATAAACGACAACGGTATTGTAGGGCCCGAAGCCGATGAGCTAAGGGCTTTTGGCATTGGTAGTTTAGAAAATTTCCAATCTACTTTAAGGTCAATAGAGGAAAAGCAAAAGAACTTAGAGAACCTTTCTAGAGCCAGCACGTTAAACTTAATTGTTTCTGACCCAGCATTACACGTTTCATTGCTTATACCCTACGCTGGCATGTCTGCTGCTAATAAGTTTGCAGGTGCCTTGAGGGCTTCTGCTTCTCGCTCCACTGCCCTTAGAAATCAAAGTACGTTCCAAGAATTTACTCAAGGCAGGGCTTCTTTTAGTGACCCAAGGTATTTGGATGTACGTTTATTCCGTGACTTTGTTTCTGCAAAACAAACAATGAGTAGTAAGAAGTTTTCTGTAGCTCAGTTAGCAAGGATAGGCGCTCTTGATGCTGGCGTTGTAGACGGAAGTATTAACTTAACACTTGCATTAACAGAAATTAGTGAAGGCCAAGACCCATTAGACGCAATGGCGAACGCTGCTTTATATACAGCAGGCGCGACTGCAATTGGTGGGCTTATGGGCTACGGTGTAGGCAGAGTAGCTAACCGTCCAAGAACCGCACTGAATCGAGAAGCTACATTTAACAAAGCATACAAGAAATTCCTTAATTCTGTATCAGAGAAACCAACGGAAACTGGAGAGGACCTTTCGTTTACAGGGTCGTGGTTTACAAACTCTTGGTTTATGAAATCTGTTCCAACTCCAGTAAGGGCTACGATACAAGACTCTGATCTACCGGAGTGGCCCAAGCTTGAAATGTTAGAGCTTGGCGGTGATAATGGTATGCCATTTGCTATGAACCAAGTTGGTCGCAGCGTTGGTAGTTCTACTTTTATTGAAACTGGTAGACGCCAAGGTGATTGGTTTAAGGCTCTTGATGTAATTAATAAAGACTATCGTACTGTTAATCCGAACTCTGGTGGAGCAGAGTTTTTAAGCATACCCCTTGGGGAGTACGCTGAAAAAATTAAAAGAAAAATAGGTAGAGACAGCTTCGCTCCTGACGAGTGGTACAACCACATTGGTAGACTAATGGTTGATGAGGTGCCGTTTGACAAAATGACGCCACAAGAAGCCTCCTCTGTCCAAGCCGCTCGCTCTTTCTTTGAGAAATATGGAGATGAACTACAATCTCTAGGCATTATAAATGTTAAAGACGTTTATGAAGACAGCTACTTAAAAAATGTAGGTCGTCAGATGGAGCTTCAGAGCGTTACTAGGAGTATTATACAGCAGAATAAAAAATGGATGGAGCCACAGTTAAACAAAGAAACTATTGGAATAGAAAAGATAAACAATAAACTAAAAGCTTTAAATAAAACACAAGCCTCAAGAGGTCTAACTAAAAAACAATTAGAATTTAGGACCTCTTTAGAAAAGCAACTTGTGGAGTCTCAAGACAAGCAAGCAGCCCTTCAAGATCTCTTTGACAAAATAGAGGAAGCTAATTCAATAGAAGAGTTGGCCTTATTGTACGACAAGCTTCGACTTACAGAAAAAATGTCAGATGGTTTGCAGACGTTAAGTAAGTCTATGCAAGAAACTAGCGTAAGAATAACTAACGCTCTTGATGTTTTGAAAACTAAGGGAACTAAGTCTCCAAATAATTATTTAATGAGAATCTTTAACCGCCGTAAGATAGAGCAAGATACTAACGCATTTAAACAAATTTTAATTAAATACTTCAAAGAAAATCCTGAAGTTATTTCTAAAAATGACGATGGGCTTTTTGTACGTCAGCAACTTGCTACAGATCCAGCCTCTCTTGATCGAAGGGCACAAGAAACAATAGATAACATTTTGGGCGAAACTGACGAAGATTCTGTTGACGCTATCTTTACAGGATATGGACGCAGCGGTCCTCTAATATCAAGACGCCTTGATATACCTAACAGCTTAATTAAAGATTACATTGTTACAGATATTAAAGAGATAATGATTGCCTATACTAACAGAGTCGCCCCAAGAATAGAGTACCACAAACGGTTTAGCGACCCTAAGAGCGGCAAGTTAATGAGCCTTGAGGCTAGGATAAATTACTACCGAGAGCGCCTAACAAAAGAAGGTGTAAAGGAAGTAACTATAGATAAGTTTATTAAGAACTTTGTTGCTATTTACGACCAAGTTGTAGGCACAACACTAAAACGACCTGATGCCATAGACACTAAGGCTGCTGACTTTCTTAGAACGGCTACAAGTTGGACGTTCCTTGGTGGGTCTGGCCTTGCGGCGATTGGAGATGGTGCTTCTATACTTATGGACCATGAGTTAAATGTTATTGGCAAATCTTTTCTTGGCTTAATGGATGATGTCTCATTCAAAGCATCTAAAAGAGAACTAAACTTAGCTGGCGAAGCTTTAGAGATTGTACGCGGGGTTACTCACCTAAAATATATGGAAAGCCTAAGCAATAATTTGTTTAATAAAACTTTACCTGATAAATTAAACAATGCTTTCTATATAGCAAATGGTTTAGCTCCTGTTACAATAGCAATAAAGGTTCTTGACGGATTACTCCGTGGCCACACAATTGTTGAAGCCTCAAGTCGTCTTGTTGCAGGCAATGCTAGCAAATTTGAAATAGAGTTTCTTGCTAGGTATAATATTACTCCAGATCTAGCTAAGAAAATATCAGAATCTCCTTTTGATACAAGCGAAGGTGGTTTATTTTTACCCAATACAGAAGCTTGGACAGATGAAGATGCCGTTATAGCTTTTAGAAACGCTTTAAACTCTGGTGTAATGAACAGGGTTATTATGGGGACGCCTGCTGACAAGCCAATAGTTATGAGCGGAGTTGCTTATATACCTGACAGCATTGCTAGCAAACTTCCATTTGATTTACCCGCAGACCCTAGAGTTAAGGGATATCGCAGGGTAGAAAGTGGATTGCTCGCGTTACCATTTACTTTCTATAGCTACACAATGGGAGCATTAAGCAAGATAACAGCCAATCATGCAGCTGGATCGGTTAGAAACAGATTAAGCCATGCAGCAGTTGCTATGGGTCTTGGTTCTTTAATTGTAAGTACAAGGACACCAGATTGGGCATGGGATAAAATGGATACGGAAGACAAGATTATGAGAGCTTTTGATTTCTCAGGTCTTGCTGCTATTTATACTGACATGGCTTACAGGGCAATAACTATGGCAAGCGAAACAGGTTTAGGAAACAATTTCCCAATACAGCCTAAGTTTCAAGCCAGCCCAGACAAGCTAGGTGCAGCGGTCTCTGTATTCGGCGCTCCAGCCGATTGGACTTACGAAGTTTTAAGCGGGATTGGGCAAATGTTACAAGGAGATGTAAAGGATGGAGCCCAGCAAATGATTAAGATGGCACCTTTAGCTACGACAATTATGACAGGAAACGCACTAAAGGATATGGCTAATGAAATGGTAGAGGGATTACCAAACAGGCCATGATTTGTACTAGCTCCGTTGTGCATTGATCTTCTCTGCATTTCAGTAAAGAAAAGACTTAGAGGTGACATATGACAATTACAGTATCAGCAAATAACGCTCGTGTTCGTTACACAGCAACAAGTTCACAGACTGCATTCGCAGTTCCTTTTGAGTTTACTGACAACGATGAGATTAGCGTCTTCGTTGCAACAACAGCGACTAATGAAGCAGGCGCAGAAAAAACTCAGGGTACGGGAAGCACTCACTACGCAATATCAGGTGGCGGTGGAGCTACAGGAACAGTTACGTTTGTTACTGGCATTACCCAAGGCCATATTGTTACTATTGTAAGGGACATACCAGTTGAAAGAACCACAGACTTTACTGCTGGTACTACAATCAACAGGGCTGCGCTCAACACACAGCTAGATAACATGACAGCAATGATTGGCGATCTTAAAGACAGGACTGATCGCTCTATTAGGCTTTCAGATTCGGATACAGAGAATAGTTTGTTGCTGCCTTCTATAGATAACAGGGCTGGTAAGATCTTTGGTTTTAATTCTTCTGGCGGTCTTACTGCTGATACGGCTGCTAACTTTGACATAAGCCTTGATGACGTTTTATCTAATACAATTACTATTGCGGGAAATACTAATAGTAAATTTCTAGTTTCTACTGCTCTTGATAGCCATCTTAAAAGCGTAGGTGGTGTTTTAAACCTACAGTCTCAAAAAGGTTCAAACACTGCTGGGATTTCCCTTGATGGGAGCGCATCGGTAGGCATTGACATAAGTGCTGGTAACAAAACAATACGGATACAGGACGCTACTAACTTTACGTCTACCGTTGATATAGATGGTGCCCTTAATGTAGACGGCGCTGCTATTATAGACGGTACATTAGGTGCTGGTGCCTCAACACTAAGCTCAATAATTACAAATACAATCACATCACTTGCTAGTGGTGACATTGATATAAAACCTTTAGGTGGTCAGGTAAACATTTTAGGTACAGGCGGTGAGCAAAGGATCTTGTTTGATAGCGGTGTCTCCTCTCCAACAATAGATTACTTCCAGAACAGCAACATAACAAAGCTTGGTATTGTTAATCCAACTGCTTCTAGAACAATTCTACTTCCCAATGCTAGCGATACATTAGTAGGTAAGGCCACAACCGACACGCTAACAAACAAGACGCTTACAAGCCCTGTCTTAAATACTGGTGTGTCTGGGTCTGCCTTCTTAGATGAAGACAACATGGCTTCTAACAGCGCAACTAAGGTTGCCTCTCAGCAATCTATTAAAGCTTACGTTGATTCGGTTGCAGGCGGGGCTACTCTTAGCGCTCTTTTATCTAGTGGTAATACAACGGGCGGAACTGACATTGCTGTATCAGCTAACGATGACATTACATTTACTGATTCTTCAAAGGCTATCTTTGGCGCTGGCGGTGATCTTAAAATACATCACGATGCGTCTAACTCATACATAACGGAGTCCGGAACTGGCGGTTTATATATAGAATCAAGCACTGTAAGAATAAATACAGGAACATTATTTGTAAACAATGCTGCTAATGATGAAAGCCTATTTAAGGCTGTCCAAAACTTTGGTGTCACACTTTATTATAATAACGAAATTAAAATTGCGACTACCAATACTGGCATTGCTGTTACTGGCGAAGTGGCTGCTACAACTTTAGACATTTCGGGTGCTATAGATGTAGCAGGCACAACTAACCTAGATGTCGTGGACATTGATGGCGCAGTAGATATGGCTACAACTCTTGCGGTTGCAGGTAACGTAGATTTTAATGGTGACCTAGACGTAGACGGGACAACTAACCTTGATGTAGTAGACATTGATGGCGCTGTTAACATGGCAACGACTGCCCTAGTAACAGGCGTCCTGACCACCACCGCTGCTACTGTGTTCAACGGCGGGTTTGCTAGTAATGCTGGGTCTACAATTACTGAAAACTCTGGGGCCGCTCTTGAAATAATTAGTACAGACACAGGCGCAGGAGGTGGCCCAAGAATAGATTGGTATCGCAATCCCGGTCAAGCAGGAACAGACAGCGACAACCTTGCACAGTTAAACTTCTTTGGTTTAAATGATGCGTCAGAAAAATCACAGTATTTATATTTATTTGCTGAAATGGCAGACGTTGCTAATGGCTCAGAAGATGTGCGTTTTGGTTTTGGTGGCTTAGTAGCTGGTGCTGACTCTAGTTTAATGACGTTTACGTACGAAACTCAAGCCACAGGTGCTGATCCTGAAATGGTGTTCAACGACAGCAGCAAAGACATAAACTTCCGTGTTGAATCTAATGGCAACGCTAATATGCTGTTTGTTGATGGTGGGCTTAATAAGGTTGGTATAGGTGTAGTGCCTGTACAAGGCGTTTTAACAATTAAGTCAGGCGGTAATACTTATGCTACTGGTAATTTAGTATTAGAAGATACTGACAGTACCTCAAGAACTTATATCACGCATGTAAATGGTGACCTTGCAATTACTAATAATACTTCGCGAGATGACCTAATACTTGATTCTTCAGGAAACTTTAAAGTTGCCACAGGCAACCTAGTAATCGGCACAGCAGGTAAGGGCATTGATTTTTCTACACAGACACCTGCGTCAGGTATTACTCCATCATCCGAAATTCTGGACCACTATGAAGAAGGCGTTGGCACGGCAGGTGTGACGGGTAGTTCTGGTGGAACAGCAACGACTACTGGTTTTCTTGCTTATTATACAAAGATTGGACGGGTGGTTCATTACCAGTTCGAATGTCGTGTTACAAATGTTTCTGGAGTTTCGGGTGCTCTACGAGTTGCACTTCCGTTTTCAGCGGTTGACTATTCTGCTGGAGCATTAAGATGCTACAATGCTACTTTTGATGGCTCTCCGTTTTTCGAGACAGTTGCGGGGCAATCTTACGGGTATTTGTATTGTAGTAAAACTGGAGCAACCACACAACCAATTCTATCTACAGGTTATTATTACGGATCAGTATCTTATGTAGCATAACGAATTATCTGTAGTGGATTCTACAGACAGACAATCCATACAAGGAGATAAAATATGGCAAACGGTGACATTACTAAAGTATACGAATACGATAAAATAGAGGTCGTAGGCACTTGG
>Ga0307997_10001778_pt1 | contig 10092 bp, 9 predicted proteins | sample Davwhametageno36_FD_203165 | JGI IMG/M metagenome (GOLD analysis project Ga0307997, IMG submission 203165) | Marine microbial communities from Davis Island wharf, Antarctic Ocean - #36 | ecosystem: Environmental > Aquatic > Marine > Unclassified | place: Antarctic Ocean: Davis Island wharf...
TATTCTACTTCTACCACTATCCATACTCTGCATTCTGCAATGCTTCAAGCTCGGCCGACCATTTTTCTTTAGACAACTACGCGCTGGCCAGAATGGGACCGCGTTTTCGATCCTCAAATTCCGCTCCATGCGCACCGGAAAAGGCTCTGATGAGGAGCGGATGACCGCATGGGGACAGTTCCTACGCTCCACCAGTCTCGATGAGTTGCCAGAGCTCTGGAATGTGCTCATCGGCGAAATGAGCCTCGTCGGGCCGCGTCCGCTGCCAACGATTTATCTCGACCGCTACTCACCCGAGCAAGCCCGACGCCACGAAGTGCGCCCCGGAATGACTGGTTGGGCGCAGGTCAATGGCCGTAATGGTCTTTCTTGGGACGATCAATTCGAACTGGATCGCTGGTATGTCGACAACCGATCCTTCTTGCTCGACCTTAAAATCCTATGGTTAACTGTATCGACTGTCATCAGCCGCAAAAACATCTCTGCCGAAGGCCATACGACCCGTGGCGAATTCTTCGGATCCCCCACCCAGTCGACCACCGACCACTCTAATCCTAATGCCTAATCGTTCTGAAATCGAAGCCCTCGTTCTCGAATCCGTGCGCCAACTCGCCGAAGACTTTGAGATCAACGCCTTACTCACCCCCACCGCCGACAGCGCACTCTACGGTGGCGCTGGCCCGCTCGACAGCATGGCGCTGGTCAACCTGATCGCCGATGTCGAGGAAGCCGTCTCCGAAGCCTTCGACGCCTCGATCGCCCTCGCTGACGAAAAAGCCATGAGCGCAAAAAATTCACCCTACCGCAACGTCAGCAGTCTTACCGAAGCAGTCGTGGAGAGGATCGCCAAGTGAAGATCATCGTCATCACCGGCACGCGCAAAGGAATCGGCAAAGCCCTCGCCGAGTATTATCTCGATGCCGGCTGGCAGGTTGCCGGTTGTAGTCGCGGCAAAAGTTCAATCCAACATGAAGCCTACACCCACTTCGCGCTCGATGTGAGCGACGAAGCAGCTGTCATCAAAATGGCGCGAACGCTTAAGAAGCAATTCGGCAAAGTCGACGCCCTGCTCAACAACGCCGGCATCGCCTCGATGAACCATGCGCTGCTCACCCCCGCATCGACAGTCAACCGCATCTTGCAAACCAACGTCGTCGGCACGTTCCTCTTCTGCCGCGAGATGGCCAAGCTCATGCGCCGCACAAAAGCAGGCCGTATCGTCAATTTCACTACCATCGCCCACCCACTCAACCTGGAGGGCGAAGCGATTTACGCTGCAAGCAAAGCCGCGGTCGAAAGCCTGACCCGTATCCTCGCACGTGAACTCGCAGAGCTGAAAATCACCGTCAACGCGGTAGGCCCCACCCCGGTCGAAACCGACCTCATTCGCGGCGTGCCTGCCGATAAAATGGCCGCCCTACTCGCCCGCCAAGCCATCCAACGTATTGGTGACGTCCAGGATGTGATCAACGTCGTCGAGTTCTTTGTGCGCCCCGAAAGTGACTTCATCACCGGTCAAGTGCTTTATCTCGGCGGTGTCTGCTAGTTGCACGAGAAAAATCCCACCACCTAAATTGATTACCAAAACTTGCAGCAGTCTCCAACCGTGGCGTGCGAGCTCGCTCGCGCCCCAGAGCATCAGCTTCCGCGCGGACGACTCCTCCACAGCGACTCCCCCGAAACACCTCCACCGCAGGCCCGCTCAATCGCCGACGCCGCGTCTCGCTGACTCGGTCTCAAGACCGGGGATCTTGAGCTTAGTGAGTTCTGCTTTAGCTGCTTCACATCGAGCCATTGCTCCGACCAAGGCCACCGCCAACCGATCAGGCAACTCAAACCATTCCAACCACGCTGACAAATGAACTGGGTCCAAACAAAGCTAGAATCCTTCGGTGACCAGATCGCGTGCCACGAAGCAGAACAGACGTGGACCTACCAACAGTTCGTCGCCAGCATCCGCAGCATCCGAGCCACGCTCCCGTCTGAAAGAAGCGTCATCGCCATACAAACGGCGACGTCCATCGAAGGACTCGCCGCCTTGCTCGCCATCGCCGACACGCCACACATCGCACTCCCGCTCCCCTTACAACTACCAGAAGCCGAACAAAGCAGCATGCTGGCAGTGGCAGCTGCCACGCACCGACTCAGCGGCGCAAACGGCGCAAACGGCGTCTTTGCACTGACCAAAGCCGAAGCGACGGACGCCGCCGCGACGGCGCTCTATCAGCAATTGCAACACAGCGGACTCGTACTCTTTAGCAGTGGCACCAGCGGTGAACCGAAGGCCATGCTACACGATCTGAACGCATTGCTCGGTCGCTACACCGCCGTGCGCGCCCGCAAAGACCGCAGCTTACTGTTACTTTTAATCGACCATATCGGCGGCCTGGACTCCGCCTTTCGCACACTCTTCGCCGGATCGACCCTGATCGTGCCGAAGAGCCGCACCCCCGAAGACGCCGGTATCGCAATTGCAGCACACCGAATCAACCTACTACCCGCCTCCCCCACGTTCTTAAACTTAATGCTACTCGCCCAAGTGCCTAGCAAGTTTACCTGCGATTCCGTCGAAATTATCGCCTATGGAGCCGAGGCGATGCCTGCCCCCCTCTTGGTACGTCTCGCCGAAGCCTTCCCTCACGCTGAATTACAGCAAAAGTTCGGCACCAGCGAAACAGGAGCCATCCGAATCAAAAGCACCGATAGCCTTAGCCTCTTTTTTAAAATTGAAGACCACGATACCCAATGGAAAATCGTCAACGAGGCGCTGTGGCTAAAAACCCCATCGCGCATTTTAGGCTACCTCAATGCCGACCAGAGCGCACTCGAAGCCGACGGTTGGTATCGCACCGGCGACTTGGTTGAAGCGGGCAAACACGGCAGCATCCGCATCATCGGCAGAGAAAGTGCACTGATCAATGTCGGCGGCCAAAAAGTTCACCCAGCAGAAATCGAAGCCGTGATCCACGCGATTCCCGGAGTCGAAGCCTGTCAAGTATCCGGCCAGCCCGACCCCATTACTGGCAACGCCATCGCCTGCCAAATTATCAGCCAAAGCGACGACAACGTGCGCACTTGGAAACGCCGGATCCGTACTCATTGCCGCGGCAAACTAGCTTCATGGAAGATCCCCAGCCATATTTCCACCGCCAAATCGCTCAAAATGAGCACACGATTGAAACAGCAATGATCCATCATTTCGCCGACCGAACGTAGAAGCTCGTTTCAACCGCTTTATCCCCGAGTCCCCCGACCCAAAGCAACAGAGTCAGTCAGTCATTACCATCAAACCCTGAAACGCTCGCGGATTTCAGCCAGATACTAAGCCCGCTCACCGTCGGTCGAGAAATCCCCACTGCCCCACCCGCTACCCATCAAGTTAAATACTAACCGAAACTAAATAGCTAATGACCACATAGCGCATGAGTTTCCCAGCCGTCACGATCACTACAAACCAAAGCAATCGAACGCGCACGATGCCCGCAATAAGTGTCAGCGGGTCACCAATAATTGGCACCCACGCAAAGCATAGAGAGAACAGGCCGTATTTGGCAAAACGCTGCTCTGCACGAGCAATCTTTGCTTCTGAAACCTTTAGCCACTTTTGAATCACCTCCAAGCTGGCCCAATAGCCCAGGGCATAATTAACCAGCGATCCAAGCACATTCCCGATAGTTGCAACCGCCACCAGCGCGATCGGTGACAGGCCATTTAGCAACAACGCGCTTAAAACAATTTCAGAGCTCAAAGGGATGATGGTCGCCGCCAAAAATGCTGACACAAAAAGACCGACGTAGCCTAACTCTGTAAAATAATCCATGATCTATAGAACATAATGTAGCGAACCAGAAAGCCATCCAGTGATGGCCCAGTGAGTCTGTTGAATTTCAAAGTTTTAACTGATGATTTTCTGCCCGCCTGTCTCGACCACTTCAAGTCTCGAAATACAGAATAGAAAATATCCCAATTCGCCCGAATCACTCATTTGTCGAAGTCAATTCAAGACCCCAACACTTCCGCCCAACAGGGAAATTGTATGGGTTTAAAAGCACCCTATTATATAACCTAGTAGCAGAATGTGACTTTTAGAAGCCTCCGTAACACTGAGACGAATCGGTTCGGAGCAGCGAGGAGGCACAAACTTGGCAGCCGCGTTCGCCCGAATGACGGCACGGGCCAGAAAGCTCTCCACCGCTCTGGCCCTCTGAGCATCGCTCAGAAAGCGCATCAAAATACGCCGCCGAACCTCACCTGAGATGACGGCAAGCAACCAGTCAGCGCAATAGTCCCGAGTCCCCATAGCTGGAACAACTTATCGCGCTCCTGAATCCCTCAGTTAAGCATCAAATCACGACTTTTAAATCTCTCAAAAGCGAGTGAAAAGCGGAGCATGCGCAACTTACAAGGACTCAAATAAATCCATTATTTATCTTGATACTCTAACCCCATTTCTTACCCATGAGAAAAACACCACCAGCACCAACTCAGCCAAAAGAGCAACTATAATGGCTTCGGCATCAAGCATGACCCTTTAAAAAATGTTTACTTCAAACGAAAGGTTGAAAGCGCCGCACGCATGTAGTGCCGAAATCTAAATGGCGATCCCGCGTAAGCCCGATGCTTGTGCGCTTTGCGATAAGGAAGTTGTCGAATCGCGGTTAAGCTCTGGGTTCGAACGTATGATCGCAGGAAGGTTGCGACTGGCGTTTTCCGTAAAGCTATTTCCGATTCCAAGAATGCGGATACGTCCATCCTGCCCTCCCCAGACCGAGGTGACCGACAGGGCCAAGATTATAAAAATAGATGTGAATCAAATTCTCATATTTCGTATTGTGAGTTGCAGCTCCTCAGAGATGAATGTTCTTTGAGTGCTGAATATCGAGAGCCGATCTGGGAGCTCGCTGTCCATCAGAATTTTGAATATAATTGCCTTCAAGCGTACCCCCATCGAGCCCACGAATACGGATCAAGGGGTAGCTATTGGATCGGATCTCATTATCCAAAATGTCAATGTCTTGATGAATCGGAAACGGCCCGAAACTATCCACCAGAATACTCTCTGCTTTGGAATCAATGATGGTGTTACCGACGACGCGAAGGCGCCGAGTGAAGCCAGACTCTAGCCAGATGTATTCAGGACCTAATTTGATACCTTGTAAGGCGCAATTAACGACTGTATTACCAGAAATCACCCCGTCGCTAGCCTTTACTAGAATCCCACGCGAGCGGATGTTGCCGAAGGTAGAGTCGACCACGGCGAACCCGTTGCCCATCCGGTTAAGCGAGCCAATCACGCTACCCGCAGCTAACTCGACCTCGCGGTCTAGCTCAATTTCGTAGGCTACTTTCAGCAGACTTACGACATTCGATAGCAGAGGTAAGGGCGCGATTTCTTTACGATCTGCGGCAGTCTTCTTACCTACTTCATTGATCGCAACGACCGTGGCGGGCGGCAGGGCATGCCCATCAACCGTCAGCAATTGCACAGGATCCCCCACTTCGATGTCCATTATTCTTTTGGCTAAAACACGAAGCTTGGTGCCCTCGGAACTGATCACCAAGTGGTAGGCACCACAAATATTGACACCGTCGTCCCCCATCCACATGGCAAAACAGTTGTCGATGCGCGGACCGACCTCGGCAAACTTACTATGGAAAGCATCCGCATTGAGCGAAAGCAAGCGCCCTGCTCGCCGATCAACCTTACAGTTCACATACACAGTTTCACTGCTATGCTCACCGAAAAAGCCGAAACAAGGTGACGCGTAAAGAGTCACGTCTTCAAGGCGTATACGAACCGAGTTATAAGTGTGAACGGCATGTGGGTCGAAGCGCCCCTTTAAGGACTCGCTGGAAATAACGACTTGATCGCCGATCTGCTCACCTCCGTCTTTCCCAGGATGCAGTCCGGAGATCTTGAGATGGTTATCGGCCAATACTTCGAGCTCCATGGCGTAATAATGCCCAAAGCGGAGATCGCCTTCCGGAGTGAAGATCATATGCTTAAAGACCATTGCCGACTCGGCCGCAGGGAACCCTTCCATGATGCGAATAGTATGCGACTTCCGATCAGCAGAAATACCAACAATCGTGCCCTGCGTAAAAGGCAGCGGATCGTAGTCGATGGTCAGCCCTATGATGACTAGGTCTTTGCAATCTTCGATAAGGATCGCACGGGTGGTCTCGCTACAGAGCATTTCGACACCGGTGGCATCGATGGTGACACCCTCGATATTTTCCAGGCGCAAGTGCGTGCCGTTTTTAGGAGCCACATAGTAGCGACCTGGCGGTATTTTAATAAACGATTGGCCCGCGGCTAAGCCGGCCTCGATCATGTCGGGCAATATTCGACTGGCCACCTCCTTCACCTCCTTTTCAGGTGCGTCTTGGGCGCAGGCAAATCCACAAATGCAAACAATCGCTACAAAAAATAAACGAGCAGTTCGCTTATACATTGGTTTCTGAATCACGCAATTGACGTCGCGCTTCCAGCTCTTCTCTAATTTCATAGGCTTTTTCTTCAGTGATCGGATAATAAAATGCCAGAACAATTGCACCAAACAAAGCAACCGCCGGAATCCATGTAAAACAGACCCGCATCCAATAAATCGTGTTTTCTGATTGTGGGCCTTCTAAGGCAGCGTCAAACCCCGTTCCTGAGAGTACGTATCCGGCCATGAGCAGCGCGATGGCGGCTCCGATCTTAAACGTCCAACTATAGACGGCGCTAAACATGCCCTCGCGGCGCTCGCCGGTCTTGAGTTCGTCCGCATCCACCGCCTCTGGAATCATCGCATTGACGAAGACGTAAGCCGCCGCACTGCCGATGCCCAATAGAATGGAAGGAATGATTGATAGATAGGGATTTTCAGGCGTATAAAGTGGCCACTTTAAAAGAGTGCCAATAAGGGCGACTGAGAAAGCAAAAATCATAGTCGTGCGCTTCCCCCAGTAGGTAGAGACTTTTTGGAGCAGTGGGACGGCTACGACGGTGGAAATGGGAATGGTATAATTAACGATGGTCATCAACTTTCCAGAGACAGGCCCCTGATCCCCATTAAACATGTGGTAAATAGTCACATAATAACCAAGCGAACCTACCATCATCAGGCCAAGAAGACTCACGACCGTAATAAGCGCTAAATTTAAAAATGGCCAGCACGAGAGCGTCTCTTTGACACTGTGCCCCAAATTAGTCTTCTTCAGTTTCCGCCCCTGCTGCCCCACTAGGCTGGGGTGCTCCTTCGCGAAAATCGCAGGGATCATAATTACGATAAAGATCAAGGCGCCCACCCAAAGACTATTCCATTTCATCCCTTCAGCACGGTCTTCAAAGCGGTCGAGACTGGTCAGCCAAAAGAGACTTGCGATGGCAAAGAAACCAATCTGCTGCAGCACAGTTCGGATCGCCATAACGCTACCGCGCTCATGGTAGTCGGGCGATATCTCCATCCCCAGCGCGATGTAGGGCACCGAATAAATAGTAAAGGCGACATAGAAAATAAGCGACGTCACTAGGAGCCAGACGAAGTAGAAGTTTGAAGATTGCCCCGCAGGAAACCACCAAATCGTGATAAAACTAATTGCACAAAGCAACGCACCGAGGGCGATCCACGGCCTGCGACGCCCAAAGCGTGAGCGAGTATTATCCGTGATATTACCCATGAGAGGATCGGTCACCGCATCCCAAAGGCGACAGATAGCAATGACCCATCCAATCATCACAGGGTCGAGCCCTAGCGTGTCATTAAAGACCGGATTATAAAATTGCATGTAGCCTTGGATGAGCAAGGCGTAGCCAATCATCCCTGAGCCGTAGAGTAACTTATTGGAGAAACCGACATGGTCAGCCGGCTTAGTGATATGGTCGCGTTTGAGGCTCATATTGTGGAGGGTCCAGTTAGCGCCTGCGAATGAGTTCCTTCAGGGGCGAGTCCTTCATTGCCTTCAACCAGCACCGAACGGCAGCCTTCGAAAGTTAATGCCTGAGACATACGTCCGACTGCGGGGTAGAAACCTGTCTGTCGGATTTGATTGCCCGCAAACGTGAGTCCATCGACAGATCGCGCGAAGAGTATGCCTATATCCGATGTAGCGAAACGATTATTCTCGATTCGAATGTTGCGATGAAAGCAAGCGGGGTTGGTTTCGGGGTGAGCGATTTCAGGGTCGATATCGATGACGGCTTTGCCCCAAGGCGCGTCGCCGTAGCAACACTCGCCAAAATCGTTGTCTCTAATCTCTACATCTTCGACCGCGCCCGACTCAAACCAGTAGTTGGCATCGCCGCTTATTTTAATGCCAGAACCCGAGGCACTGATCTGGTTACCCCATATCCGGATCTTACCAGGCGTGGATGCTAGAAAGCCCCGCGCACGATTGTTGCGGATCGTGCACCCCGTCACATACAAGTCGGGGGTCCAATCCATGTTCTCGATTACATGGTTAAGCTTAACTTCTTCTGTAAGTGGATCGACAAAACGAACACGCGCATAGCGGGCGTTGATTCTTTCAACTTCGGCAATTTTGTTCCTCGCATAACCCAGCAGTGTGGCATTGTCAGAAAAACGCATTGCGTCGCCAGTGAAGCCCACGGAGACTCCATGCTGCTCGTGGTGGACGAGTTCGACCAAGATCGTGTGACCATCGATAATTTCGGTTATCCGCGTATTCAGCCCATGGACATTGAGCGGGTCATCCAGTTGGTTTTCAAACAAGCAGTCTTCGACCCGTATCTCGCCACGGCAGTTGACGAAGTGGGAGGCATCCGCACAAACCGAGAATATCCGGCCTGCTGCGGGAGTGACCTCGCAAGCTAAGAGTTTCACATTCTCACAAAATTGGCCGATAATACCCATACCGCCCGCTTGAAACAGAGTCACGCCTTCGAGTAGAAGGTCTTGACTAGCGATTAAGAAAACCGCGGGAATATGTCGATGATGATGGCGAAAGACGACTACCATCCCCAGCTCTGGAAGCTGAGGAAAATTTGCACAAAGTCGGACCACTCCCTTCCCGACTGCCTCTGCTCGGATGTTTTTAGGATAACCCAGCCCCATCGAATCACCGCTCAAATAAGCCGGCGCACGAGTCTTCGGGTCGAAAGCGAAGACACCCGTTGTCAACGGACTCTCCCAGCCCTCGCCCTCAAAAATCAAGTGGCCCGTCTCGATACGATAAGGATACATGATAGGGTCCAGAGCGACGTCAACGCCATCTACGTCGCTCGCCACTACTTCACCCTGCGAGTAAAACGGACGCTCCCAATCAACCGAGAAATTCCGAAGGGTGATCCCTGTTGATCGATCCACGACGAAGGGAATGATCTCGCCGTGAAAAATAAACTGCGCCCCTCCGCCGTCAATCGTTACATTGCGACGGTTGATTAGAGGCAGTCCTATCCGTTTGAGACCGTGCCGGTTATTCGAAATAAAGTAATAGGCTTCGTAAGCGCGCTCCGGCCAGAAGTGATAACAGGCTCCTGTGAATTGGACGATTACATCGTCCCCAGCTTGCTCCAGAGCCTGCAAAACCTTTGTAGTGGCGTCGCCTGAGATTTCTCCAAGTGTAATTTTCTTCATTCTATTTCGGTCTAAATTGATTTGCCTGTGCAAAAAGAGAGGCCTCCGCCTTTTCTCGCGGCCATGTCCATATACTCTTTATAGGAGTGAGATGAAACGTGCCCGTCCAACCAAAGCACATTTCCAACGCCCCCGTGACGAGGATCAAAGGCTTGCCGATTTCCTTGCCGACCCGTTTGACTCTCGTCGAGGCCGAAGCACCAATGCACGAAGTTATTCTGGCTAACGACTGTATGAATCCAAGGGACAGCAGATTTATCGACATCGTCGTAGATAGTCCGAGGCCCAGCCATCGTTGCTGGATCACTCGCATTCGACCAATCATTCGACGAGTTGATGTGTGAGTTGTAGCCGTAATCGAAATGAAGCTCGCGGCCATCAGAGAAATCAACCCAACTGTTGTTTGCGAAGTCACGGTATCCTGCGGGATCTTGAAAAACCTCGGGACTCTTGCTGACGTAGGGATAAATCTGGTTATGCCAACGGATCGCAGGAAAACCACCTTCAGGAT
>Ga0307997_10001779_pt1 | contig 10091 bp, 5 predicted proteins | sample Davwhametageno36_FD_203165 | JGI IMG/M metagenome (GOLD analysis project Ga0307997, IMG submission 203165) | Marine microbial communities from Davis Island wharf, Antarctic Ocean - #36 | ecosystem: Environmental > Aquatic > Marine > Unclassified | place: Antarctic Ocean: Davis Island wharf...
GATGCATCCATATCGCTCGGTAATTTATGGCCCGCAATGCGAAAAAGGCCCGCCAGCTCAGATGTGCCAAAGGTCTCTAGCGCCTCCGCTACAGGTCTGTGTGTGATGACGATTCCGTGAGGTGTCAGTTCGAGTTGGCTATGCATTGTAGGAGGTGTCTTCGGGTGAACTGGTTTGATTCATGTGTAAGACCACGCGGTTAGCGTCAAACGCATCACCATTATTTCCTTTAAAAAAGAGGACGCCCCGCAACGCGGAGGTCGCGCCTACAGTCTGGTTGTTGAAGTGTGTCATGAGTCGTTGGGATGGTGTGACGAAAGGCCTTAAATTTTAAAAAAAGAACGAACGATTCCCTGATTAATTCGCTCTATAATCTCACTCAAATCGAGATGCTGAGATTCGATCTGATTGCGAAGTCCTTGCTTCGCCTTCGGCTGAGTCCTCTTTCTATAATTAATGTTGAGAGGTCCATGGTCAGAGTTGGATTGTATCTTTTGCGGGTTCAGTAAGGAGGGTTTTCACCTGCTGAGGCGGCAGTGGTCGACCGGCTCGCTCCCCTGGGTGCGTAGTGATGATCGTGAAGATAGAGATGTCTTTTTTAGACACCAATCTTCCAGACTCCACGTTCCCAAAAAGCTTCGATTGTTTGCCGATTTGCTTTATTTAAAAGGTTCGAGTGGGACTCTTTACTGCTTTTTGCGTATTCGGTTAAAGAAACTATTTTTTTGTTTTCCAAGTAGGCGAGTCGCTTGTGGTAGGAACTCGTGATCGCCTTTCCCACGATCTGCTCCATCAATGATAGATCCTTTTTCTTATCAAAAGCTGCGAACGCATCATAATAAACACTACGGTCGATGAACTTAATATTGATCGGCACATGACTTTCTCGTATCAGCAGATAATTATTTAAGACCCGTCCGATACGGCCGTTACCATCCACAAAGGGGTGGATGTGCTCAAAGCTCAGATGAAAGCGAGCGATTCGTGTGATGATACTTTCCTCAGCTCCTGTCTGATAGGCGATCATTATATTCTCCAGCTGTTCGATCACCATCGACGGGTCGGTTGCAATATGACTGCCGACCCGAACCCACTCGTCAGACTTCCTGAAGCGTCCCGCAATATCGTCTTGAATATTGCCGATGAGCATCTTGTGTAGCAGTCGCATCATTTCTAGAGTGAGCGGCTCTTGCGTCGCTTTTTGATCAATATACGCAACGACTCGGGCTAAATTTTTAGCTTCAAAAAGTTCACGCTCATTTACAAATCGATCCAGATCAATTTGGTTTAGAATTTTATCCGTCTCCTCTAAGGATAGCGTGCTATTCTCTATTGCGTTTGAATTATAGACCTGTTCAGTCACTTCAGATTCGTAAATGAGGCGCAGCAAAGACTCCTTGCCTGAGACCGCCTTTAAGTAGCGAGTCTGCAAATACTGGATACGACGAAAGACTTGAAGAATGTTGGGCACAGATCAAATAAGGCGATTTGTTCACGGTTATTCAATGAATATCGTGAATTAGGCGGCATTTAGGGCCTTCGTTCACGATATTGAGATGAAAGTTGATAAGTTTGGAGTGTTGTCGGGGAGTTAACACTGCCTGAAAGGTTTGGGCGTGCTCTCGGGCTCTCATCAATGATAGCCAGAACGGGAGAGTCGGGCGACTGAAATCAAAGTGAATCGTCAGTTCACTCGACAATGTCGGACTGTTGACTCGCAAGTAATTGAGGAGGTCTTGATTACTGGAAGTAGGCGCTGGGATGAAACACTAAATAACCGGCTATGCGCCCAAAAGATGAACAGGTTACGGCTTAAACAGGTTTTTTCATGAAACGATACTGAAATGATTTTATGCGCCGTTGACGATCTTTAGGGTACCGTAACCGTTGCTGCCCTTTTCGACCCGGATTTGGGCGTTGATTCTTTGTTTGAGCGCATCGACGTGGGAAATGATACCGATTGTGCGGTTGGACATTCTTAGGTTTTCTAAGGCGGCTAGGGCGGTGTCGAGGGTGTCGGTGTCGAGGGTGCCGAAACCTTCGTCGATGAAAAGACTTTCGATTCGGGTGTCGCTGCCGGCCAGGTCGGACAGACCTAGTGCGAGTGCTAGGCTGACTAGGAACGATTCACCGCCGGAGAGGCTGCGGGTGGGGCGAATGGCGTCGGCTTGATAGCGATCGATGATTTGTAGGCTGAGCTCAGACTCGGGGGTGCGCTGGATGATGTAGCGGTCGTTGAGCGCTAGCAGGTGGCGGTTAGCCAATTGTAAGAGTTGAGCGAGGGTGAGGCCTTGGGCGAATTTTGAAAATTTATCACCCTTTGCGGAGCCGATCATCGCACAAAGTTCGATCCATGGACGGGCGTCTTTTTCAAGTGCTTTGATCTGCTCGATCTGCTCCGCCTGGGAGGTTCGAGCCTTGCGGTCTTGATCAATTAGCAACGTGATTTCGCCAAGGCGTTTGTGGTGGAAGCTGACTTGTTCGTCCTGCTCGGCGTGGATGATTTTGAGGGTGGCGGCTTCGTCGGCAGTGATGATCCCCTCGGCTTCGAGCTTGATGAGGTCTTCCTTGGTTTGAGCGATTCGGCCGTCGAGTCGGTCGTGCTCGGTTTTGAGTGCATTCTTTTGGTTGTTTAACTTTACGAAGTGCTCTTCAGGTAGGCGGGCGGTTGAGAGGGCTTCGATGGAGTCAAATGCTGACTCTTGAAGACGTGTTTGAAGGGCCTCGGTTGCGGTTTGAATCTGTTGGACGAACTGGGTGCTGTCCGTGCGCTTTTGCTCGAGGGTTTGCGCGACTTGTTGGGCGACATCGAGCACGGCTTGGCAATCGTTGCGACGTTGCGATTCACTGGTGGCGATCGGCAGCTCGTCGGGACTCTCGGCCGGTTGCGTTACAGTCAACGGCGTGAGCTTTTCTCGCCAGATTTGTAGCTCCTCGGTGAGTCGGTTCTGTGTTTGGCGGTTGTCCTTGAGGCTCGTGTTAAGGAGTTGGTATTGATTCTGTAATTTCGTCTGTGCCTCGGTCTGCGCGTGGTAGTTGCGTATTTTTTGTTCGAGTGCCGCTAGGTGTGACTGCGTCTCGGCCGGATTGTTGACGGCTGGCAGACGCTTGGCTAGCTGTTGATTAAAGTCTGCGAGCTGTGCCTTGATCGCTGTGTGCGCTTTTGTTTGTTCACCTTCGTTGGATTCCTGCTTAAGGATGAAGTCGGCCTGTTTTTGTTGAAAATTTTGTAGTTGTATGGTGGATACCTGATGAACGGAATCGAGTTTTATGGCTTGTTCTTTGGTGTCCCGTTGAGTGCGTTCCAATGCATCGACGTGCTCAAGTTTTACTTCGGTGGCGCTGCGCTGCTGCTGTTGTGCCGCAAGCCAGTGAGTGAAGGCTTCACCGTCGGCCAGCGATCCGCTGAAGCCTGCAGCACTGGCGTTGGTGTTGAGCGCGTTGGCTTGCTCGTCGAGGTCTTGCGTTGCTTGTGCAAGACTCCGATCGAGTGCCTTGAGCTTTTCGTCGATTCGGTTAAAGGCTTCGACTGTTTCTTTTTGAGTTTTTTCGGCTGTGACCAGTACTTGCTTCTGAATCGTCAGTGCTCGTTTCTCGGCTGCTTCATCGGACTCCAAATGATCGGCGTAAGGATGCTCGAATGAACCGCAAAGGGGGCACGCTTGCTCGGGAGTGAGGTCGGCGCGATGATCCTCCAGTTTCGCGATGAGACGCGCCTGATCGTAGATTGTTTGTTTATCCTCCAGGACGGCGGCTTCTTTAATCACTATCGTGTCTTGTTCCGCGCGTGCCTGCTTGGCGGCGTCGACTTGTTCGATGAGCGTGGGATGTTGCTGGCTCTGTGTGGCGAGTGCCGCTTGAGCTTTGGCCCAGTGGGTGCGCTGTGTGTTGACCGCTTGAGCGTTGGTATCGGCGAGTGCGTGCGTTTTTGCCAATTTGCGCCAATCGTCGGTCGACTTGTTGTCGGCTACTTGGGCGAATGCGGCTGCTGCGGTTGTAGCAAGTTTCTTTGCTTCGGCGAGTGCGTGCTGCGAGTGTTCGACGGCGACCTTCTTTTCGGTGAGCGCTTGTTGGTTGGTGAGTTGTTCTTTGCCGAGCGCGGCGTGCTCATTTTGCAGGCGCGTCAGTTCGTTGGCGGCTGAACGAACGTCCTGGCCGAGTATGCGGAGCGCCGGTAGCTCGGCTTCAATCGTCAGATCAGCTTTATTTTTTTTCAGCCATACAGCGATCGTATGGGCCTCGGTTTCTGCTTGAAGGCGAAGCGTGTCGTTGGATTTGATCTCGGCTAAGTTGGCCTCCAGAGCAACGCGAACGTGTTGAACAGTGGCGGCGAGGCGTCGTGCGGCGTTGATTTGCGACTGTTGTGCCGTTTCGACGAGACCTGCGATGGCGCTGGCAGCGGCGCGATGCTGACGACGCTGGCTGTCGAGCTCGATGAGTGCGGGTTGAAAGGGTTGGGTGGCTTCGTGTTGGAGGAGCTGGGTGCGGGTGGGGGTAAAGGCTTGGTCGTTCGCCTGCCACTTGATTAGCTGCTGCTTGGATTGGCTGAGCGTGTCATTGAGCCCGTGATGGCGGTCAAAGCGCTGGAGTTGTGTCAACTGCTTGCCAAGTTGTGCCTTGAGGGTCGTCACTTGAGCTTCGTTGGCCAAGTGCTCTTCTTTGAGTTCGGTGAGCGCTTCTTCAGTCTGGAGCTCGACGCTGTCGAGTCGTTGGCGGGCGGCTTGAATATCTTTGTCATGAGAACGTTCGAACTCGAACGCTTTTTGACTGATGCGGGAATAGATCTCGGTGCCAGTGATTTTTTCGAGTAAGTCGCCGCGCTCGTTATCGTCGGCATCAAGAAACTCTTTGAAGCGGCCTTGGGCGAGGAGCACAGAGCGTAGGAAGCGGTGGTAATCAAGGCCGGTTAAGGACTCAACGAGGAGGTCGGCTTCTTTGAGCTTTTCAGCGAGAATCTCGCCGGACTCGGCTTTGGCGACTTCGCGCTTCGGACTTTGTAGTTTGCCGTCGGGCTTTTTACGCGAGCGCGCACGGGTCCATTTTGAGGTGTAGCGGCCTTTGCTGCATTCGAATAAGACTTCGGCGGAGCACTCGCCCGTGCCGCGTGTCATCATTTCGCCAGGGTTGGCTTCTTTTTCGTAGCGAGCTGCCTTGCCAAAGAGGGCGAGGGTGATGGCGTCGAGGATGGTGCTCTTGCCCGCGCCAGTCGGACCGGTGATCGAGAAAATGCCCGCTTCGCCGAGGAGGCCGTTTTCGAGATCGATGCGGTGCTCGCCTTTAAGGGAGTTGAGGTTTTGGAAAGTGATTTTGAGGATTTTCATGACGCGTCGTCCTCCTGCACAGCGTGGAGCACTTGAGTGAAGCACTGCTTTAAGGTGTCGGCGGGGATGTCGCCGTCGTAGCCTGCGATACGTTGCTCAAATACTGCGAGGGGTGCCCACTCGCTGATTGCTTTATCGGAGTCGGCGGGGAGGGCGCCCATTTGCTCAGCGCTGAGCTTGCGGCCGACTTTGAGGACAACCGCGTTTTTGCCCGCTGCTGCTTCGCGGATCTGGTCGTTGATCAGCGCACTGATGTCACCTTCAGTGAGGGTGACCTCAATCCACGGCGAGAGCTCGCCTGCGGCCAGGGTGAGTTCGGAGATGGCGGCGAGAATGGTATCGGCGCTGCCGTCGAGGCGCAGTAGGCGGCGGGCTAAAGGGACTGCAATCGATTGTTGCGACAGACTGTGGTCCTCTTCGATGGTGAGCAGGCGGATTTCTTTAGCGGAGGATTCAGAAAAGCTGAGCGGGAGGGGGCTGCCGGAGTAGCGAAGGTGCTCGCTGTCGCCGACCGCTTGCGGGTGATGCAAGTGGCCAAGAGCGACGTAATCGAAATCCGCGGGAAATTGATCGGCGCTGATACTGCCCAAGTTGCCGATGTGAATGGATCGCTCACTGTCGGAGAGTCGACCACCGATGGCGGTCAGGTGGCCAGTCGCGATGAGCACTTCATTGGGCTGTTGCTCGCCGATACAGCGGTCCGCGAGCGTGCGGTAGGTCTGCACGATACCTGCTTTAGTGCGTGCTTCCATGGCATCAAAGCTTTCACCCTCGATGGCGCGGCGCACATCGCGGTCGCGTAAAAAAGGGATTGCGGCGACGCTGAGGCGTCGGCCGTGACGCTCAAAGCGGAAAATCGCGTGTTCCGGGGTGTCGGGCATGCTGCCGACCACGTGGATTTTGAGGTTGGACAGGACGGTGCGTGGGGCATCGAGGTGTGGGGCGGAGTCGTGATTGCCGGCGATGATGACGGCTTCGCAATGCCCCAGCTTGAAGAGTCGGGTGATGAAGTCGTAGTAGAGCTGTTCAGCAGCGCGGGGTGGGTTGGCAGTGTCGAAGATGTCGCCGGCGACGATGAGTAGATCAATTTCGAGTTGCTCGATCTGGGTGAGGAGGAAGTCGAGGAAGTGGCTTTGTTCTTCAAGGCGGTCGCGCTCGTAGAAATTTTGGCCGAGGTGCCAATCGGCGGTGTGCAGGATTTTCATACGGTGTGACTGTGGACTGGTGTCGGCAGCTGCTGCAATGAGGAGGTTTGCGAGTGGCGGAGGAGGCTCGACTCGGTCTGTGGAGGGAGGGGGCGCTGCGTTCGTGTTGTGTCGTTTTAAGTGATTTGAGGAATGTCGGGCTCCTTATATCGTAGCCTCTAAGAAGGATTGAATTAAAAGTCGTTGCGATACTGAAATAAACGATCGCTACAGTCATTGCAGGAAACGGTCGTGCGGTGTGAGCCGGGCTTTTCCTATCGTTATCGACTCTTTATGTTGGGACACAAAAAAGGCCGCTTCTTTCGAAGCGACCTTTTAAATGGCGGGATAGACGAGACTTGAACTCGCGGCCTCCTGCGTGACAGGCAGGCGCTCTAACCAACTGAGCTACTACCCCAAAAAGTTGGAAGATGCAGACAGTAGAAATCATCATTCCTAAGTCAAGCGGTGTTTTCCTGTTTTTGAAGATTTATTCGGAAGTATCGGTCGGGATCTTATTTTCAACTGAAACCGCGAATACGGGTGCTTTGGTTTTGACCCATACATTCTGCTCTTTAAGGAGCTTCGCGCTGACGGCTTCGCAGGCCTCACCAATCGTCTCGACGGGCATACGGCGGCCTTTGGGCGTGGTGTTGAACTCGTAAGCGGCCTGAATGATCTTGCTCGGTGCAATCGTCACGGGGTCGTCTTCGGGGATCTGTACCACCCAGCCAACGATGTCTTTGTCGGCAAGTGAACCGTCGGCATCGGATAAAATGATGGAAAATTGCTTTTTGACTGGAGGTGGGCGGCTAGCTTTTTCTTCTTCTTCAGCTTTCAGCTCCATTTCGATCTCTTGCATGACGGCCGCGACTTTACGGATGTCGGGCTCGTTGCGTTGCAAAATGAATTTGAGGGTTTCTATGTCGATCTTAGGCATGGTCAGAGTGGATAGTGAAAAGTGAGCAGTGGAAAGTGTTTTTGTGATGGCTGCCGTCGAATCTCGGCGATCCAGTTATTTTTGGGTGATTTTCTCTGCGTTTTCGAGTGATTCGCCAACCGCACTCATGGACTCGATGAATGTATAGCTGGGAATGGCTCCCCAGTTCCAGGTTTTGCCGAGTATGTAATGGCGAACGGGGAGGGGGGCTTCGCTGGCGGAGATTTGCACGGTGTCGGCTACGGTGGTGATCACTTGGGCGGCAAGATCTGCTGAGTGGCTCAACTTCGAGATGACGATTAAGCTTTCTTTGGTTCGGTAGATTGAGTCGATTGCGATCGACCACCCTGCATCGGGGGTGTCGAGCCGCACGCTGATGGTTTGCTGGTTGTCAGCCGAATTTGCCAGTGCAGCTTTCGGCTCGCTGAGCGAGCCTGCGGCGATTTGAATGCTGTGACTTGGATCGAGGTGCTTGCGGACTGTTGTATTAACCAGACCGGCGTTAATCGTCTGCAAGTCGGTCGGGTATTCATCAATATACTCCGGTGCGAATCCGCGCTGGACGAAGCTGTGCACTTGGTTGGCAACTCGGCCAGTGGTCGAAAGGCCGACGAGATAGGCGCCGGTGAGTGTTTGGATGGCGGCATCGACTTCCTGCGCGGTGACGCCGTTATCAAACCAATCACGCACCACGGCTTCGGTCGCTGCGATACCTTGGTCGAGCATCGCAGGCGAAAAACTAGCGCTGAGCAACCAGTTTCCAGGAGTCAGGATGTCTCCCTCATGCTGAGTACGTATGCTGTAGGTCAGCCCTTGTTTCTTGCGAATCTCTTGCATGAGGCGCGATTGAAAGCTACCGCCGAGGATGTAGTTGCCGAGCATGAACGGCAGGTAGTCATCGTCTGTGCGCTGGAGGCCGGTGTTGAATGCGTAGCGAATCGAGACACTGGTTTTATCGGCTATGTAAATGCGTTCAGATCGCTGGGTGTTGTCGTTGACGGCTGGGACGTGTGTCGGATATTCAACACCGCCTTGCCAGCCTTCGAAAGCATTGCCGACGGCTGCGGTGAGCTGGTCGAAGTCGATGTCACCTGCGAAGACCAGCGTCATCGACCGAGGTCCGTAGTGAGTCTGGTGGAACTCGCTGATTGCTTCAGCGGTTGTCGCGTTGACATTGTCGACGAGTGCCTCAATCGGGGCCGAGTAGTTTGGATGGCCCGGGGCGTAGAGTAGTCGGCTGACTAAGGCGTCGGCGCGGTAGTCGGGGTCGTCGACCCCGCGTAAGATACCTGCGACTTGGCGGCTTTTGACCGTCTCCAGCACTGCGGCGTCGAACGCGGGCTCTTTGAGCTGTTCGGCTATCAGGTCCATAATTTCGCCAGCGTCGCTGCGCAAGAAGCGACCAGAGAACTGGAGGCTGTGGGCATCTGCGCTGAATTTTAGATCCGCGCCGAGCGTGTCTAGCCGTTCCGCTAGCGCGAAACGGTCGTTCTTTGCAGTTCCTTTGTCGATCATGGCAGCCGTCAAGCTCGCGAGTGCGGGCGCATCGTCTGGGTTGAGCGCATCGCCTGCGGCGAAACTACCGACAAAGGAGACGACTTCTTCGATCGGCATATCGATGGCAATCACTTGGATGCCTGCCACCGTGGCCTGTTGCATCGAGCTGGAAAAGTTGGTTGCGATCCTCTGATTAGCTGCTGGCGGGCTGACTACATCTTCAGCTGATACTGCCTGATTGTGAACGGGGCCGTAGACTTCGGGATCGCGGTAGAAGTTCGGTCCGTAGAGTGATCGTGTGCGGATGGCAGCAGTTTGTGTTTGTTTCGGCACGAACCAGCCTGTGGTGCTGTTCTTGGTAATGAAATATTTGGCTGCGACTGCTTGCAAGGTCTCAGCGGTGACTGCCTGGACTGCTTTAGGAAGCGTCACGTAGCTGCTCCAGTCACCCATCGCAATGGCTTCGTTTATTTGATCGGCGATCGCGTAGGAGCCATCGCGCCCGTAGACGGTACTGGCTCGAATCACTGACTTTGCGCGAGCCAGCTCCTCTGTGCCGACGCCACCCTTGATTAGCTTCTGGATTTCATTGATGATGATTGCCTCGGAGTCTTCATGCGTCGCGTCAGGCGTGAGGTATGCTCCGAAAATGAACAAACACGGGTCGTGTAGTTGCGGGCCGAACGCGAAGGTGGCACTGGCTTTGCCGTTGTCCTCGAGGGCGCGATATAGGCGGCCGGTTTTGTCAGCGCCGAGGATTTGCTGGAGTAGTTTCAACGCCGCCCAATCCTTATGGATGCCTTCGGGAACTTTAAAGGCAGTCATGACGACGCCCACTTGCCCGGTGCGCTCGATGATCAGGCGGCGCGGGCCGAGTTGCTCAGGTTCGAGCGTGTCGACGGTTGGGATCGCATTGGGGGCGTTTGGTACGGGGCCGTAATGCTCGATAATTGCTGTCAGCGTTTTCGCTTTATCAAAGCCGCCGATAATGCTGAGCACTGCGTTTTCGGGCCAGTAGTAAATATCGTAAAACTGGCGGAGTTTGTCAGGTGAAGTGTTTTCGATATCCGAGCGCCAGCCAATCGTTGGATGCTGGTACGGGTGAGCGATGAAGGCCGTGCCGTAGATCTCTTTGATGAGGGTGCGCAC
>Ga0307997_10001782_pt1 | contig 10081 bp, 8 predicted proteins | sample Davwhametageno36_FD_203165 | JGI IMG/M metagenome (GOLD analysis project Ga0307997, IMG submission 203165) | Marine microbial communities from Davis Island wharf, Antarctic Ocean - #36 | ecosystem: Environmental > Aquatic > Marine > Unclassified | place: Antarctic Ocean: Davis Island wharf...
CGGCGGGCGCTTAGTCTTGGGTTTCACATCCGTAATCACAGAGGTGTCGCCATCGTCGTCACGTTTGTCCGACATCATGTGTAAGTCTTTAATCATTGCCACTCCGGCTATAGAATCCAATGGTAGGTTTTCAACTGCCCTATATAGCGCTCATACGGTTTGAGAAAAGAGGCAGCACGCATCATGTCACCAAAGGTAACAACTATTGGCTTTGATGCCGATGACACACTTTGGCACAACGAACGCTTTTTTCAGCTGACCCAAGCGCGATTTGCGTCAATCTTGGCCCCACATTGCGATACCCTTGATCTGATGGACGCACTTCTACAAGCAGAGAAGCGCAACATCGGGCAGTATGGATTTGGGATCAAAGGCTTCGTTTTGTCGATGATCGAAACCGCGCTGGATGTATCAAAGCACCAAGTACCCGGCACAGTCATTGCAGAGCTGATTGATGCGGGCAAAGAGATGTTAGCCCACCCAATTGAGCTACTGCCATTTGCTGCTGAGGCCGTCGAAGCCGCGCGTCGTCATGCAACGGTATTGATGATCACTAAAGGCGACCTGCTTGATCAAGAACGCAAGCTCGCGCAATCGGGGCTTGGCGATCTATTTGATGGTGTCGAAATTGTCTCTACCAAGGTGTCATCGGTCTATATCCGTATTTTTGAGCAACACGGCACTGGTGTATCTAACGGGATGATGATCGGCAATTCGATGAAGTCAGACGTCAATCCAATGCTGGATGCCGGTGGCTGGGGTATTTATGTCCCACATGGCCAGCACTGGGAGATCGAGCACGCTGAACCTCAGCTGGATCACCTTCGCTATAAAGAGATTGAAAATCTTGGCGCTTTCCCAGACTTATTGTCCAACATTTTGAAAGGCTAGAAGATGCCGCACGCAGAACTGAAATATTCAAAGGATCTGACCGTGGACGTGGCAGCTATTCTGGCAACCATTGAATCGGTGATCCAAGACCACGATTCTGGGGCTGGTGACTGCAAAGGTCGCGCTTATCCAGTGGCAGAATTTCACCACACCCACCTTATCATCGAGATTTCGATGCTACCCAAAGCCCACCGTGATGACGCGTTTATGAACGCGCTAAGTGCTGATCTAGAAACCGCTGTTAAGGCCCATCTGACCCAACCCGGCTTCTTTTCGTTGATGATTTCGTTTTCGCCCAAAACCTACGTAACGAACCAATTCAAACCTTAGACCAGCTCTGAACACATTCTTCGCCACATTCCTGCCACATTGGCCTCTCTAGGGGTGCATTTTGCATCATCCCCTAGATGTATGATTTCAAAATGACACATTCCTGCCTAGATCATTGATTCTATGGGTTTATCGAAAAACGAACTTATGTTAGCTTGCAAGCAATAATAATAAGGTCAGCCAAAAAATTGGCGACCACTGAGGCAGAAAAAGGCAGATTTATCGTGAAGGTTTGGCGTATTCAGCCAGCCCGTTTTGGGCTGTTGATCATCGCGGCAGTGTGGATGCTTGTGGTTTTACCACTTAGCGTCGCGGCCGCTCCCTATGCAGCATATGTTATTGATGCGCGTACTGGTGAAGTTTTGCTCGCCCGCAATGCTGACACCCGATTGCATCCAGCATCGCTGACCAAAATGATGACCTTATATTTGGCGTTTGAAGCAGTTGAAAAAGGTGAAATTTCATTGGATACGATGGTCACTATTTCGAAAAATGCCGCTGCCGAACCCCCTTCAAAACTGGGCCTTAAATCCGGCCAAAAAATCGCCATGCGCTATTTGATCCGCGCAGCCTCTGTTAAATCTGCCAATGATGCGGCTACCGCTATCGGAGAAGCATTGTCCGGTTCCGAGGCCCGTTTCGCCCGCCGCATGACCCGCACAGCCAAGGCTTTAGGCATGTCGCGGACCACCTTCAAAAACGCGCACGGCCTCACCGAAAAAGGGCACATGTCCACAGCGCATGACATGACCATTCTGGGCCGCCACATTCTGTATGACTATCCACAATATTATAACCTGTTCTCCCGTCGCACCACAGACGCGGGTATGCGCGAAGTTTCCAATACCAACCGTCGTCTTCTTGCATCCTACAAAGGTGCTGACGGCATCAAAACTGGCTATACGCGTGCTGCTGGTTCTAACCTCGTCGCCTCGGCTGAACGTGGCAACGAACGTATCATCGCAACAGTCTTTGGCGGTAAATCGTCTGCATCTCGTAATGTTAAAGTTGCCGAATTGCTAGACCTTGGATTTCGCCGTGCACCAACCAACGCGCGTCTCCGCAAACCTAATGCACCAGCATATGTAGCTGAAAGTGTCCCAAGCGGTACGGGTAAAACCATTCGCTTGAATGTCGCTGTCAAAACTAGCATCCGACCGCAGGCACGTCCAAAGTCAGCCGCTGCGCCACTTTTGTTGGCCGCTGCACCTAAAACTGAAACAAATGTTCTGCCCGCCGACATAAATACAGCTCTTGTTGCAGCACAAGCTAACGCACCCAAAATAGAGAACATTCAACAGGTTGCAGCTGTGTCCACCCGTCCTGCCGCAAGGCCCAAGAACTTGGTCCTTGCCCGTGCGGCCCCCCAACCCGAGGTCATCACACGTATCTCAACGTCTGGTGGGCGTCATTGGGGCGTCAATGTTGGCCGCTACACCAGCCGCTACAAAGCCGAACGTGTTTTGCTTAAAACCGCGCTGGCCGAAATGGCAACATTGGATGGATCACTGCGCAAAGTCGTGCGCAGCAACCGTGGGTTTGATGCAAATTTCTTAGGCATGACCCGTGAAACAGCTGATCTAGCATGCCGCCGCCTAAAGGCCCGCAACGTGACCTGCTTTATGGTCGGTCCCTAAGCGTCCGACTTCAGGTCGTTGCTCATCATATCTGGCATAGGGACCGGATCATCTGCATCAATGTGAGACGGGAAACTGCTAAGAAAATACCATACCGCATTCGTGCGGCGGTGATTGAGCTGTAACTGCCAATCAAATCGCGGATCGGCCCACCCAACCGCTCAAGCCCAGACACAAAGGCGAGGATCACGCCGACTTCGATCTCACCTTGGATAGCCATATATCCACCGTAAGAAATAACACCGAATGGACCCATAGCAATCAAAAGATTGTTGATGGTTTTCATGATGTTCTTCGTCATCAGAAACTTCGTACCTATGCGCAGGATCGCATCCGTCAGCTCGGTGAAAACCGCTGGTGGTTCTTGCTCCAGTAATTCTTCTTCCGCCTGATCTACGATAAATGTGCCAAGCTCACGTACTTTGATGGCCTTTTTTGCCGCCAAGCGATTCATACGCGCCTGAAAAATTGGGACGACAATGAACTGCGGGGAATAAAGCGCCAATGCAATCGCAGCCACCAGTGGCTCGATGTAAAACATATACCCCAAAACAGAAATCAACGTGCCAACCTGCAACAATGGCCCAGAGATGGCCGATCCTGCAAATCCACCCAGTTTTTCCACCTCACTCGATAACATCGAAACAACAGCGCCTTCGTCCACAACGTCTTCGCCGTCCGCACTTGCCTTGATCTTAGAGGGGGGCGTCATTGTATAAATACAATAAAATACCGACCGGCGAAGCGTATGCACAATCGGGGCCGAGATCAGCTGGCGTTGGATACGCATTGCCAACTTGATACCGGCACCCAGCAACAGCGCACCAACATAAAGCGCCGCTAACCAAACAAGCAATGAGACGTCCTTGTTGGCCACTGCATCATCAAGAAGTCGGCGCTGCAATTCCAAAGGGATCGGAGCCAGCGGCAACAACGCCAATGTCATGCCAATCACAACAACCTGACGCTTTTTGGAATACCGGAAGATATAACGGTACACGGATTGTGGCATGGCGCGCATAATTTGTCTTTCATTCTAATTGAACAAAAGGTGCCATGTCGTTGGCCGCAATGCAAAGCAGATTGCACAATTCACTTTGAAGTGAAGTTTGGCTAATGCGTCGCTTGTAGCAGTTGTCGGGTATATTCGGTCTGCGGGTTTTCGAACAAATCCGTCGCAGTCCCTTGTTCGACAACGTCGCCCTGTTTCATCACAATGACATTGTGTGACATCGCGCGGATGACCTTTAGATCGTGACTGATGAACAAATACGCCAGCCCATATTTTTGCTGTAAATCGCGCAGCAGTTCTACAATTTGCACTTGAACAGTCATATCAAGGGCAGAAGTAGGTTCATCCAAGACCAGCAACTTAGGTCGCAAAACCATCGCCCGTGCAATCGCGATACGTTGGCGTTGTCCACCTGAGAATTCGTGCGGGTAGCGATCCATCGTATCAGGATCAAGCCCCGTTTCCGTCATCACCTCGGCCACCAGATCACGCTGGTCACGTTCTGGATCGATCTTGTGGATCGTTAACCCCTCAGAGATAATCTGGGCACAGGTCATACGCGGGCTCAGGCTGCCATAGGGGTCCTGGAACACAATTTGCATATCTTTGCGAAGATGGCGCAGCTGCTTTGTGCTCCAACTGCGGATGTCCTGTCCATTGTAGGTGATGCCACCCTCTGACGCGATTAGACGCATAATTGCCAGTGCCATCGTGGTCTTGCCTGATCCACTTTCGCCAATGATCCCCAAGGTCTCCCCTGCCCGCACAGATAACGATGACGCATTAACCGCTTTTACGTATCCAACCGTACGGCGGAGCAAACCGCCATGAATTGGAAACCAGATCTTCAGCTTATCAGTCGCCACAACGACGGGCGCATCTTCAGGCACAGGCAGTGGTTGGCCACTGGCTTCGGCGCTTAACAATTTGATTGTGTAGGGATGCTGCGGATTGGCAAACAACTCTGCAGTTGGACCACTTTCAACCACTTCCCCTTGCTGCATAACAAAGACGCGGTCCGCGATGCGGCGCACGATGCCAAGGTCGTGGGTAATGAACAAAAGGCCCATGCCCTCGGCGTCTTTTAGGTCTTTAAGCAGATCAAGGATTTGCGCCTGAATGGTTACATCAAGCGCAGTTGTAGGTTCGTCAGCAATTAAAATGTCGGGCTTGTTGGCCAAGGCCATCGCAATCATCACGCGCTGGCGTTGTCCGCCAGAGAGTTGGTGTGGATAACTGCCAAGACGGCTTTCAGCGTCTCGTATGCCGACCTTTTCCAGCAATTCCAGCACACGACCACGCGCCTGAGATCCAATGATCCCTTGATGCAGCGCAAGGCTTTCGGCCAATTGCTTTTCAATGGTGTGGAGCGGATTCAGCGAGGACATCGGTTCCTGAAAAATGAAACTGATGTCATTGCCGCGCACTTGGCGCAGCAGCCGTTCATCGGCGCCGATCAATTCCTGACCATCGTATTTGACAGATCCAGTGACCTCGGCGCTGTCGCCCAACAATGATACGGTCGACAAGGCAGATACTGATTTGCCTGAACCAGACTCCCCGACCAACGCTACGACTTCACCACGGTCCACGGTAAAACTGACACCGCGCACCGCTTGTGTGACAGCCCCGTCTTGGCGAAAACCCACGTTCAGGTTTTGCACATCTAAAAGTGCGGTCATTGAAAAGTCTTTCGTGGGTCAAAGGCGTCGCGAATACCCTCGAATATGAACACCAATAGCGACAGCATTACCGCAAACGTCCCGAACGCAGTAAAAGCCAACCATGGCGCTTGAAGGTTTTGTTTGGCCTGCAAGGTCAGCTCGCCCAAAGACGGGGCAGAGGATGGCAAACCAAAGCCAAGGTAGTCGAGAATCGCAAGGGTCGAGATGGTGCCAGTTATGATAAACGGTAGCATCGTCAGGGTCGCAACCATCGCGTTCGGCAGCATGTGACGGAACATGATCGTAACGTTACCAACACCCAGCGCACGGGCGGCGCGGACGTATTCAAGATTACGTGCGCGCAGGAATTCGGCCCGTACCACGCCGACCAAACCAGTCCATGAGAACAGCACCAAAAGGAAGACCAAAAGCCAGAAACTTCGCCCCAAAATCGCGAACATAATGATGATGACATAAATGACGGGAATGGCAGACCACACCTCGATCACCCGTTGAAAAATCAGATCGGTGAGACCGCCAAAGAAGCCTTGAACCGCACCTGCAACGACACCAATTAAGGTGGCTGTTCCAGTAACGATCAACGTGAAAAAGACCGACAATCGGAAGCCGTGAATTACACGCGCCATGACATCACGTTTGGTCCCATCCGTGCCCAACCAGTTCTGCGCGTTGGGTGGCAAGGGGGCCGCACCGGGGCGTTCAACTGCCGTGTCGAATGAATACGGGATCAGCGGCCAAATGGTCCAGCCTTTGGTGATTTCTGCGCCATCAACTACACCATCTGCGCTGTCAGCAATCACACCTTCAGGATCGTCAAAACAGGTTTGCAATCCACCTGAGACGATCAAACATTCCACCTCAGGATCGCGGTACACAGCTTCGGTTTCAAAATCTCCACCAAATTCCGTTTCGGGATAAAAACTCCAAATCGGGGTGTAAAAACTGTTTTGATACCGCACGAGGATCGGTTTGTCGTAGGCAAGGAACTCGGCGCACAGGCTTAGGCCAAACAGGATCGCGAAGATGACCATCGACCAATATGCACGTTTGTTACGCCGAAAATTGCGCCAGCGACGTTGATTAAGGGGGGACATTGCCATCAGCCTTCCCTCTTCTCAAAATCAATACGTGGATCAACAAGCACATACATCAAGTCCGAAAGGATCGCGACCAAAAGACCCATGAGGCCAAAGATATAAAGCGTGCCAAAGACGATTGGATAGTCACGTGCCACCGCAGCCTCGAACCCCAAACGACCAAGTCCGTCAAGGGAGAAGATCGTCTCGATGATAAGGGAACCACCAAAGAAAACCGAGATGAACAATCCCGGGAAACCAGCAATCACGATCAACATCGCGTTGCGAAAAACGTGACCGTATAGAACTTGGCGTTCATTCAGGCCTTTGGCTTTGGCCGTCACGACATACAGCTTCTTGATCTCGTCCAAAAAGCTGTTTTTGGTCAGTAATGTGAGGGTCGCAAACCCACCAATTGTGCCTGCCAAAACCGGCAAGGAAATGTGCCAGAAGTAGTCCAACACCTTTCCAATTGCGCTTAGGTCCTCAAAATTGTCAGAGGTCAGGCCACGCAATGGGAACCACTGAAAATAGCTGCCCCCCGCGAACAATACCAACAGCATGATTGCAAACAAAAAGCTGGGGATCGCGTAGGCTGCAATAATAAATGCGCTGGTCCATGTGTCAAAACGTGACCCGTCTTGCACCGCTTTGCGTATGCCAAGCGGGATAGAAATCGCATAGGCGATCAACGTGGACCAAAGACCTAATGTGATCGAAACAGGCAATTTTTCCTTCACCAACTCTATCACCGAAATGGACCTAAAATAGCTTTCGCCAAAATCGAAGCGCAAGTAGTTCCAAACCATATTCACAAACCGCTGCAACGGTGGTTTGTCAAAGCCAAATTCGGCCTCCAGCTCTTTGATAAACTCAGGTGGCAGACCACGTGCGCCGATATACTGGCTACCAGTGGCGCTGCCCAATTCGTCTTCGCCGCCGTCATTGCCGCCGCCAGTAAAGCCGCCCAACACGTCGCCTTGACCCTGTGCACGCGCGATAGCCTGTTCCACAGGTCCACCGGGAACAAACTGTACCATCGCAAAATTGACCAACAAAATACCCAACAGCGTAGGAATGATCAGCAAAAGCCGCCTAAAGACATACGATCCCACGTGGGCTACCTCAGTGCGCCGGAGGCGCGAAGCGCTTGGGCTTTGTCAGCATTGTACCACCAGAAATCGAGGTATCCCAAACCATATGGTGGGATTTCTTCCGGGTGTTCGTATTGGTCATAATACGCAACCCAATGGCTTGGATTGTACCACAGCGGGATCATGAAACGCTCGTATCGTAAAGCACGGTCCAAGGCCGTAATCGCCGCATATTCGTCAACGCGGGCCGTCGCATCTAATGACGCGTCAATCAGTGCATCAACCAGCGGGCTCGCTAAACCGGCAGGGTTAAAGAGTGAAAACTCAGCCGCTTCCGATCCAAAATATTGCGTGAGACCGGTGCCGGTTCCAAGGAACGCGGGGTAGGCATCGAACACCAAATGGTAGTCACGATCGCGTTCACGCGATGTGTATTGCGCGGAATCCACCTTTTCCAAAGTGATATCCACGCCCAGCTTTTTGACGTTGGAGACGTAGTTCTCCATGACGGCTGTCCCCGTCGCAGAGGACGCAGAATTCATCAAGAAGTTCAGCTTCAACGTCTCGCCAGCAGCATTGCGCCGGATACCGTTAATGACGTTCCAGCCCGCCTCTTTCAACAGCGCACCTGCCTTGGCACGATTGCGGCGATCACTTAGGGATTTCGGGTTAGACGTATGCGCAACCAAAGCAGGTGCGTTCAACATTTCTGCAGGTACCAGATCACCAAGGCTTTCCAAAAGCGCAAGTTCCACACCTTCGGGTTTACCTGTCGCCATCAATGGCGAATTCTGGGTGAAGGAGTTGCGTTGTTGGAACAAACTGTTTTGCAAGCTCTCGTTTGTCCACTCAAAATTGTAAACCAGCGTCAAAGCCTCGCGCACACGGCGGTCCTGAAGCACAGGTTTACCCAGATTGAAAATGATACCCGAAGAAGATGGGGGGGAACCATCCGGTAGGTTGTCAGTGACCACATCACCGCTGCGTACCTTCGGGAACACGTACCCTTTGGCCCATTTCTTGGAATCCGTTTCTTGGCGGAAGGTATATTCACCCGCCTTGAACGCTTCAAACGCGGCCACATCATCGCCAAAAATCTCTAGACGGATGATATCAAAGTTGTGGCGACCCACGTTGAACGGCAGGTCTTTGCCCCAATAGTCAGGATTGCGTTTCAGCGTGATGCGCTTGGACAGGTCCAAATCATCAACAACATAAGCGCCCGACCCGGGAGGCTTGTCGAGCCATAGATCATCAAAGCTATTTCCAGTTTTTTCGAACCAATCTTTGGACCAAACCGTTACACCACCCACGATTTCGATCAGGCTTCGGCGCGAAATCTCGTCCGCGAAATAGAATTTGATGGTGTGATCGTCCAACACCTCGACTTTTGGAATACGTTTGCGCACAGCATCTGCGTAGGATTTCAAACCTTCGTCGAGCAGCAAGTTATGCGAGAACATAACGTCATGCGCTGTCACAGGTGTTCCGTCCGAAAATCTTGCTTCTGGTCGCATGCGGAACAGCGCCCATGAACGATCTTTCGGGTACTCTACTGTTTCACAAAGCAAGCAATACGACTCGCCATATGTATCAGCAGGTGCACCATCTTGGCTTGGTGCCTCACCAAACAGGCTTTCGAAACCGAAGATCGAAAACAGGTGCGCACGGCCTTTGCCGGAATAGGGGTTCATCGAATCGAGTGTCCCAACAAAGTGGCGCGAAATCTCGCCTCCCTTTGGTGCATCAGGATTGACGTAATCAAAGTGTTTGTAATCTGCTGGATATTTCAAATCACCGTAGAATGAATAGCCATGCGAAACCGTTGTTTCTTCTTCAGCTTTCAAAACACTTGCCAACAAGCAGCTCACAATCAGCGCTAAAACACCCAAACTCCAATAGACGGGTCGTAAATCGACTTGCTTGGTTTTAGTGCGTATACGGGATTGGGTCATGTGGCTGATCCTCTTGTATATTTCATCGGTCATTGGACAGATATAACGTGACCACGCTAAAGGGCCAGTATCGTTACATTCAAGTTGCGAATGCGTGATCAGAGCGTTAATCGACCGATCGGCACGAATTAGTTCTATTTTGATATAGAAAAAGTCGCAAAAAAGGCCGCATGCGTGAAGCATACGGCCCAAATCTTTTAAATCCTTACAGACATCAATCGTCGATGCTGTCCAAATAGGCGATTACATCGGCGCGATCTTGCGGCTTTTTCAAGCCAGCAAAGCCCATCGTTGTACCCGGTGCGTAGTCTTTTGGTTTGGTCAAGAAACCATTAAGCGCCTCAACAGTCCAATTGCCTTCGAGACCGTCAAGGGTTCCCGAGAAGCCGTAACCGGTGGCA
>Ga0307997_10001783_pt1 | contig 10079 bp, 6 predicted proteins | sample Davwhametageno36_FD_203165 | JGI IMG/M metagenome (GOLD analysis project Ga0307997, IMG submission 203165) | Marine microbial communities from Davis Island wharf, Antarctic Ocean - #36 | ecosystem: Environmental > Aquatic > Marine > Unclassified | place: Antarctic Ocean: Davis Island wharf...
AATGAAATTGTGGGCATGTTGCCTGGAGAGCTTTTCGTACATCGAAATGTAGCGAATTTAGTCAAGCATGTTGATTTTAACTGCCAGTCAGTAATTCAGTATGCCGTTGATGTATTAAAGGTTGAGCATATAATTGTTTGCGGCCACTATGGGTGTGGTGGTGTTAAAGTGGCCATGGAGAACACTAATGCCGGCATAAGTGATTACTGGCTGCGCTCAGTTAAAGATAGTTTTTTACGTCATCGTGAAAAACTAACACACTTGTCTACCGAAGAAGGGCGCTTGAGCCGTATGTGTGAAATTAACGTGACCGATCAAGTGGCTAACCTAGCCCATAGTAAAATAGTCCAAACAGCATGGCAAAACAACCAACCCCTAGAAGTGCACGGTTGGATTTATGGTCTTCATGATGGCGTCATCAAAGACCTGCACGTGAGCCGTAAAGGCTTGGCAGACGTAGACCATATATATCAAGTAGAAATCTAGGTGACTGGCCCCTTGCGAGCTAAGGGGCCATCAGAAAAGGTGATGAGAAGACGCTGCGAAAGCGATGCTAAATCACCTAGCTCATCTCACAAAAACGAAGCCAACCCTGTTGGTCGCTTCTGCTCCTCTCTCCTCTCTTCTGTCTTTTAATCACGCCAAGCTCACACCTTGGCACCTTGAACCTTTGACACCTTGTTACTCTCATGCCATACGCCTCTCATCTGAGAGGTGACCTATAGCTATCACTTAGTGTGTGGTTGTTATTTAAATGAATCCCAATAATGCATTGATCAGTTCCTTCAGAGGCTGCTCTTGAGGGAGCAGTACTTACTAACCAATAACAAGACTCTCGTTAAAATGGTCGTATTTTAGGGGGTAAAGTAGTGTGGGCGTTTAAATAATTGAGTTACCAATAATACGTTTTGGTCTGTCTTAGTCTGTCTTAGTCTGAAGGTGCAAGGCCATAAAGGTTAACAGTGGGTATGCCATCATGATCATAGACTAACACCTGAGTTTTAAGCTTTTTAATCGATGACGTTTGAAAAAAAGCATTGAAAAGCATCTAAATATCACAGTCATAAGCAAAATTTAAATTTAGGTCTAACATTAATGAAAATGCTATTAATAGGTGTGGATGTAATTCCATGCCTGACTATTAAGAGGTTTAAGTAATGTCCAATTTAGATTTACCCAGTCAATTTGATACCCCAGACAATAGTTCAGCGGGGCTAGATGCTGCCGTACTCATTGTGCGTGATGCATTAGGTCATCAGGTCATTACAGCACAATCAGGGCAAACTGTTAATTTTACTGCGGTGCAGGGTCAGCACTATCGCTTGTTATCTAATACGGGTGATAGTGAGGCACCACTGCTTGATAATTTGATTAGCGTGCGCCAAGGTGCCGACTTAATCGTGACCTATGCCCAAGGGGCACAAGTCACCATTAATGGGTATTTTGACCTGTGTGTGCCCGTCACGGAGGAGCAACCAGACGAATTACAATGCTCTGCCACTGTAGCAGGTGATACCGAGGCAGGTTATGTCATCCGTGGGGCTGCAGATAGTGCGGGTGTGGGTGCAAATAGCCCCCAGATTGTTTATACCCATGGTGAAGAGCAAGAACTATTGGCCTTAGTCAATGGTAATGCGACGGATGAAATATTATTAACGACTTATTTAGCAGGCATTGTTGAACCTGCGGCGGCGGCAGCATTCGGCCTTCCTGGTATTTTGGGTGGTCTTGGTGCTGCGGCAGCTGCAGCAGCTGGTGGAGGCGGTTCGAGTGAAGGGGGAGGCACACCCTCAGCGCCGGTTGCTAATAATCCAGGTGAAATTTCAGCCATTACAGGCACCCTCAAGCAAGGTGAAACGTTAACCGCAGGGGAGATTGCTGATGTGGATGGTGTGCTTAAGGCGGATGGCACCACTTCTGTCGACATCACCTATCAGTGGCAAGCTGATGGTACAGACATTGCTGATGCTACCGAAAAAACCTACACCCTAACGCAAGCGCAAGTGGGCAAAGTCATCACTGTGGTGGCCACCTACACCGATGGTGAAGGTACTAAGGAAACAGTGACATCAGCTAAGACTATTGCAGTGGTTAACGTCAATGATCTGGGCCAAATTGGGGTCATTACAGGCATTCCAACCGAAGGTGAAGAAGTAACCGCAGGTGAGATTGCTGATGTGGATGGTGTGCTTAAGGCGGATGGCACTCGTGTCGTTGTCACCTATCAGTGGAAAGCTAATGGTGAAGACATTATCGGTGCCAGCGAAAAAAAATACACCCTAACGCAAGCCAATGTGGGTCAACAAATAACCGTTGTTGCAAAATACAAAGATGTGCTTGGAGAAGAGGAAGAGGTGACTTCAGCATCAAAAAAGATCCTAACTCCTGGTGAAGCCATTATAAATGCGGCGCAAACTAATACTGCAGGTGAAACCCTTACCCTTAAACATTTAGCCGATATGAGGGTTAAAAGTGTAACTGAGTTAGGCTTAAAGTCCATTCAAAGTGCACTAGACAGTGCGCTGGTCGATGGTGCAGCTGTGGACACTTTAGATAAGCTGCAAGGGGTAGTGGACAGTTACCTTGCTATCCTTCAAAAAGGACAGTCTGAGACACCAATCGATCTAAGTGTATTTAAGACACATTTCACAAATGTGGGTGTGGAGAAAATGGGTGAATTTGTAGGTGATCACGACAATGCGGCGCTGAAAATGTTCATCGACGCGGTAAAAGTTTTGGATGTATCTGAGGTAGATACGGTGTTAGAACTTCAAAGAATTGCAGAAGCTGTTAAAAGTGTCTTTCTTGGTGCTGCTAAGAATTTTGGAGAGCCATCACTAGAAGACCTCCAAACTTTAGGCATTGAAGGTGTGAATGAGGATAATCTAGCCTCCATTCAATATCAGATTAATAATGGGTCACACCCTGATAAGTTGTTTGCAGTTGATATGCTGCAAGCCCGGATTGGTTCGATGGTAGAAAATTTTAAAGGCAGTATTACACTTTTAAAAAGCTTGGCAGGTGGAGATTTATCGGATCCAGTTGACATAGATCTTAAAGTGGAACTTTTTTTTAATTTAATAAACGACAGTTCTATTGCGTTGCCATCCATAAGCAACCTAAATCCCGCTGATCTCAAGGTCATTATCGCACTATTGCTTACTCCAAATATTAAGCCCGATGACGTGGACACTGCAGCAAAAATTCAAAGCTTAATTGATGGCTATAAGGCCATAATGAATGCTAATAACACCGATCCCCTGAAAGAACATTATGAGGCCATTGGCTTAGAGGGCGTTGACACTCAGGCAGAAGTTGATTTGATGGGGGATGTTATTTCTAAACAATTGTCTGAACTAACCGAGTTGAAAGGGCATTACCAAACTAAACTTCAAGCTCTTGCAAATGCGGTGCAACACGTGATGGATGCTGCTGCGGGGGATACGACAGCACTCACTGTCGATGACTTGAAATTACTGGGTGTTAAAGATGCAAGCGATGACAACATTGATGTAATACTATCTGCTATCAAAAAAACAGATGACAATGGTACACAGGTGGACACCTTGGGTGAACTTCAGAAGTTGGTTCCCAACCCCACAGTATCAACATCTGCAGCGTCACGGTTAAAAATGGCCGACCTATTGGCCAATTCTGATGATGATTTGTTTGCTGATTTGAGTGATGTTGTCACCTCTGCCAATGTCAGCGACAGCAACCCCGAGGTTTATACCAGTGATAATGCTAACGCCACACTTTGGCTCACCCCTGAAGAGTTGCCGACGTCTGTGATTTAACCTCGCCTATGTGTTGCTCACTCATGGGGTGTTCTATGCATGGCCGAGGCTTGATAGAGCACCTTGGCGTAGTGAAATGCTAGCGAGTAACCACTTGGACAATGCTGGCCAGCGGCACGAAATCGTTGGCCAGTGAATAGGCAGTTAGCCAACACAAGGCCATACTAATGAACCGGCGTTGCTTGGTTTTACCTGATGGGTGTATTTCAATCGGTGTATGCACTGACTTGTTCATTGGCGTAGGCATCTCTTTATTCAAACCTATCCTTAAACCTATCCTTAAACCTATCCTTAAACCTATCCTTAAACCTATCCTTAAAACCTATCCTTAAAACCTATTCTTCAAACCTATTTTTAGAACTGATGCTTAATGGGTGCGTGGGCGCAGCTATAAACGACCACCATTAGTGCCTCAATGCGTTTGATTTAGCTGTATAACAGGCTCATTTTTCAATATTACGGTAACTCTCTGTGCAAAAAAATAGGCCTTAATATTTGACAATGGAGAAATGTGAACTATATCTAATGGAGTAGAAACGTTTTTGCTTCAATAATCTGAGTCCACTGATTACTTGTGTTGTTTGTATTGGGTAAAAAGTGCTTAGAAAGTATTTTATGGGTATGGGTTTACTATGAATGATAAAGTATTTTTGACCAGTAAAAAAATAGGCTGGTTAGTTAGTCTGTTAATGGGCAGAAGGATGCCTAAGGTAGTTTTTTTTAGCGTGCTGTTGATCAGTGTCTCGGGCCAAGCGGCAACACTCCCGCAGTTAATGCGTCAAGCACTTAACAATCACCCCCAGGTGCATGCCCAGTTAGCGCTCATCAAGGTTAAAAAAGTAGGGGTAGCCACTGCCAAGTGGCAATATTACCCCACGTTAAGTGCTAATTATGAAACGGTTAGTGCTGCTAAGTCTGACGCCTCATTCACTGGTTCCAGTGACGTGACAACCTTAAGTATCGAGCAACCCATTTGGTCTGGTGGCCTAATGGCTGCAGGAGTTGATGTTGCTAGCAACCAAGTAGCTCTGGAATATGGGCAGTTGCAAGTGGTTAAGCTTAATATTGCTGAATCGGTGTTACAGGCCTACGGTAAGTGGGTGAGTGGCTATGAAACCATGCAGGCATGGGGCAGAGGCTTAGCTGTGCATAAAGACCTCGAAAACCAAGTGCAAAACCGTGTTGATCATGGTGTATCTGCTCCCATTGACTTAGCTCTGGCGACCGGCAGAGTCGCTTCTACACATGGGCAATACTTGGCCGCAGAAGCTGAAGCTCAGCTAGCCTTAGATGAAATTAATCAGCTCACGCAAAACCAATTGACCCATGCGGATCTCGTTCAAGACCTGAGCGCCAGTGCTCCCCTCATAATTAACTTAAATAATCATGAACTGTGGGTTAAGGCGCAGCTGATTGACCCTCAAATTGCCTTGGCTCAAAGCCAAATACAATTGGCTCAAGCTGAGTTAAAACAACAAAAAGCCTCCATTTCGCCTAGGTTATATTTTAGAGCAGAGCAGCAAGTAAATAGTTTTAGCAATGCTCAGGCAGGTTCGAATACGCGCTTTTTCTTTGGTTTGTCAGGCAGTAGCGGCGCAGGTTTGTCTTTGTTGTCAAAAAATAACGCGGCAGCTGCCATGGTGACGGCCAAACAAGCGGCCCTTGCAGCTATTAAATACACCAAGCGTCAAAAACTAGTGAATTTAATCACTAAAATAGATGCCTTGCAGTTTAGAGTTGAAGCCTTGAACGCGGCCATGGAAGCCACCTTAGCTGTGTCTAAATCTTATTCACGCCAGTTTTTAGCGGGCCGTAAAACCTGGCAAGAAGTGCTTAACTCAGCTCGAGAACAAGTGCAAATGGAAGTACAGATCGTAGATTTAGAAGCCGCTGTACTAGTGGCGCACTGGCGCTTGCTATTAAACACCTCAGACTTAACCCATAGGGGAGACTCATAATGGAGTTTAATGAACACATGATGCTGGCCTGCCTTGTCCGTTTAGGTCAGTTACAGCGCGAGCCAGTCGATAAAACGGCGCTTCAAGAGGCCATTACTTCGGCGCAACATGAAGCTAACCCAGCAGCACAAATAAGCCATATTGCGCAGAGCCTGCAAACCCCAAAACCCCATTTTTTTAACCAGCCCGACCTTACCCAATTGCCTGCCATCTTAGTCACTGAAGACGGGCATTGGAATATCCTCAGAGGCCAGAATAGCCATGGGCAATGGGTGTGCGAATCATTTGATCAAGAAAACAATGTATGGAATGAACTCACGTTAGCCGACTTACAGGGTCACTGCCTGGTAAAAATGCACCTGGCGGCACCTTTTATTGCCAGTAAAAGCCCTGTTTATAAGTTAATTAAAAATGAAGTCTTGAGCCAAAAGCGCCTCTTGTTAGAAGCTTTATTGGCGTCGATCACCATTAATATTGTGGCTTTAGCGAGCGCCTTTTACACCATGCAGGTATATGATCGAGTGGTGCCCACCGCAGCAAGCCAAACCTTATTGGTATTAACCATTGGAGTGGGTGTAGCCATTCTTTATGAATGGGGCGCCAAACACTTACGGGCTCGGCTATTTGATCGACTAGTGGATGCCGTTGACCAGCGTTTAGCACGCAATGTATACCTGCGATTTTTATCAGTGCGTATGGATCAACTGCCTCAGAGTGTGGGCAGTTTAGCGGCACAAATGAAAGGCTATGAGACGGTTCGCAGTTTTCTCACCAGTGTCACTAGCCAAGTGCTTATCGACGCACCGTTTTCCATCTTATACGTTGGTTTAATGTATTTAATTGCCGGCAAACTAGCCTTGATACCCGCCGCATTTTTTGTGTTGAGTATTATTATCGGGAGTTACTTTCGCAAGCGAATCGAGGACCTTTCGGCCCACGTTAACCATGCTGTTAATTATAAAACAGGCCTTTTGGTGGAGTCAGTAGAGGGTGCAGAAACCATTAAGTCTGGGCAGGGTGGTTGGCGCATGTTGTCGCGTTGGATGAATACCACCGATGCGGCACGACACTATGAATTGAGTATCAAACACATTGGCGAGCGGTCTCAACACATGATTGCATCTTTCCAGCAATGCTCTTATGTAGGTCTTGTGGCTTCAGGAGCACTAATGGTGAGTTCTGGTGATCTGACTATGGGTAGTTTGATTGCTTGTTCAATTTTATCAGGTCGTATTTTGGCACCGGTGGCAGGCATTCCTAACACCTTGCAGCAATGGGCGCACACCAAGGCGGCGATTAAATCATTGGATGCCATATGGAAGCTTAAAGATGACCATGATGGGGTTGATCATCCAGTGGTGCCAGAGCGTATTGTGGGCCATTACCGATTTGAAAATGTGACTAGTGTCTATGGGCAAAAAAGAGCTTTAGCCATCCCTAACCTAAGCATTAATGCGGGTGAAAAAGTGGGTGTGTTAGGGCCGGTCGGCTCGGGTAAAACCACCTTGCTGCGCTTGTTGTCGGGCATGTATAAACCACAAGATGGCCGTATCATGCTAGACGACCTTAATTTGTCACATATTTCAAAGCCAATTTTAGCGGAGAGTGTGGGGTATTTGCAGCAAGATGGGCGCTTATTTGCCGGCAGTTTACGAGAAAACCTAACCTTAGGTTTATTAGACCCAGGTGATGATGCGGTTTTACAAGCCGCCAAACACACGGGTTTGTACCAGTCTGTGATAGCCACTCATGCAGATGGCTTTCAGCAGATGATTCACGAGGGTGGCCAAGGTTTGTCTGGAGGTCAGCGCCAGTTAGTGAACCTCACGCGAGTTTTTCTGCGCAATCCAAAGATTTGGCTACTTGATGAACCCACGGCAGCCATGGACTCTGGCACCGAAGTGCAAGTTATTGGGGCCTTTAAAAAAGCTCTAAAACAACAGGACACGTTGGTACTCGTAACCCATAAAGCCGATTTATTGCAACTGGTGGATCGCATTATTGTGGTGGCTAATAATCAAATTGTGATGGATGGAGAAAAACAACAAGTGCTAGATCGATTGCAAAAACCCCAAGTTGAAACCGTGGGAGCACCGTCATGAGTGATATTGCGATTAAAGCAGACCAACGGCTTAGCTCAACCTTGCCCTCAAACAACAGTGGTGAGTCTCAAGCGCCTGATTTTGGTTGGCAGCAACGTAATCAAGTCGCATCTAATGTGTACAGTAATGACATAGCAATGATTGGAGGGGCAACCCCTAAGTCTGGCTTATCTGCAGTGTATTTGCTGTTTAGTGGTTTGATTGTTTTTATTCTTTGGGCTAGTTTTTTTGAAATAGACCAAGCGGTTAGAGCCCAAGGTAACATTATTCCTAGCTCACGAACGCAAATTATTCAGGTAGCAGATGGTGGTGTGTTGGAAGCACTCATGGTGCAAGAAGGAGATCAGGTGGCCTTTGGTCAAGAACTTGCAGTGATGGAAGATCATGGCGCGAAGGCCACCTTCGAAGAAGCTCGGGCAAAAGTCAAAACGCTACTCGCGGGACTAATTCGAAGTAAGGCTCAGGGTCAGGGCAAAGAACCTGTTTTCTCAGAGTTGCTACCCGAATTTGTAGACCTAGTGCGGGTGCAGCAGCAACTTTTTGAGCAACAAAAAAAATCCTTAGATGATCAAACGTATGCGTTGGATCAAGGCTTATCATTGGCTAACGAAGAGTTGATGATGAATTTGTCATTGGCAGAAACGGGTGACATTAGTCGTTTAGATGTGATGCGCAGTCAACGTGAAGTGCATGTCCTAGAAGGGCAGCTAAGCAAATTGAAAAATGATTATTACCAACAGGCTCGAAAAGAAGCGAGCGAGTTTGAAAACCAGTTAGCCATGGCCAAATATAAGCAGGCAGAAAGGAACAATGTACTTAACCATACGGTTCTCACTGCGCCTGTGGATGGGGTGGTTAAATATTTAAAAGTGAATACCTTGGGTGGTGTGCTAAAAGCGGGTGATGAGCTGATGCAAATATCCCCTACCAACGGTAACCTATTAATTGAGGTCAAACTCAAGCCGATGGATGTAGGACAGGTAGAACTAGGCTTACCTGTGACGGTTAAATTGGATGCCTTTGATTACGCCATTTATGGCAGTTTGGATGGCGTATTAACTTACGTCAGTTCAGATACCTTGACAGAACAAGTCGGTGGCCAGGCCCAAACCTATTATCGAGCCCAAGTGAGCTTAGTAGAAGACGCACTGCAAAACAATGACAAAATAGCGAGTCTAGATCTTAAGCAAGGCATGACGGCGTCTATTGATATTAAAACAGGTAAGCGCTCGGTGCTGCATTTTATTGCCAAGCCTATTGTTAGGGCTTTCTCTGGGGCATTATTAGAAAAGTAATGTAACCGATTGTGGTGGCAAAGCTAGAGTGGATGATGCTCTCGGCAGATAAGCGTGGCATCTCTAGTGGTTAGGCGCTCATGGGTTAGGCCACACAAGAGGCCGCCTGAGCTGAGCTTGGTATGGTGAAGGCAACTGTGGCACTCCCCAAAGGTTTTTAACTGATTGGCTAGCTGTACCTTATTGAGCAATAACTCAAGGGAGCTATTTAATGCCTCAAGTTTTTCATCACTCATTAATGTGGCCCCTTTTTGCAGCAATGCTGATGCTTGTATTTGCTTAATGAGCTTGCTGCCTTGGGGGGTAACCGATAAGTGCACCACGCGCTTATCTTGTTGGTCTATTGTTTTGGTAACGAAGCCTTTCTTTTCGAGTACTTTCAACGTTTGTGACACAGTGCCTTTAGTTTGTCCCAGGAACTCTGTGACAGCCATAGGGGTGTCTGAGTAGCGGTTGCATGCCATTAAATATTGTAGGGCATCAAACTGTATGGGCTGAAGACCATGGAGTAAAAGCCGACTGCGGTTTTCGTTGCGCAGTAGGCTGGATAGCCTGTCTAAATATTGTTGAGTTAGATGTGTTTTCATAAAATATATAATATCGACTCAATACCTTGTTGACAAGGAATTATTAGTGATCTATAGTATTTATAGTATCGAGTCGATACTATAAATACTTATTTGGAGAGAGATCATGAAAAATAATTACCCACTATTGGCGTTGGCAATCACTGCTGGTCTTACTAGTGCAGTGGCTTATGCTGGAGGCTTACACGAGGGCGGTATTCAGTCTGCAAAGAATGACACGACTGCCAGCTCTGGTATATCGGCATTTGACATCACTCATGCTAAGGTGACAACAGAAGATAAAATAGCCACCTTTCACATGCAAGTAGCAGCTAATGTAGGCTCAATGAAGGCTGTAGCA
>Ga0307997_10001784_pt1 | contig 10079 bp, 11 predicted proteins | sample Davwhametageno36_FD_203165 | JGI IMG/M metagenome (GOLD analysis project Ga0307997, IMG submission 203165) | Marine microbial communities from Davis Island wharf, Antarctic Ocean - #36 | ecosystem: Environmental > Aquatic > Marine > Unclassified | place: Antarctic Ocean: Davis Island wharf...
CTATTACAGGGGACTCGGATTTGCTGGTGGTCAATTTCCTGAGTCCGAGGCACATGGGAAAACGGCTATTACCCTGCCCCTGCACACGGGCCTGACCGAACAGGATCAAGGCTTTGTTATCAGAACCCTCGCCGAAGTCATAAGTGGTTGATCGCATCGTGAATGTTACGGAAATTATAACGGATCGCTTCCTTATTCGTGAACTTTCGTTGGATGATGTTAGTGAGCGGTATGTCGGCTGGTTGAACCATAAAGAAACGTCTCGGTTTATTGATTTTGCCCAAATACAAACGCACACTATTGAATCCGTCACGGATTACGTTAAAGAACAAATTGAGAGCAAAGATGTCCTTTTTCTTGCTATTTTTCTTAGGCATGCCGGCCTGCATATTGGCAATATAAAATTCGATTTCATTGATCATGTGAAGAGCTCCGCCGAGATCGGAATCCTGCTTGGGGAACCAGAGTGGCGCGGCAGGGGTGTCGCCGTAGAAGTTCTGCATAAATTGTCAAAGTTTTTGCATGACGAATTGGGGATCAGCGAAATCAACTTGTGCGTCGATAGCGCTAACCAACCTGCTATCAGGGCTTATGAAAAAGCCAATTATTCGGTTCAATTGGTGAATCAAGCCGAATCCTCAATCGAGATGTCTTGCCGGTACAGTGCAGCACATATGCCCCCGACGCGGCTGGCGCTTGGAACCGTTCAGTTCGGCCAGCCCTACGGGATCGCTAATCAGGACGGGCAAGTTTCGCGGCAAGAGGTTCGGGAAATCCTGCGGATTGCTGGTTCCAGCGGGGTCGATACGCTGGACACAGCCGCCGGCTACGGCAACAGTGAACAGGTGCTGGGAACGAGTGGAGTTAAGGACTGGCGGGTGGTTACCAAGGTGCCGCCGATTCCTATAGATTGCGACGATGTGAGGGGGTGGTTGCGGGGCGTTGTCTCTGAGTCGCTGGAAAAACTAGAACTTTTAAAATTACAAGGACTGCTGTTGCATCGCCCCTTGGATTTGTTGGGGCGCGAAGGCGGTGCCATCTATCAGACGCTGACAACTTTCAAAAATGAAGGACTGGTCGAGAAGATTGGTTACTCGATTTATGCGCCTGGCGATCTTGATGCTTTGTGGGATACGTATCGTCCGGACTTGGTGCAGGTACCGTTTAACGTTTTCGACCGGCGTATTCATACATCGGGCTGGCTGCAAAAAATGCAACAGGCGGGTACGGAAATACATTCCAGATCTGTGTTTTTACAAGGCTTGTTGTTGATGGATAACAAGGACCGACCCGAAAAATTTAATCGCTGGGGCGATCAATGGCGGAATTGGCAAGACTGGCTTCGTGAAAACAACTTAAGCCCGCTGCAAGGTGCCCTAGCGTTCGTCAGGTCGCAGCCGGAAATAGATCGCATCGTTGTTGGCGTCGACAATTCCCAGCATCTGAGCGAAATTTTAGCGGCGATACAGGTGCCCATACATTTTGCCCCGCTTAATCTTGCCTGTGATGACGAGGAGTTGGTCGATCCATCACGGTGGAATCAAGCCTGAAATATAACTATCGTAAAAGGACACGCTAATGAGTAAGGGTCAAAAGTTGTGGGACCGTGCCAAACAGGTCATTCCCGGCGGCAATATGTTGCTGTCGAAACGGGCCGAAATGTTTTTGCCGGACCAATGGCCTGCTTATTTCAGCCGGTCAAAGGGCTGTAAGGTCTGGGATCTGGACGACAACGAATACATCGACATGAGCATCATGGGCATTGGTACCAACACCTTAGGCTATGGCCACCCGGAAGTAGATGATGCCGTTATGCAAACAATTGCCGCTGGCAATATGTCTACGTTTAATTGCCCCGAAGAAGTAGCGCTGGCTGAACGCTTGATCGAACTTCACCCGTGGGCCGATATGGTGCGGCTGGCGCGAGCCGGGGGTGAAGCGAATGCCATCGCTATTCGTATTGCTCGGGCCGCTTCAGGCCGTGACAAAGTCGCCATCTGCGGTTATCACGGCTGGCACGACTGGTATCTGGCGGCTAACCTGGGCGATGGTGAAAGCCTGGACGGCCACCTGCTGCCGGGCCTGGAACCCAAAGGAGTCCCCCGGGATTTGGCCGGCAGCGTGCTGCCTTTTCATTACAACAATTTTCCAGAACTTGAGGCGCTGGTCCGCGATCACGACATCGGCGTCATTAAAATGGAAGTTTCCCGCAACATGGGACCGGAAGAAGGTTTTCTGGAAAAGGTCCGGAAGCTGGCCTCCGACAGTAACATCGTTCTGATGTTTGATGAATGTACATCGGGCTTTCGCCAGTCTTTTGGCGGCCTGCATAAGCTGTATGGGGTTGAACCTGATATGGCGGTGTTCGGCAAAGCATTGGGTAACGGTTACGCCATTACGGCAATTCTTGGCAAACACGAGATTATGCAGGCGTCCCAATCCAGCTTTATCAGCAGCACCTTCTGGACGGAACGCATTGGCCCAAGCGCCGCATTGAAGACGTTAGAGGTTATGGAGCGTGAGAAATCATGGGAAACCATCACCAAAACCGGAACACGTATTGCGCAAGGCTGGGAAACGCTGGCCAAAAAGCATGGCCTGAAACTTCAAACGAACGGGCTTCCGGCCATCAGCAGTTTTGGCTTTGTCAGCCCCAAAGCGCTTGAATATAAAACATTGATAACCCAGCAAATGCTCGCCAAGGGATATCTGGCGTCGAATGTGATTTTTGTCTGCATCGATCATAGCGAAGACATTATTCAGGGGTACTTCGACACACTTGACCCAATCTTTGCAACCATCGCAAAATGCGAAGATGGCTTGGATGTTAATTGCTTGCTTAAGGGGCCAGTAAGTCACGCAAGCTTCAAGCGACTGAATTGATTGGGCGGTAATGACACGCGTCGCTATTCGGGTTGATGCCCATCATCAAATTGGCTACGGGCATTTAAAGCGGTGCCTGGTTCTTGGGAAAGCCTTTCAGGCCAACGACGTTGAGGTTTCCTTTTTACTGGCTGGCGACGACCTCGCAAAAGAACTCGCCGTCACCGAAGGATTCCCTTGCAAGGTGGTGCCAGGCGAGGCCAGTTTTTCAAAGCAGGCCGAGACACTTGTTGACGATATTCCTGACGGCGTTTCACTGATCGTCACGGATATAGCCCATCCCCTGGCGCTGAAAGACAGCGAGGATCTTGAGGCTTATTTTGAGACTATACAAAAACGCTACAAACATGTGGCAATAGATGGATCCGGGGAAATATCGCTGCGCCAGGGTCTTTTGACTGTGGCCTGTGATGTGCTTGTTTCGCCTTATGTGGGCGAGACGGAAGCCGAAAAATCCGTCCCCTACGATGAGCTGTTGGGAACCGACTATTTCATATTGGGTGAGGAGTATTCCTCCAATCACGCCAGAGATATCAGGCCAGCGGCAAACCGAGTTCTGATAACAAGCGGCGGTTCTGACCCGATTTTTGTGACGGCGGATGTGCTTTCTGCGTTAGCCCTGTGCACTGACGATATACTTGATGTCAAAGTCATCATCGGCCCCGGGTTTAAGTACGATTATGTTGAAGGGTTGCGCACGTTGGCAAACAAACTGACGCACCAACTAACGTTTATCAACGCGCCGGATAATCTTGCCGAAGAAATGTTTGGCTGTGATTTAGCCATATCCACATCGGGGCTGACCAAGTACGAACTAGCCGCGACAGGCACGCCGACGATCCTGATGTCGATTGATCATCATCACCATAACGTTAATCAAAGCTTTTCTAGCAAAGGCAGCGTAATCGATTTAGGCGTTGCCGAGGATGTATCAAGCACCGCGCTGGCTGACTGCATCATTGCGCTGCTTGGGGAATCCAAGACCCGCAAGAAACAATCGACTGCGGGACAAACTCTGGTCGATGGCAACGGGGCACATCGCCTTGCGCGTAGCATAATAAATTTGGCTTAGGTTGGTTCATATGAAAAACGAAATTGATATTGCTGGGCGAAAAGTCGGGGCGAGGTGTGAACCTTTTGTCGTCGCCGAACTGTCGGGAAATCATAATCAATCTCTTGAGCGGGCCTTGGCAATTATTGATGCTGCCGCCGCATCGGGCGCCCACGCCCTTAAGCTTCAAACCTATACCGCAGATACGCTGACGATTGATAAGAAGGATGGCGACTTTTACCTGGATAACCTTGATAGCCTCTGGCAAGGCATGTCCATGTATGAGCTTTATCAGCAGGCCTATACCCCTTGGGAATGGCACGAAGCCCTGTTTGCGCGCTGTAAAGAATTGGGCTTGATATGTTTCAGCAGCCCCTTCGATGTTACGGCCGTGGATTTCTTGGAGGCACTGAACTGCCCTTGCTATAAGATTGGTTCGACTGAGAATACCGACGTTGCGCTTTTACAAAAAGTCGCTGCGACCGGAAAACCAGTTATTATTTCGACTGGCATGGCGACGGTTGCCGAACTAGGTGATATGGTCAACATCGTCAGAAGTGCTGGCTGCCAAGACCTTGTGTTGCTGAAATGCACCGCGGCCTATCCTGCCGATCCTGCCGACGCCAATCTTCTTACAATTCCACACATGCAGGAATTGCTGGAGTGTCAGATCGGCTTGTCCGATCACACGATGGGCATAGGGGTGGCCGTTGCCAGTGTCGCCCTGGGCGTTACTGTTATCGAAAAACACTTCACGTTATCGCGCGACGAAGGTGGCGTCGATGCTGCTTTTTCGATGGAACCCGATGAATTTCAAGCCTTGATCTCTGAATCAAAAGTGGCCTGGCTGGCCCGCGGTCAAGTTCACTATGGCACGGTTGATAGCGAAAACAGTTCCCTGTCCAGACGATCTTTATACATCGTTCAGGATATGCAGGCGGGCGACGTTTTGAACCCGGAAAACCTGCGGTCCATCCGACCCGGATACGGCTTACCAACGCGGCATCTCGAGGACCTGTTAGGGATGCGAGTGACACAGAATATAGAACGCGGAACACGTATGAGCTGGGATCTGGTTAAATGAAAAAAACCCTCGTCATATTCGGCAGCGCCGAAACGGCTACCCTGGCCACCTACTATTTCGAGAACGATAGCGACTATTCCGTTGTCGCGTACACGGTAGATGATGACTTCATTGATGGCGATCAGTTTGATGGCAAACCATTGGTTCCTTTTAGCAGAATCACGGAACGCTTTTCACCGCAAGAACACGAAATGTTTGTCGCCGTGTCCTATCAAAAACTCAATCGCCTGCGCCGGGAAAAATATGCTGCGGCCAAGGCGGCCGGTTACACTTTGGCATCATACGTATGTTCGAAATCCGTAACGTGGGACGATCTTGTCGTTGGTGATAATTGCTTCATTCTGGAAAATCAGACCATCCAGCCGACCGTGACAATCGGCAATAACGTGATGATCTGGAGCGGTAACCATTTGGGCCATGGCAGCACTATCGGCGATCATGCCTACATCGCATCCCATGTCGTGATCTCTGGTCATTGCACCATCGGGCAAGGCTGTTTTCTCGGCGTCAATGCAACAATCAAGGATTTCACGACGATTGGCGATGAGGTCTTCATCGGCATGGCCGCACCTGTCACCCAGGATGTCCCCGCAGGCGGTGTCGTCCTTGCTGATTCCGGCCAAGTGCTCGCCACCGATGACCGACGGGCGCGGGCCCTGAAAAGACAATATTTCAAAATTTAGCCATTGATCTAATAATGACCCTTACAACATCCCCTGCTAAATGGTCGAAACGCGGCCTGGTTATTCGCCCCCAAACCAATGTCTGGTGGATGCGCAGCCATGCCATGATCCCGGCACCGGAAGACATTGGCGGCGGTTTCTGGAAAATTTATTTTTCAGGGCGCAACGATCACAATCAATCGCATATCGGTTGGGCCCTGATGGATATGAACAATCCGGACAAGGTCGTTGAATACAGCGCCGAACCGGTTCTCGCGCCCGGAGACTTAGGCTGTTTTGATGATAACGGCGTGACACCTTCTTGCGTTATCCGCGAAGGCGATGAAACCCGCCTGTACTATATTGGCTGGAACCCGGGATCGACCGTGCGCATGCATTTGTACGGCGGCCTGGCGATCAGCACAGACGGCGGCGCCACCTTCAAGCGCTGGTCGCGCGCCCCGATCCTTGAGCGTTGCCCGACCGATCCCTTCCTGAACACGGCCCCTTGGGCGGTACGCGGTGATGATCAATGGCATCTGTATTATGTTTCCGGCACCGAGTGGGTCCATAAGGACTTGCCACGCTACAACATCAAACTGGCGACCTCGAAAGATGGAAAAGTTTGGAAACGTGATGGCCACGTCTGTATCGACTTTTTGGATTCATCGGAAAATGCGCTGGCCCGGCCCTATGTCGTTCGCGAAGACGGCATCTGGAAAATGTGGTTTGCCCACAAGGGCGCGGAATACCGCATCGGCTATACGGAATCCAAAGATGGCATAACATGGCAACGGCACACCGCTGGTGCCGGCCTAGACGTTACGCCAGGATCGTGGGATTCTGACATGGTCGAATACGCCGCCGTCATTCGCCATAAGGGACAGCGGTTCATGTTTTATAACGGTAACAATTACGGCTACGATGGTATCGGGCTGGCCGTCGAAGTATAAATTTAGATCAATCAAATACTGCGTTTTATTTCACATCTCACCGCGTCGTAAGTATCTAATTTTATTGTGCAGCCAAATAGGAGGCCAACATGAAACACGAATGTATAGAGCTAGATTGGGATAAAGACAGCCCAAGCCTTGCCGAAGATCTTGTCGATATTGGCAAACGCGTTATGGGCGGAACAATTGTCATTCTAAAAAACGTATTTAGGCCTGAAGAAATGGATGCTTGTAAACAAGCTATCCTGGACTGGCGGAAAGATGTTGAAGAATACAACTCTGACAAAGCCCTCCCCCACTAGTGGATTTACCTTTTTCAGCGACCGACCCGACCCATAGCTGGGTGCTGGGAAACTGCTTTTATGTAATTGACTATACCGTACATGTGGCGGGTCCGCATATGAACCCAGATATTCCCCATAAAGGAATACGCGGCGGCAGCATGGGGACCCGATACCGCGGCCAACTGGAAGGTGTGACAAAAGAGAGCCGGGATTTTGTTTATGAAAACGCCAAGGCCGAGGGTATTAGTGCGTATAAATGGCTTGAAAATCTGATCGCAGAAAAGAAGCGTGGCTGAAGGCCCAATCAGGAAATATTGATTTGAAGAAAGTTGCCATTATGCAACCGACCTATCTGCCGTGGGTTGGATATTTCGCCCTGATGGACAGGGTCGATGTTTTTGTTCTTTTTGATTCCGTGCAATTTGCCCGCAGGTCTTGGCAGCAACGCAATCAGATAAAATCGGTCGGTGTAGCAAAGTTCCTGACGGTTCCCATCAAAAAAAGTGGCTTACGGGGTCAGTTGATTTCAGAGACTGAAATTAACAGTGATGAGAACGCTCTTGACAAGCATATTCGTATTATTGAAGCGGATTACAAAGCCGCGCCATTCTTTAAAAAATATGGGCCCGGATTATTCGATATCCTGACGGCACGTCCCAGTCTCTTGGCTGACTTGAATATTCAATTGATCCTGTTTTTAAAAGAAGCCTTGGGAATAAAGACTGAAATTATTCGTTCCAGCACTCTGAAGGCCGCCGGGACGAAGGCTGATTTACTGGCCGATATTTGTCAGCAACTGGAAGCGGATCAATATATCTCGCCGCTCGGATCGAAAGAGTATATGGTGGTATCCAGTGCCTTTTCAGACAGAAATATCGATGTCCTGTATCAGGACTATCAACACCCGAACTACCGGCAATTGCACGGTGACTTTGTTCCATATATGTCGGTTATCGATTTGTTGTTCAACGAAGGCCCTGCAAGCCGGGATATTATGATTAACGGAATAAGATAGTTTGTCAACGGCATCTTTCCAGGGTGTCTTCTTTTATGAAAGACAGATAAGAAATGCGACTAGCAATTATTCCTGCCCGTAGTGGCAGCACCCGAATCAAGAATAAGAATATTGTCGACTTCAATGGCAAGCCCCTGATTTCCTACCCCTTAAATGCGGCTAAGAATTCAGGCGTTTTCGACAAAATTCATGTTTCTACGGATAGTCAAATGTATGTCGACCTTGTTAAAGACCTTGGCTTTGAAACGGATTTCTTACGGGCATCTGAAATGGGTGAAAATAGTACTGATCTTGCCGAAGTCTTGCGATGGGTTGTCAGAGAATATGAAAACCGTGGCGAGACGGTCAGTGAAATCTGCATGCTGACGGCGACGTCCCCACTTATCGAGGCTGAGGATATTGTCCGCCTTAGAGAAGTTTTTATTGAGCATGACGGCACAAAGCCGGTGCTTGCGGTCACCAGCTTTCCAGCACCGATCGAACAAAGTCTGAAAATATCCGATGAAGGGCATCTGCAGGCCGTATATCCCGACAAGTTCCACCTGCATTCGCAAAACCTGATGAAAGCTTATCAGGATGCGGGCTCTTTATTTTATATTGGCCGAGATCAATTAATGGACGGAAAAGTCGAAGCTTATTCAGAATGCTACCCGCTGATTCTGGATCGGGAGAAGGTTGTCGATATCGACGAGCATGAAGACTTGGCCATCGCGGAAGCCTTATATTTGGGAATCAAGGCTCGCCGTGAAAGAAAAGCCATTGCCAGCAAGTAAGGCCAAGATAACAGAATACAAAGTGGCAATCATCGGCTGTGGCTTGATCGCCGGTGGTTACGATGATGACCCCGTTGACGGTATGGTGCGAACCCACGCTCTTGCCTATCAGAAAAACGTGGACACCAGTCTTTTCGCTGTCGTCGATCAGGACATTGAAACAGCCCGCCGGTTTGCGGATAAATGGGGTGCCAGTTACTGCTACCAGTCCGTCGTTGAAATGCTGGAAGAACAAAAACCGTCAATCGTCAGCATTTGCACTCCCGACGACCACCACGCCGAAGCCCTGGAAGCCTGCCTGAAAAGCGGTTCCGTTCAAGGTGTCTGGTGCGAGAAACCGGTGACGACCAATCTTGATCAGGCCCGAACGTTTATCAAGGACTACGAAAGCGCCAACAAAACATTGCTGGTTAATTACCCAAGGCCCTACGCGCCAAAACTGGCATCGCTTAAAATGCAAGTGCTAGCCGGTGACTATGGTTCCGTTCAGAAGGTCGTTGCCTATTACACCAAAGGTATAATGCACAATGGATCGCACGCCCTTGATTTATTGATCGGCTGGTTCGGCGCGCCAATATCGGCACAGGTATTGCGCGCCATGGTCGACTTTGCTGACCGCGATCCCACAGTCGATGCATTGGTAAATCTGCAAGGGGTGCCGGTCTATTTGATGGGCCTGGATGAGGCGTGCTATTCGCAGTTTGAAATTGATATTTTTTGTTCTACTGCGCGGGTGTCATTGACCCATAATGGTCGATATATTAAAATGCAGCGGCTTCACCCGGAATCAGGGCCGGGTGGTAACAACTATCTGGATGAAGATATTTTAAAAATAGGTTCAGGCACAAGCCATGCGATGAGTACGGCTCTTGAAACTTTAATAGCATCTCTAGACGCGCCTAAATCTTTAATGCAAGGCGACCATGATTTGTGTGTCATGGAAGTCTGCGAGCAACTGGCTAACGCTGGCCGTCTGTTACTTCAGGATTAAATATATGAATACTTTAGGATTAAATATATGAACAAGTTGGCTTTATTCGGGGGCGAAAAAACCATCACGGAAACGTTTGCTCCCTATCGTTCTATCGGGCAGGAAGAAGTCGATGCGGCGAAAGCCGTTGTAGAAACTGGTTTGCTGTCGCAATTTGTTGGCGAGTGGGAACCGGAATTCTATGGCGGCAGTAAAATCAAGGAACTGGAACGCGAATGGGAACGCTATTTTCAGACCAAGCATGCGGTAACCGTTAATTCTTCAACATCAGGACTGATTGCCGCCGTCGGCGCGCTTGGCATAGGCTTAGGCGACGAGGTGATTGTTAGTCCTTGGACCATGTGTGCTTCGGCCACAGCTATTCTTGTCTGGAACGCCGTTCC
>Ga0307997_10001788_pt1 | contig 10068 bp, 10 predicted proteins | sample Davwhametageno36_FD_203165 | JGI IMG/M metagenome (GOLD analysis project Ga0307997, IMG submission 203165) | Marine microbial communities from Davis Island wharf, Antarctic Ocean - #36 | ecosystem: Environmental > Aquatic > Marine > Unclassified | place: Antarctic Ocean: Davis Island wharf...
GCGGCCTGCAAATGTCCTTAGCTAATGGTTTAGCGTTCGAGATTGAAGCTTACAACCGCACCGTTCCAAGTCAAGATCGTTACGAAGGAGTTCTGGCCTTTAATGAAAAACGCAAACCAAAATTCAAGGGGTGCTGATTAAAATGACTGATCAAGCAACGGTAAGAGAAGTGGGTCTGCGTGATGGACTGCAGCTAGTCAAGCGCACATTGCCAACCGATATAAAAATTGAATGGTGTCAAACTCAGGCAGCTTGTGGTTTTAAAGAAGTTGAAGTAACTTCTTTCGTGCCACCCAAAGTCATTCCACAATTTTCAGACGCTGTATCGGTATTAAAAGCGGCGCAATCTATCCCTGATATGCGTGCAGCGGTATTAGTGCCCAATCTGAAATGGGGGTTACAAGCACTGGATCATGGCGCCAAAAAAATCACCTTCGTATTGTCAGTGAGTGAAGCCCACAATATGGCTAATGTAAGGCGCACCACCGACACTTCGATTGCCGAGTTTTCTGAATTAGTTGCTGAACGCAATAACAGAGGTCTACAACATAAGGTCATGATGTCCGTCGCACTGGCGACCACTTTCGGTTGCAGTTTACAAGGTGAAGTAGCCGAACAGCGCGTCTATAATGTCGCCGAGCAAGTGCTCGTGGCCGGTGCAGATGAACTCAATATGGCAGACACTGTGGGTTACGGTAATCCAATACAGGTTAAACGCATTTTAAATGAAATATTGCGCATTGCAGGTAAAGCAGAGGTGGCAGCACATTTTCATGATACTCGAGGCATGGGTCTCGCCAATGCAGTTGCCGCACTCGAAGCCGGCGTTCGTGAATTTGATGCGTCACTTGGCGGCCTCGGCGGATGCCCGTTTGCAAAAGGGGCCTCTGGCAATATCGCCACGGAAGATTGTGTTTATTTGTTGGAGAGTCTCGGTGTTTCGACGGGTATCGATATTCCTGCAATGCTTGAAGTGCGCAAAAAACTCAATAGCTGGCTGCCAGACGAACCACTTGAAGGTAAGTTATTGAAAGCGGGATTAGCGACAACATTTTAGTCGATAGTTTTAAAATATGAATGGGTCCTAATTTTAATAGGTAAAATCTAACTCGTAATTATTAGCCTCTTGAATGTTCCAATGTTGATGGCGGGGCAGCGCCGGCAGAAATGGCCTGGCCTTGGTCGAGAACGATAACCTAGAAAAATGCTTGAATCCGGTATGGTGGTTTTAATCGAAGGCTCATAGTCGATCGTAAAAGCTTTCTTCAATCCTCAGGCCCGTTCTATATTACAGTTTGCAGGCTTTTCTGCTGACGTTGCTATTCGGCAATTGGTCAAGTGACTCAGTGAATTAAAACACAGTTACTGCACCATGGAATGGGGCTGTAACCACTTTTATTTCGGGATAGCACGACTAAACATCTTCAATAGTGACCAACCTAATATAAAAGTGTCAGTGGCGCTTTAAGAAGCACTGATCTCAAAGTATACAGTTGGCGAAATGGCATTTCCGTCTTTTTTAAACTGACTGCTTCTGTTCAGTTTTTCTCCCCCGTTATCAATTCAGAGGACTTATGTCCTTATTATTAACGAATGAAGATTCCTATCTAGCTTAGATAATTAAAGTTGATCAGGTAGACAGGATAGCGTTAGTATCGGTCAGATAACCAGAATAAAGTCGCGTTTAAAAATAAAAATTCTGGGCGCTTAATCGATCTAAATTATTGTTTTTATTGTAAAAATAGTTATTAAGAAGAGGGCAGTATCATGGACAAACTAGTCTCTGGTTTGATTCAAATGAGCCTGAAAGGTGATGCAGATAGCATGTCGCCGCAACAAATTCGCGATTGTATGTTAGAAGCGCATTTGCCATTGATAGATGAAGCTGCGTCTAAAGGGGTTCAGGTCCTCTGTTTTCAGGAAGTATTTACCCAACCTTATTTTTGCCCGAGTCAAGACAGTAAGTGGTACGCCGCTGCCGAGTCTATTCCAGACGGATACACCACGCGGCTTATGCAAGAATATGCTCGTAAACACAATATGGTCATTATTGTGCCTATCTATGAAGAAACCATGCCGGGTGTTTATTACATACGGCTGCAGTGATCAACGCTGACGGCAGTTACTTGGGTAAATATCGTAAAACTCATATCCCTCAGGTAGCAGGATTTTGGGAAAAATTCTTTTTCAAACCCGGCTCATCTTACTGGCCAGTGTTTGATACTGCTTATGCCAAACTCGGTGTTTACATCTGTTACGATCGCCATTTTCCAGAAGGCTGGCGTGCCCTCGCACTGAATGGGGCCGAAATAATATACAACCCTTCGGCGACTGTTGCAGGCATGTCCCAATACCTATGGGAGCTCGAGCAACCAGCAGCGGCGGCAACCAATGGTATTTATATTGCTGCTATTAATCGTGTTGGTACCGAGGCGCCGTGGAATATTGGTGAGTTTTACGGCTCTAGTTACTTTGTAAACCCTCGCGGTGAGATTATTGCTCAAGCCAGTCGCAATCAGGATGAATTGTTGGTGACAGAACTGGATATGAACATGGTCAGAGAAGTAAGAGAAAATTGGCAATTTTTCCGTGACCGTCGACCAGAGACCTACTCACCACTGATCGAGTTATAGAAACCGTATAAGCTGACCCTTCCTATTTATAAGCCCTGATTTGAGGAACTAACATGTCTATTCTGATTAAAGGCGGTACTGTTGTTAACGCCGAAAGTACGCTGTAGGCTGATGTTTATTGTGCTGATGGAAAAATCCTACAGATTGGGGAAAACCTAGATATTCCAGCTGGTGCACAAGTCATTGACGCGGGTGGGCAATATGTCATGTCCGGTGGCATTGCCCCCCATAAACATATGCAATTGCCGTTTATGGGTACGGTTGCAAATGAAGATTTTTACACGGGTACCTCAGCAGGTCTTGCCGGTGGCACGACGATGATTATCGACTTTGTTATTCCCACACCTCAGCAATCTTTAATGGACGCTTATCATCAGTGGATGGGTTGGGCTGAAAAATCAGTGTCTGATTATAGTTTTCATGTTGCTGTAACCTGGTGGGATGACAGTGTTTATGAAGACATGGGAACACTCGTTCGTGACCACGGTATTAATAGTTTCAAACATTTTATGGCCTATAAGAATGCCATTATGGCGACTGATGAAACGATGGTGAACAGTTTTAGCCGTCCACTAGAAGAGCTTGGTGCTATTCCCACGGTTCATGCAGAAAATGGCGAACTGGTGTTTCAGTTACAAAAGAAAGTGTTAGAGATGGGTATAACAGGGCCTGAGGGTCATCCAATGTCACGCCCACCTGAGGTTGAAGGCGAGGCTGCTAACCGTGCCATCAGAATTGCGCAGGCACTTGATGTACCGGTTTATCTGGTGCATGTTTCAACCAAAGACGCATTGGAATCCATTACTCGTGCGCGCAGTGAAGGTCAGCGGGTGTTAGGTGAAGTGCTCACAGGTCATTTATTATTGGACGACTCGGTTTATCGGGGTACCAATTGGGACCGTGCAGCAGCGCACGTCATGAGCCCACCATTTCGTCCAAAAGAGCATCAAGAAGTACTCTGGCGCGGTTTACAATTGGGCAATCTGCAAACAACAGCGACTGATCACTGTTGTTTCTGTACGGAGCAAAAAGCGGCTGGAAAAGATGATTTTTCGCGTATCCCAAATGGTACGGTGGGTGTTGAAAACCGGATGGAAGTATTGTGGCATACTGTTGGTACCACTGGCCGTCTAACTATGAATGAGTTTGTCAAAGTGACGTCTACTAATGCGGCACAAATTTTTAATATTCATCCACGTAAAGGGTCGGTGTCAGTGGGTGCAGATGCCGATCTGGTGATCTGGGATCCTGAGGGTAGCAAAACTATCTCAGCTAAAACACATCACCAAAATATAGACTTTAATATATTCGAAGGTATGGAAGTTAAAGGCATTCCCTCACACACACTTAGCGGAGGCAAATTGGTGTACAAGTCTGGCGAGTTGATGGTTGAGCGCGGTGCGGGTCAGTACGTTAAGCGACCGCCTTTTGCAGCCTACTATGATGCGGTTAATAAACGTCGTGATCAAAAGAAACTAACGCCGGTCAAACGCTGAAGTATTAACAATAAACCATAACTGATCAATTAAAAGAATCGGAGAGATATAATGAGTACAAACACCCCCAACAACCTTCAAGAAGACATTGCTACCATTCAGACACCGACTGTCAATGGTGAGCGTCTTTGGGATAGTCTAATGGAAATGGCTAAAATCGGTGCTACCCCAAAAGGTGGTTGTTGCCGGTTGGCATTGACTGACCTTGATAAGCAGGGGAGGGATTTATTTGTGCAATGGTGCAAGCAGGCGGGCTGTTCTATTAAGGTCGACAAAATGGGAAATATTTTCGCACGCCGTGAAGGCACCGACTCAAGTTTACCCGCCGTATTAACCGGTAGTCATTTGGATACTCAGCCAACGGGTGGACGCTTTGATGGTGTCTATGGCGTTTTAACGGGGCTGGAAGTCATTCGGTCGTTAAATGATATGAATATACAGACTCGACATTCTATTGAAGCCTGTGTTTGGACCAATGAAGAAGGCTCTCGATTTGCGCCAGCAATGGTTTCATCCGGTATTTTTGGTGGCGTATTTGACCTTGACTATGGGTTAAGTCGAGCCGATCCGGAGGGTCTGACCATGGGCCAAGAGCTCCAACGAATTGGTTATGCTGGTGAAGAAGAAGTCGGCGGGCGCGACGTACACGCCTATTTTGAAGCTCATATCGAACAGGGGCCTATCCTCGAAGTTGAAGAAAAGACCATTGGCATTGTAACCGATGCACAGGGCCAGCGCTGGTACGAAGTCACGCTCACAGGGGTGGAGTCACATGCTGGCCCAACGCCCATGAACCAGCGAAAAGATGCGTTGTTAGGCGCAGCAAAAATGGTGCAGTTGGTTAATCAAGTCGGCCTAGACAACGCACCATTAGCCTGTGCAACGGTTGGCATGCTCGATGTCTTCCCTAATTCTCGTAATGTAATCCCAGGTCGCGTTACTTTCACTATCGACTTTCGGCATCCTGATGATGCTGTGCTCGCAAATATGGACCTAATGATGCGTGAAGGCGTAGATAAAATTGTGGCGAGTATTGGACTTGAATGTGAGCTAGAACAAATTTTCTATTATGGCCCAATCGCTTTTGATAAAGGTTGTATCGATGCGGTACGCATTGGCACCGAAGCGCATGGCTATTCTTCTCGTGACATCGTGTCAGGTGCAGGGCATGACGCTTGTTATCTCGCGGCTGTAGCACCGACCTCAATGGTATTTATTCCCTGTATCGATGGCATTAGCCATAACGAAATAGAAGACGTAAAGCCGAAATGGATCACTGCTGGGGCAAACGTTGTCTTGGCTGCAATGTTGAGTAAAGCAGTTATAGCTTAAATACAAACGGAGGCAACAAACATGAGTCAGATACAACTGTCGGTGGACATACAAACGGCACGACTCAATGCCGATGAATACATTAAAAGTTTTAGTGATATGCATCCACCGCTTTGTGCGACAGCGGCGCTGGTAGAGGCAGACCGCTGTTACTTTTGTTACGACGCCCCTTGCACCCTAAGTTGCCCAACGGGAATTGATGTTGCTGGTTTTATTGAATGATAAGTACCGAGAACAATATCGGTGCAGCACGTTTGATTTTAGAAGAAAATATACTGGGTGGAAGTTGTGCCCGAGTCTGCCCGACAGAAACATTGTGTGAGCAGTCTTGCGTGCGTAATGATCAGGACCAACGCCCGGTGAGCATTGGTTTGCTTCAACGCCACGCAGTCGATGCGGCAATGGCTGCCGATAAGCAGTTCTTTGAACGTGCAGCCGATACTGGAAAGCGAATCGCTATTGTTGGCGCGGGCCCCGCTAGCTTGTCATGCGCACATGGACTCGCCTGCAAAGGCCATTCTGTTACCATTTTAGAGGCGTGCGAAAAAAATGGTGGTCTAAATGAATACGGTCTAGCTGCCTATAAAATGCTAGATGATTTTGCTAGCCGCGAAATTGAGTACATTTTGGCGATTGGTAATATCGACATTCGTTACGGCCAACGACTAGGTGCTGACTTTGATTTAGTTGATCTCCAAAGCGACTATGATGCGGTATTCCTCGGTATTGGGCTTAGTGACTTTATGGACAGCAAAGGAATTGAATCAGTTGATGAAATTATTGGTAAAGCCGTGAAGCAGGTAACAGACTGGCGATATCTTGGTTTGAACACTATTGTAAAAGCGGAAATTGATCAGGACAGCTGTATCCAATGTGGGCGCTGCCATGTTGTTTGTGAAGACACATCGCATCAGGCTATTTCTCAAATGAAAGAGGGTCGCCGTCATTTCGAGGTTCTTGAAGAAGAATGTGTAGGCTGCAACCTATGCGTGAGTGTTTGCCCTGTAGAAACTTGCATTACATTGCGCGAATTATCAGTTGGAGAAGTTGATGCGCGCACCGGCAAAATGGTATCGGGAGAGTATGCTAACTGGACTACACACGAAAATAATACTATGAGAGCGAGTTAAGTTTTGATAAAACAGATAGGCAAAAAAAATATTAATAAAATTAAGAGTGGAAAAATGTCTAGCGGTAGCAAAATAAAGAGAGGTCGGCGAGTTTATTGAGTTAGATGCAGAGGAAGATGTTACTTCCAGTTTGAGGTATAACGAGGATATTGCGCCGACGACTGCTAGCCAACGCACCTGGAAAACAGGTCATATAGCAGCCCTTTGGGTGGGCATGGCGATTTGTGTACCAACCTATACCTTGGGCGGCGTATTAACCGCTTATTTTGGACTGTCGGTTAGTGAAGCTTTATGGGCTATCTTCCTAGCCAATGTTATCGTGCTGATTCCTCTGATATTAAATGCCCATCCGGGTACTAAATACGGTATTCCTTTTCCGGTTGTGTTGCGTTCCTTATTTGGCATTATCGGTTCCAACGTACCCTGTCTTATTCGGGCTCTAATTGCCTGTGGCTGGTTTGGTATCCAAACCATGTTTGGTGGACTTGCGATCCATTTACTGTTGTCGGCTATGTTTGAAAGCTGGGCTAGTTTAGCGGGTACAGGCGAGGTGCTCGGTTTTTTCATTTTTTGGATGATGAACTTATGGGTGGTAATTAAGGATTCTGAATCGATTAAGTTGTTAGAAACAGTGGCGGCACCTTTACTGCTCATAGTTGGTATTGGTTTAATTGTCTGGGCTTACCCACAAGCGTCAATAGCTGAACTATTGGCTCAAGCACCAAATCGCCCGGAAGGTGCTTCCTTCTGGGGTTACTTTTTTGGTGGTTTAACGGCTATGGTCGGCTTTTGGGCTACGCTGTCGCTTAATATTCCTGACTTTAGCCGATTTGCTAGTTCGCAGAAAAGCCAGATCAGAGGCCAGATTATTGGGTTGCCAGTCACCATGTTTCTGTTTGCTGCACTGGGTGTTATCCTGACAGCGGCATCGCCGCAGCTAGTGGGCGAAACAGTATCCGACCCTATTTCGTTAATCGGTAAGATCGACAGCCCGTTCTGGGTCGCTATTTCTATGGTGATGATAATTATTGCAACACTTTCGACCAATACGGCTGCGGACATCGTCTCGCCAACTAATGATTTCCAAAACATAGCACCTAAATCAATTAGTCATACTCGAGGGGTTATTATGACTGGTTTGTTTGGCGTGGTGTTGATGAGCTGGGAGCTACTTAAAAAGCTTGGCATTATTGTTTCAGATGTCAGTGTCGAAAGCCTCTATTCAAACTGGTTGTTGGGCTATTCGAGCTTGTTAGGACCCATTGCTGGAATTATGATCGTTGATAATTTTTTAATTTGGCGTCAAACACTCGACCTACCCGCTTTATACAAAGACAACAGTACCTACCCAGCATGGAACCTGAGTGGATTTGTTGCATTTCTAGTGCCGGTTGCGTTAACTTTTGTGGCTGTTAGTACTGGTGCGCTTAGTTGGTTTTACAGCTATGGTTGGTTTACTGGGTGGTTTGATTTATTATGTTTTGAATATGAATTCAAAACATAAGTCGTAGTATAATGACTCCATTGCAGTCCGTTTAAATGGGGATATCTATCACCATTATATTCATCGCGTTTGCGGTGCTTGCTGGTGCCGTATTACCGGTGCAAGGTGTGATTAATAGTCAGCTTGCCAAAAGCCTTGATAATGTCGTTCTAGCAGCATTGATATCGTTTGTTGTTGGTGGCCTAGCGCTGCTGATAATATTTCTTTATCGCACTGGTGGGTCGCTCGGTACTAGCTTAATGAGCCTCAAAGAAGTGCCACCTATGTTGTATATAGGTGGCCTTTTAGGTGTGGTATACGTGACTTCAGTCGCGGTACTTATTCCCAAAGTAGGTGTCGCCAACACGATGATAGCGGTGATTTTGGGCCAAGTCTTATTGTCATTATTGATTGATCATTATGGCATCTTAGGTGTCGAGGTTCGAGAGGTTGGTTGGCTCAGAGTTTTGGGTGCCAGCTTAGTTTTATTGGGTTTAGTGCTGGTGGTCAAGTACTAGTGGCCTTGCTCGATACTCGTAGGAACGACTTTTTAAACCATTGAATGTAAATTAAAACAAAAACAGAGGAGAATAGAATGTCATCAAAAATATCACGTCGATCGTTTACCAAATTATCTGCTGCCTGTATTGGTGCGCTGGGGTTTGGTATGTTCCCAGCATTCGCTGGCAACTTTAAAGTGGCTGGAATTTATACCCAGCCGATCCAACAAAAGTGGGATGCTCGACTGCATCAGGCATTGTTAGTGGCTGAATCTAAAGGAGGCGTGGAGTATGTTTTTTCTGAAAAGGTAGCCAACACTGACTATATCCGCGTACTGCGCGAGTATTGCGAAAGTGGCGTTAAACTAATTGTTGGCGAAGCCTTTGGTATCTCAAAAGAAGCCCGCAAAGTAGCGGACGAATATCCAGAAGTTTCCTTTTTAATGGGCGACCCATTTGATGCGCATGGATCTAACTTTTCAGTGTTTGATAATTATATTCATGAGCCCTGCTATTTGATGGGTATTATTGCTGGATCGATGACCAAAACCAATAAGCTCGGCATGGTTGGTGGTTATCCGATTGGTGAAGTAAACCGTTTATTCCACGCTTTCATCAATGGTGCTAAATCGGTTAACCCAAAAATCGAAGTCAAAGTGACTTTTATTGGCTCTTGGTATGATCCACCGAAAGCAAAAGAAGCTGCGTTTGCTCAAATAGAATCAGGTGTTGATATTCTTTATGCAGAACGGGCGGGTGTTGTAGACGCTGCAAGGGATAAAGGCATTCTTGCTTTCGGTAATGTGAACGATATGAACAAGGAAGAAAATGGTAAAGACGTCGTTGTTACGTCGGCTCTATGGCATATGGAGTCAGCGGTTGCACATGCTATTTCACGCGTTCAAGCAGGTACATTTTCAGCTGAAAATTACCGTGACTGGACAATGATGCCAAAAGGCGGTGCGAGCCTTGCACCATATTATGAATTTGAAAATAGAATTTCAGCCGACGTTAAGGCGACAGTGGAGAAGCTAACGGCTCAAATTCTTGCCGGTTCATTTAGTGTTGAAATAATTGACACAGAGCCTAAATCGTCATTTTAAAGACGTACTTTTCGTAAGGTTGTTGGTCAGCTCCGTACTTAAGCCGCGATGTACTTTGGTACATTGTGGTTTTCTGTATGGTGCTTGCTAACGCGTTCAAAAAAGTCATTATTTTTATATGTCCCAAAATGAATGTGCTATAAAAAATCATGTCGACATTATCCTTTAAGCAGATAACAAAGCGCTTTGGCTCACTGACCGCTAATGACGGTATTACGCTGTCATTAGGAGACAGTGAGATCATGGCTTTGCTAGGTGAAAATGGCGCAGGCAAAACGACATTGATGAACATTTTGTTTGGTCATTATGTGGCGGACGAAGGTTCGATCGAAATCGATGGTAAAACGTTGCCCTCAGGCTCCACTGAAGCGGCTATTGATGCAGGTGTTGG
>Ga0307997_10001789_pt1 | contig 10067 bp, 10 predicted proteins | sample Davwhametageno36_FD_203165 | JGI IMG/M metagenome (GOLD analysis project Ga0307997, IMG submission 203165) | Marine microbial communities from Davis Island wharf, Antarctic Ocean - #36 | ecosystem: Environmental > Aquatic > Marine > Unclassified | place: Antarctic Ocean: Davis Island wharf...
TATGCGCATTAAATTAGAATCAATTAATAAAGCGCTGGACACGTTAGAGCTTAATAGCCCAGCAACCAGTACAAACCTATACAACAATTTAGGTAATACCTTTAAAGCTAATATCGGCCGCAGCCTTTATAAGGCCTAAATAACAGAACTAACTTAACTTACTCTATCTAAATTTAAATAGCAGAGCGTTTTTATGGCCATCTTTAACACCTTAGCAAACAACCCTCAGCTAACCTTATTGATACTGCTGGTAATGCTTAGCCTATTGGCTTTAGTCACAAGCTTGGCGGCTCTTTTGTTGGAGCGCCAAGGAAGCCAACTGTTGCTCCAGCGTCTATCAGACTTGGGCTACCAACTTTTAGAGCAGCAGGAAGATTACAAAAAAATAGAGATGCAACAGATTTTAGCTGCCAAACACCAGCGATCTACAGACCAAGTACTACAAGATATCTACGGCTTAATCGATACTAATAACCAAAAGTTAGATCGCATCAAAGACCAAGCTAGCCCAAATGGAGCATTATCTACACAAGTGCCAAGCCAAAGTAATTATGAACACGCCATACGGATGGCTAAAGAGGGTTTGCCTGGCGAAAAAATCCAACACCTGTGCGGCCTCACAGAAGGTGAGGTCACCCTCATTTTAGACCTGCACCAATAGGCCTTATTCAGATCACCTTCTCATCACCAGGCTTCATACCTTTGAGCCTATAGGTGTACACCAATACTTCTGCTACCAAAGTATAAAGTGAGCGTGGTATGTCTTCGTTGATATCAAGCAAGCCTAACAGCGCTACCAACTCTTCATCTTTTTTAATGGGCACTCCTGCAGCAATAGCAGCATCAATAACCTTTTGAGCTAAATCACCTTTACCTTTGGCTATAACTAGCGGTACGGGGTTGCTACCATATTCTATAGCAATGGCCTGCAGCGGCTTTTTCATACGTGAACATCCAAAATGGCATGGGGATTATTGGGTCTACCTTTGGCATCATTTTCTTCGAATGGCCCCACACTTACTTGCTGTAAGTGTATACCGTGAAGCTGCAGCGCCGTATTTAATTGCTGTTTAGAGCTATTTACCAATGGAGCTAACCACAAGGTATTACTAGCAAAGTGCAAGCTGGCCATTGCATCATTTGTGCCCACTGCCTCAGTGAGCAGCAGGTTTATTTGCAAATGACCTAAATCTGGACCCTGATGAGCAAGGCTAATAGACCACTGCCCTTGGCTGAGCTGCTGTTCATTTTGCTGCAAGGTGATCATTAAGTATTGCTGGTCAAACCAAGGCATTAGCCATTGGTAATACAATTGGTTGTTAAAAAATGCATCAAGCGCTTTTATTTGACTAGAATGCACGGCCTCTACCAAAGGCTTAACTTGGACCTCCAAGTCTTTTTCTAAGGCGAGTAATTGCAATAAGGATTTAAGGTCATTATTAGCTTTTGCTGGCCCCATCATAGCCCCAGCCCGAGTTTTTATAGCCTTCCTACTTTCGCTGAATAAGCCACTCGTCAACAGCGCTTTTTTTATATCTAGCGCTTGTGGATTACCCGGTGATTGCCAGAACTCATGCAACAGGGCCGACAATGCAATTGGCATTTTGGTGTTGGACCTTAGGTTCGGCACGCCACCAAAATGCCTAGATAACCATTGTTGCAGAGGTGCAAGGCTATTAGATCGGTACAATAGGCTGCGTAAAAATGCACTTTGTTCACCCAATAAGGAACTTGGCAACTGTCCAGGTCGCAACAGTTCTAAACGTGGTGGGAGTGAATCTGGGTCCACCACTTTAAACAACAATCGCTCTCCAAGGGCATAAGCTGCGGCGCTTGCAGCAGCACTAAAAATACTTGCAGGTGTTTCAACCAATAATCGGGGTTGTAATTGCACCACTACGCCTTCCATTATCTGGCCTTTGGTTAGCGTAATTAATGGCATTACAGAGCCTTTACCAAGGTTAACGCCAAGCTTAGCCACGCCATTAGATGGCAATAAAGGTCTGGGCACACTATTGATCATCTTTCCACCTTTGGCTTAATCGATTGATTCATTGTTTGTTAAACTGCAGCAATGAAATTAAGCAACACTGAGCCATTGCCACCCACCAAACCGCAACCTGCTGTTGGGTGGGTGGCAGCTCTATTTAGGCGCTATTGCAAAGGCTGCCTATGCCTAACCTACTGCTCAACCTCAGCTATATCTAATACCACTTCAACTCTGCGGTTACGCGCACGATCTGTCGAAGATGCATTATTGTTTAGAGAAGCGGTATCTGCCTTGCCTGAAACAGATATACGCTGCTTAGGAATGTTCATTAACTTAATAAACGAATCGGCTACAGCTGCTGCCCGAACTGCAGATAAATCCCAATTACTTGGATATTTACTACCTGCTGGTGGTGGGCGGTTGTCTGTATGTCCAGTAATAATAATCTGACCTTTATTTCTATTAATGGTGTCCCTTAGAGCCCTAAGAACAGGCAACGCAGCAGGGTTAAGCTGCGCGCTACCATTTGGAAAAGTACCCTTTTGTTTGAGTCGAACAATAATTTTAGTGCCTTTTCGTTCTACTTCAACTAAGCCTTGAGTTAGCGCTTCTGAAAGTATCACTTGTAGTTTGGACACTTCTTGCTGAGCTTGCTGCTGTTGTTGAGATAAATATTGGTCTTTCTGCTGCTGTTTAGACAGCTTATATTGCACTTTAATGAGTGATTCAATCGTCTTTTGAGCATCAGCAATTTTTGCATAAAGCTTCACTGTTGCATCATTCACAAAGCCAAGCTCATTGTCACTTTCCGCTTCACCAACGCTACCACGGCCTTTCAGCTCAACAACAAGTAAGTCATCTTGAACAATCACCTCCACCCTGCCATTGGCAATTTCTTCTGCTAAGATAATATCTGCCTTTTGTTTTTCGGCATCAATGTCAAAGTCATGCTTTTTCTTCTCAGTTCTTAAAATTAAATCTTTTTGCACATTATTGGTGGTCTCTTGCTTCACCTGATCTAGTATAGAAATCTGAGACACTGTAGGGCTAAATGTTTGAGATAATAAGCTAGTACCCTTTGGAGGCTGAGGCGCTACCGCTTCTCTTTGCACACCAAAGGCATTTTTCATAGAGCCTGCTATTTGTTTATACTTGAGTGACTTGATTTCTGAGAAGGATAAAATTAGTACAAAAAACGCCATTAATAAAGTAGCCATGTCTGCAAAAGTTGACATCCACATGGGGGCGCCTTTTTTGCACACAGGGCATTCTTCTTCGTCCTCTTGCTCTTGTGAGTCGTCTTCAACCATATGTTCTTCTCCTTAGACAACCCATTAACTAGTAGCAGCCTTTAATTTTGCACGCGCTTTGGGTGCCAAGTAACCTAACAACATCGCTTCCAAAACCCGAGGATTACCACCTTGGGAGATGTATATAAGCGAGGTAATAACCAAGTCATTGTTAAGCGTTTCTGCCTCCAGACGTTGTTGCAGCTTTTGCATAATAGGCATTGCAATCATATTGGCAATAACCGCACCATAAAGCGTAGTTAGCAAGGCTACAGCCATGGCTGGCCCAATAGATTTTGGATCAGACATGTTGGCCAACATTTGCACTAAGCCTACCAATGTACCAATCATGCCCATAGCGGGGGCAAAATCTGCCCAAGCTTCAAATAAAGCAGCACCAGATTTACCTCTTCGGACTATCATTCCAGCGTCGATTCCAAGCCCTGCTTTAATGCCAGAAGCAGATTCGCCATCCACTAACATACCTACACCTTTGGCTAGAAACTCATTTTTAATTTCCTGAGATTCTAAAGCAACCATGCCGTCTTTACGGGCAATAGTTGCAAGCTCAACCACTGTTTCAATAAGATATTCTGGCTTGTCCACCTTATTGGTAAACGCCTTGCCAGCTAGAGCGCCTGCGCCAATGAAGTCACCTAAAGATGAGCGTGTTAATACAACGGCCAAAGAACCTGCAACGACAATGAAAATGGATGCCGTGTTGATAAACAAACTTGCGGGCCCACCGATAAGAATACCAATCGAAACAATGGTAAAAGACGCTATAAATCCAATGATTGTTGCAAAATCCATTGATACCATCTCCAGTTAGGGCGTACTAACAATTTATCTCTATGCAGTCTTATCGACCAAATATGATCAACATTTAGTATTAATATCGCTATTATCAATATAAGGCGTAATGCCCTTTAAGTTATCTCATAATTGGCTGATAGATTTTGGGGGTAACAATAAGGTAGGTATTGTGAAATCAATCACTTTTTTCTAATAATTGTGCAGTTATTTGTTAGCTTTACTTGGCATCGTTGCAATACAGGCCAAACGTTTGGGGGTGGGCAATGTGTTAACAAAAAATTAAAGATGGACGGGTTACAGTTTATGGGAGTATGAGGCTAGCCCCCAATTCTTATGCCATTTTGCTGAGGCATTTTAGGGTTTTTTCATGGCCTTTGGCATGGCTTTTAGTTCATAACCCCTGCAGGCATGACCATCAATACGCATAACTTCTATCATAGGCAACTGACGAGATTTAATAGCAAACAAGCGACACCCTCTTGGAAAGTTGGCTTCCCAAGTAATATAAAAGTGTTTACATTGCATACAATTAGGCGGTTGTTTGTTTGTGTTCATTCGACGATTATTTCTGTTTTGTTGAAAAGCCCAACAAATCTAATTGTTCAGATACCACACTGAGAGTTACTTTCTCAGGCTGCTGATTCTCATCAAGCTTAGAGGCTTCATTACTGTCGCCTTGCTCAAGTTGTTGGTTCGGCTTCGCACCTTTTTGTATTGGCTCTGTTTGACTCACCTGAGTAACCTCTGCTTGGGCACTCTGGGCTTCTAAAGCATCTATCTCATCAAACAGTTTCTCTTGCCGCTCTCGTTTTATACGCTTTTCTTCTTGCTCTAAAAGAGATTTCTTAGGCCTGCCATATTCATCCCATACTCGGTAACCTAGCACTAAAAAAAAGAACAGCAAAACTAAGTAACCAAACAAAGTGCTGAATTGTATCCCTGCTAACCACCAAAGCTTATTGCCATAAGCCAAGAGCATCACTACGATAACGGTAAAAACCAAAACCCAGCGCATAGTCTGGCAAAAAGCACAGGGCTTTCTGCCATTTTGGTTTCTGTTGCTTCCCTTGCGCGCCATAGGCGTTATCCACCACCAACGTAGTTAATCATAATACCAGCCGCGACAGCCGAGCCAATAACGCCTGCCACGTTGGGGCCCATGGCATGCATTAACAAAAAGTTTTGGTTATTGGCTTCTAAACCAACCTTGTTAGACACCCGAGCTGCCATTGGCACTGCGGAAACACCCGCTGAGCCAATCAGGGGATTAATGCCACCACCGGTCAATTTGTTCATCAGTTTTGCCATCAACACACCAGAGGCGGTACCAATTGCAAACGCCACCATACCAAGGCAAAGAATGCCTAAAGTGGTTAAGTCTAAGAATTTATCAGCCGACAGTTTAGAGCCCACTGCTAAGCCTAAGAAAATAGTCACTACGTTAATTAAGGCATTTTGAGTGGTATCTGACAATCGATCCACTACACCAGACTCGCGCATGAGGTTACCAAAGCAGAACATACCCAATAATGGTGCAGCGTCTGGCAGCATAAAGGCTACCAAAAGCAACAATAGTAGTGGGAATACAATCTTCTCTACTTTACCTACAGGGCGTAGCTGCACCATTTTTATCTGGCGTTCTTTTTCCGTAGTTAACGCACGCATAATAGGCGGCTGAATTAAAGGCACCAAAGCCATATAGGAATAGGATGCCACTGCGATAGCGCCCAATAAATCTGGCGCCAATTTACTGGCTACATAGATAGATGTGGGGCCGTCTGCACCACCAATAATACCTATTGCAGCCGCATCGGCAAGGGTAAAGTCCATTACCCCTAAAGTCGTTAAACCTACCGCACCAATAAGGGTTACAAAGATACCAAACTGCGCTGCCGCACCCAAAAAGAGCGTTTTAGGGTTAGCCAGTAAAGGACCAAAATCGGTCATGGCACCCACACCCATGAAGATGATTAGTGGGAAGGCACCCGTTTCTATACCCACTGTATAGAACATATAAAGAATGCCACCAGACTCGGCTAAGCCAGCTCCAGGGATGTTGGCTAATATGCCACCAAAACCAATAGGTATCAGTAGTAAGGGTTCAAAGTTGCGCTTAATGGCTAAGTAAAGGAGTAATAACCCCACCGCCATCATTACGACTTGCCCTGGCTGCACTTGGTAGACACCCGAGCTGTGCCAGATTTGTAATAACTTATCCATGAATATTCCGCCTAAACTAAGGTTAACAAGGTATCACCAACAGATACAGAGTCGCCTTCTTTAGCCGTTACAGAACCCACCACACCTGCCTTGCTGGTGCGAATTTCAGTTTCCATTTTCATAGCTTCTAAGATAAATAACACATCACCTTCTTGCACTGCTTGCCCAGGTACTGCATGAACCTTCCAAATATTACCCGCTAAAGGCGCAGTAATGGGCTCGCCACCTGTCACTAGCGCAGCGGCAGAAACTGGGGCGGCTGTGATAGCAACTTGAGCCACACCTACGGCAGAAATATCACCACCCTCTTCTACTTCCACTACGTAGCTTTGGCCATTGACACCTATAGTATAAATAGTTGAGCCCCCAACAGCAGCTTTAGGCACTGTGGCCGCAACAGCAGATTCTAATGTAGGCACGGGTTCAAAGGCGTCTGGGTTGTCACGATTTTGTAAGAATTTAAGCCCCACTTGAGGGAATAAGGCGTAGGTTAATACGTCATCTATTTCCCGGTCTCCTGGAGCCAGTTTAATGTTCTTTTCTTTGGCCAGGCCACGTAATTCTGCAGTGAGCTTGTCTAATTCGTCTTCAATGAGGTCTGCAGGGCGGCATGTAATGGCTTGCGCACCATCAAGCACACGCGTTTGAAGTGCCTCATTAAAAGGCGCCATAGCAGCACCATATTCACCTTTTAATACACCTGCAGTTTCTTTGGTAATAGTTTTGTATCGTTCACCCGTTAGTACGTTAAGTACCGCCTGAGTACCTACAATCTGTGAGGTTGGCGTGACTAAAGGAATAAAGCCTAGGTCTTCACGTACCCGTGGGATTTCTGCTAACACTTCATCAAGCTTATCTGCAGCGCCTTGTTCTTTAAGCTGGCTTTCCATATTGGTAAGCATGCCACCTGGCACTTGAGCTACTAAAATGCGAGAGTCTACACCCCTAAGGGAACCTTCCCATTTGGCATATTTTTTACGTACTTCGCGAAAGTATGCCGCTACTTCTTCTAGGGCATTAATGTCTAGCCCAGTATCACGGTCACTGCCTTCAAAAATAGACACTACAGATTCTGTAGGTGAGTGGCCATAAGTCATCGACATCGAAGAAATGGAGGTGTCAACGTTATCAATACCTGCTTCTGCAGCCTTCAAGATAGCCGCGGTAGACAAGCCAGTAGTGGCATGGCACTGCATATGCACAGGCATGTTAGTTTCGGCTTTAAGGCGGGTCACTAGTTCAAACGCCGTATAGGGGTTCAATAAGCCAGCCATGTCTTTAATACAGATGGAATCGGCGCCTTGGTCTTCAATCTTTTTGGCTAAATCAACCCAATAATCGATATTATGTAATGGGCTTAAAGTATAGGAAATGGTGCCCTGGGCATGCTTACCTGTTTGTTTTACCGCAGTAATGGCAGTGGATAAGTTGCGAGCATCGTTCATGGCGTCAAACACCCGGAACACATCAACCCCATTAATGGCAGCACGCTCTACAAATTTACGGACTACGTCATCAGCATAGTGGCGATAGCCAAGTATATTTTGCGCACGAAACAACATCTGTTGCGGCGTTCTAGGCATGGCGGCCTTAAGGGCACGAATACGCTCCCAAGGGTCTTCGCCCAAATAACGAATACATGAGTCGAACGTGGCTCCCCCCCATGTTTCAACAGACCAATAGCCTATTTGGTCTAGCTTGTCAGCAATGGGGAGCATATCAGCCAAACGCATGCGCGTGGCAAATAGAGACTGATGGCCGTCACGTAGGACGACATCGGTAATACCTAAAGGTTGTTTAACAGCGGTCATGTGTTTACGCCTGTGCTAATAATCGAATATGGAAAATTGGGGATGCCGCTGTTATCAATGATCTTGACGATAACGGTGAACCGCTGCGCTTAACACCGCCATCAGTTGGGGATCATTGGCAATTTGTTGCGAAGGTGAAACCATGGTCAAAGGTGGCTGCACTAGCACTTCTTCAACAGGTAAAAACCGCAACACAGTAGCGGACATCATTTTGGTGGAAAACACCAATAAAGTAAGAAAAGTAAACACAAAGCCCATGCCAAACACCATTAAGGTGAGGCCTTCGAGCATTAGTTCGGATGTTGGCACGGTAGCAGCTCCGGTTATTTTTGCCGCTTGTGGCGGCTTATTTTTGCAGCCTTGGTGAGGCTACGAATCATTTCAATCACACAATTTACCCAAGTGTGACCAAAGTCGCAAGAATACCCAGTATAAAAACCAATGATTTTAGTATCACCCCTAAAAACGTCAAACAAATTCAACAACACGACTTATTTTGCTTACTTTAAGCAACAAACTAACTTTGGGGTCGGTAAACGCCCACATTTTTAAAACCTTGATCTTGAATGTGAAGCGCATGTAACTGGCTTACCACACCTTTTTCACAATACAGAAGATAATTTCGACCTTGGTCAAAAGTAGCAAACTGTTTGTTAATTTTAAAAAAAGGCACGGTGATAATGTCTATACCAGGAAGATTCAGGGGTTTTTTCTGCTGCTCCAAACTGGGGCGCACATCCACTACCACATCATTAGCCAGTAATTGTTGTTTGGGCAAAAACTGCCCTAATTGTTTAATGTCTTCTAACACCCTGTCTATACTAGTAACACGGGCATTCTCTAAGGCCTCTTCAAGCACATTAAAGTTAAAGTTTTGTTCTTCTTTTTCTACCCGTTTCAGCTTTGCTCTTACCGTAGGTCGATTAGAGATAACAGCGCAATATTCTGGCATCGACGCAGCAAACTCATACGCACCGATTTTAGTGGCTATGTTAATAATGTCTTGTTTGTCATAAGTGATTAATGGGCGCAACACTAAGCGATCGGTGACTTTATCAATAACCCCTAGGTTGGTTAGTGTTTGGCTTGAAACCTGAGCCATGCTTTCACCAGTAATCATGGCTTCCGCTTTTAGTTTACCCGACACTCGATCTGCAGCCCGCAGCATCATCCGTTTTAGCACTAAACCCATGTGAGAATGGTCAACATTTTGTAATATTTCACCAACCACTTCTTCAAACGGTACCGATATAAACTTAACCCGCGAAGCAGACCCAAATTTTTTCCATAGGTAGTAGGAAACCTGTTTTACACCAGCTTCATGAGCTAGCCCACCTAGGTTAAAAAACACAAAATGAGTTTTTGCCCCACGCTTCATGGTGAGGTAACTAGAGACAATAGAATCAAACCCACCAGAAATAAGTGACACTACGGCTTCTTGGCTACCTTGGGGGTAACCACCAATGCCGCTAATACGGCGCTCTATAACAAATACTGCGTCACCTTTCACTTCTAAATTAATCGTCACTTCTGGCGTATGAAGATCTACTCTAAGGGCTTGCGTATGCTGCAACAGACCAGCACCAAGGTACCGCTCCATTTCTCCAGAGGTAAAACCATGTTCCCCAGAGCGTTTAACCCGCACAACAAAAGTCTTACCTATAAGGCGCTGGCCCCAAACACTTTTAACAATGCCAAGCACCTGCTCAAAGTCTTTTAAGGGGTATTCTTGTACTTCAATACTATTTGCGATGCCTGGGGTATCACCTAAGGCTGTGACTATTTCTTCATATACTGCATCTGCTTGTGGTGGGCAGTTAATGTCCACACGGTCCCATAAACCATACACCTTGATATTTGGCTCAATACGTTGCAGGATAACCCTTAAGTTAGACTGTAGCCGCTGAATAAAACGCTTTCTTACAGGACGGCTTTTAATCG
>Ga0307997_10001792_pt1 | contig 10062 bp, 7 predicted proteins | sample Davwhametageno36_FD_203165 | JGI IMG/M metagenome (GOLD analysis project Ga0307997, IMG submission 203165) | Marine microbial communities from Davis Island wharf, Antarctic Ocean - #36 | ecosystem: Environmental > Aquatic > Marine > Unclassified | place: Antarctic Ocean: Davis Island wharf...
GGTACGGGTACACGCACATTAGCGGCGGCGAGTTTGTAGAGGGCGTCGACTTCGGCGTTCTGCCAGGTTTCTTCCTGCTGCTTGCGGCCGAACCTTGAGCCTTTTTCCATGGCGCGCTGGCGGCGACGCGAGCCCGCGAGCGTTGACCGTGGCCCGTGCTCCATGATCCATGATCCTCGAAACATATTGTTTCATGTGTTTCTCCTGTTACCGCTTCTCGGCATGGTGGGTAATGGTCTTCATTCGTGCCTCATTGGGCGTAAACCCCATGCGAATGTACCGTTGGTAGATGATCGTGAGCTGCGAAGCGCGGTTCGTGGTGCTTTTTGTTACATGCCAAAGTAATACGCGACAAGGTTCCAAAGCCCAAATCGAAAACAAGGTTCCAGATTGATAAAAGGGGGAAGGTATGCCTTCTCAGTGGGGAGGGGTAGATACGTTGGGCGGTAAGTGAATCTCGAAAATTTTCTGAAAAAATTAGGCCTACAAATAGCGATCTAGAGCCGATTGATATATCAATCTGGTCCTTTCATCCATCACACACATCAACGTTTCCTCAAACTTACTCGTTAACAGTGCTTTTACCGCAATATCAGCGGCTAACGCCATTGGCCACTAAAAAGGCCATCAATTCTGCCTACTTGTAGATGCCCAGCCCTATGCACGCAAAGGAGGTGCATTTTTTTGGCGGGAGCCTAGTTATTAAGTGGCAGAGTATTTATCGCTGATTTAACTTTCTGTATAGGGATCGCACACTAATGCCAGCTACCTGAGCTGCTTTTACTTTATCACCATAGGTGGTCATTAGATTCTGCAAATAGGCCAGCTCAGAAGTTTTTAGATCCACTTTATCCAATTCAATATTTACGTTGGCTTGGAAATCAATATCAAAACATCTGTCAATTATATCCTGATCTATAACCTCAGTCTCTGCCAGGACGGTGGCTCGGGCCAGAACATTGCGCAATTCGCGAATATTACCTTTGTAGTTCCAACTGCTAAGGCGCCTCATTGCAGACTGCGTAAGCTGCCAGGTTTGATCTGGTGAGATGCGATGGATGAGCGACTTGGCGATAGCGGGAATATCGTCGCATCGCTCGGCCAGAGAAGGCAGATGAATGGGAAATACATTGATACGATAGAATAAATCCTGACGGAAGCTAGCCTGATCTACCATCTCCGCGAGGTTTTTATGTGAGGCGCAGATAAGTCGAAAGTTGCTATTTTTAATTTCGGCGCTGCCCACTTGCCTGTAGGTGCCGGTCTCTAACAGTCGCAATAATTTGACTTGCATAGGTATTGGAATATCGGCTACTTCATCTAAAAATAATGTGCCGCCGTCAGCCTGCTCTATAAGTCCTGGCTTATTAAATTGTGCGCCTGTAAATGCGCCCTTCACATGGCCGAAAAGTTCACTTTCAAAAAGAGAGTCTGTAAGTCCAGAGCACTCCAGAGTTACCATGGGATCGCCGCTGCGAGCGCTGGCCATATGAATAGCTCTGGCTGCTAGTTCCTTGCCTGTGCCAGACTCCCCTTGAAGCACCACAGATACATCGCTCTGCCCTACCCGGCTAATCACTTCCAGCATCTTTAAAAATGCCGGGCTTCTACCGATCATTTTCTGGTCGGTGACATTCCCGCTGGCGAGAGGAATAGGTCGCAAAAGCTCAACAAAGAATAACAGTTGTTGCTGGTCGTCAAAGATAGGCAGCATCTCGACATCTACATGTTCTTTGCCGTGGGGAGTTTGGTGGATATGCAAAACTCGCTCTTTGCGCTTTGATAGCAGAGCTGCGCTGAGGGGGCAGGATTCTCCCGCCTGGTCGCAGGGGACATCATAGCCGTGTGAAACGCTGAAGCAACTGGGCTGCTGTTCCAATTCTAGGGCGCCAAATGCGCCGCGGTATTCAGAGTTGTAAGCGAGGATTTCATAATTGGCCGAGACCAGTATGGCAGGGCAGTCATAACCCTCGAGCATGGCGCTTAGATTGCGCCGAGATCCTGAATCAGACTGGATGATATCCATGTTTTTGCCATAAATGGTTTATGTTCTGCCAATTTTGGCTATAGATTGGCTCGCGGTCAAGATAAACCTGTCTGAAGCCCAGTATATCCGTGATAAGCGAAGTTGGCACGTTAAGTGCTAACAGCTAATAGCTGGGAGAGTTGCACTTAAACTAACAAGTTAAGTGCAACAGGCCAAGACTATTGCTCAGCACGACATGTCAATTGGATATTAATGGAGAGTACGTGGAAAATTTGCAAAGAGCAGTTGATGACAGCTCAGCTGTTGAGGCGGACGTGGCGGTTTTTTTTGATCAGGACAGCAACACCTTTTCTTATGTGGTCAGCGATCCGCAATCTCAAGCCTGTGCGATAATCGATTCAGTGCTGGACTTCGACTATCCGTCTGCCAGTATCAGCCACAGCAGTGCTGATACCATTATGAAATATATTCAAGAACGCAACCTGCAAGTGGAGTGGCATATTGAAACCCATGTCCATGCAGACCATCTGTCCGCTGGTCCCTATTTGCAAAAGCACTTGGGCGGTAAGCTGGCGATTGGTGAGCATATTGTCACCGTGCAGGAAACCTTTGGCAAAATCTTCAATGAGGGTACTGATTTTCAGCGTGATGCCAGCCAGTTTGACCGTCTTTTTAAGGACGGCGAAACCTATGCCATAGGTAACCTAGAGGCTACAGCTCTTCATACGCCGGGTCATACGCCGGCCTGTATGGTGCATGTTATCGGTAAGTCCGCCTTTGTTGGCGACACTATCTTTATGCCAGACAGTGGGACTGCTCGAGCAGATTTCCCCGGGGGCAGTGCTCAAGCGCTTTATCAGTCTGCACAGAAAATTTTAAATTTAGCTCCAGATACCAAACTCTATCTGTGCCATGACTATGGTGCCGAGGGCCGCGAAGTCAACTACCAAACTACAGTCGCCGAACAGCAGCTGCACAATGTGCATCTAGGCAACAACGCTACAGAAGACCAGTTTGTCGCCCTGCGTGAAAAGCGTGATAGCGGCCTTGGCATTCCTCGACTGATGATTCCAGCTATCCAGGTAAATATGCGTGCTGGTCATTTTCCGCCGGCTCAAGACAATGCGGCAGTCTATTTAAAAATTCCCATTAATAGCCTGTAAAAATAACAAAAATAACAAAAGGGACAAACAGTGAAAATAATAACAGTCAGTGAGACATTTTCGGTTTCCGATCAAATTCGTATTGAAGACATTGCCCAGCTAGCTGAGCAGGGCGTGCAGCTTATTATTTGTAATCGACCGGATGGCGAAGCAGCGGATCAACCCAGTGTCAATAGTATTGCCGAAGCGGCGGCGGGCAATAATATAGACTTGATCCATATGCCTTTCGTTGCAGGTGGGCTCACGGATGATATTGCAGCGCGTTTCCGCGAGCTGATGGCGAACAATTTGAAAACTCATGCCTATTGCCGCACCGGCAATCGCTCTTTGCAGTTATGGCACAGCATCTCTTCGGAGCAGCTTGAAAAAAAACTTTCTGCAGTGCATAACACAGGTCCAGCGACGCAGCATTTCGACGTTGTGGTTATAGGTGCCGGCGCTGGTGGTATAGCCGTATCAGCCAGTCTGCTAAAGAGAGACAGCAAGCTACGCATTGCATTAGTTGACCCTTCTACTAAGCATTATTATCAGCCCGGATGGACCATGGTCGGTGGCGGTGTCTTTAAGGCTAAGTCTACTGAGCGCGAAACCACTAAATTAGTAGATAAGCGTGTTAGCTTGCTGCAGCAGGCGGTTACAAAAGTTAAGCCCGATACCAATACTGTGGTTTTGCACGATGGTGCTCAGGTGCACTATGAGCAGCTTGTGGTCGCTCCTGGATTAACTATTAACTGGGGTGCTATAGAAGGTCTTGAAGAGACGCTAGGCAAAAATGGCGTAACCTCAAACTATCGCTATGACTTAGCCCCTTACACCTGGGAACTGGTGCAAAAAACCCAGCGTGGCAGAGCAATTTTCACTCAGCCGCCTATGCCTATTAAGTGCGCGGGCGCGCCGCAAAAGGCACTGTATCTTTCCGCCGATCACTGGCTGAAAACCAAGCGCCTAGACAATATCGATATAGACTTTTGCAATGCCGGCGGCGTGCTGTTTGGAGTTCCTGCCTATGTTGGTGCACTGCAGTCCTATATGGATAAGTACGGCGTTAGTCCGAGCTACAACCACAATCTGGTGAAAGTTGATGGCAACCAGCGTAAGGCCTGGTTTGATGTTACTGATTCTGAGGGGAATAAATCGCAGATGTGTAAAGACTTCGATATGTTGCACGTCTGCCCAGTGCAGCAGGCCCCTGCATTTATAGCCGACAGTGGTCTGGCCGATAAAGGTGGCTGGTTGGCGGTGGATCCATCCAGTCTTTGTCACACAGAGTATGCAAATATCTGGGGCCTTGGCGATGTGATGAATACTACCAATGCCAAGACGATGGCCGCGGTGCGCAAGCAAGTACCAGTGGTGGCGAAAAATATCATCTCTGTTCAAGCAGGTCAGTCCCCAGATGCAAAATATGATGGCTATGGCTCGTGTCCACTGACGGTAGAGCGCGGCAAGATTATCTTGGCCGAGTTTTGCTATGGCGGCCGCGTAGCCCCTAGCTTCCCCAATTGGATCAATGCCGGAACCAAGCCAACTAGATTAGCCTGGTGGCTCAAAAGCCTGGCTCTTCCCTTTGTCTATTGGCACATGATGCTAAAGGGCCGAGAGTGGATGACTCACTGTCCAGAGGAAAAAACATAAATGGATAAAGCCAGCGACTACCTGCCTGCGTTGAAGTGGATGCGCAGCTACAGTGGGGATGACCTAAAAGCGGATATGGTCGCCGGACTGGTTGTCACCATGATGTTGATTCCCCAGTCATTGGCCTATGCAATGTTGGCTGGTGTGCCAGCCGAGGTTGGGCTCTATGCCAGTATCCTGCCGCTAATTGCTTATAGTTTATTTGGCAGTAGTCGCACATTGTCGGTTGGCCCGGTCGCTATCGTGTCATTAATGACTGTGGTCAGCCTCAGCAATATTGTCACCCAAGGCACTGCAGACTATCTGAGCGCTGCCATTGCTCTGGCATTTTTGTCAGGGTTATTCCTCCTGATTATGGGTCTTTTCAAGTTGGGCTTTGTGGCCAACTTTTTATCTCACACAGTAGTCTCAGGCTTTATTACTGCCTCGGGCATTATTATCGCCCTGAGTCAGGTCAGGCATCTGCTGGGTATCTCTGGTGCCGGAGATACCTTGCCGACCATCGCGCTATCCCTGCTTAACAGTAGCGACAGCATTCACACTTACACCGCAGTGCTCGGGGTTGCGGTACTGGCTTTTCTGGTTTGGGCAAGAACTGCTGTGCTGCCTATCTGTAAGCATATGGGAGTGACAGACAGCAATGCCCAACTTATGGCCAAGTTAGCGCCAGTGTTAGCGGTGATTACCACATTGTTGCTCGCCTGGATGGTCGACCTTGAGCGAGCAGGAGTTGCCGTTGTTGGCAGTATTCCAAGTGGTCTGCCCAGGCTGGCCTGGCCCCAGTTTTCCTTTGCGCTACTTCAGCAGCTGTGGTTGCCTGCGTTGAGTATCGCCATTATTGGCTATGTGGAGTCAGTATCCGTGGGCAAAACTCTGGCGGCAAAACGCCGAGAAAATATAGACCCAAATCAGGAGCTGATAGCTCTGGGGTCTGCCAATATTGCCTCTGCATTTTCCGCAGGCTTTCCCGTCACCGGTGGCATTTCCAGAACTGTAGTGAACTTTGACGCTGGCGCAAAAACTCAGGCAGCCAGCATTTTTGCTGCTGTAGGTATAGCAGTGGCAGCGATGTTTTTGACTCCCGCATTGTATTTCCTGCCCAAGGTTACATTGGCAGCCACAATCATTGTTGCCGTGTTAACCATTGTCGATTTTTCAATATTGAGAAAAACCCTGCGCTTCTCGGCGAATGATTTTCGTGCCGTGGTTATCACATTACTAGGGACGCTGCTATTTGGCGTAGAAGTGGGTGTCCTCTGTGGCGTTATGCTGTCAATTTTACTCTACCTGTATCGCACATCGGTGCCCCATGTGGCTGAAGTGGGATTGGTGGAGGGTACCCAGCATTTTCGCAATATCCAGCGTTACCAAGTGACCACAGAGCCATCAGTTCTAAATTTACGTGTCGACGAGAGTCTGTTTTTTGCCAACGCATCAGTTCTGGAAAATCTTATTTATCAGAAGGTCTACGCGAATGATCTGATCGCTCACGTGGTGCTGATTTGCTCGGCGGTAAATGAGATCGATTACAGTGCCCATGAGATGCTTGAGCGGGTTAATCAGCGACTGGCAGAACAGGGTATCAGCCTGAACCTGTCAGAGGTTAAGGGGCCAGTTATGGATGCGTTGCGTTATTCCGGCTTGGCAAGACAGTTGAGCGGAAGGATTTATTTAACCCAATTTGATGCATTTCAGCATCTAAGGGCTATTTCTAATCATTAACAATTTTTCACAGGAGCTATACAGATAATGGAGTTTGATCCATTTGTTTTATCGCGAATTCAGTTTGCCGCTAATATCAGTTTCCATATCCTTTTCCCAAGTATCACGATTGGGCTCTGTTGGTTTTTAGTTTATTTTCGAATTCAGTATCTACGCACCAACGACAAGTCGTGGGAATATGCCTATTTTTCCTGGGTGAAAATTTTTGCCTTAACCTTCGCTCTGGGGGTGGTATCCGGGATCACAATGAGTTTTCAGTTTGGTACCAATTGGCCTGGATTTATGGAAAAGGTCGGTAATATTGCCGGGCCCCTACTGGGCTATGAGGTGCTGACTGCATTTTTTATGGAAGCCTCATTTCTGGGCATTATGCTATTTGGTAAAGACAGGGTGTCTGAGCGAGTACATTTGATCTCAACAGTTCTCGTGGCCGTGGGAACAACGTTCTCGGCGTTCTGGATCTTGAGTTTAAACTCCTGGATGCAAACGCCCGCCGGCTATGAAATTCGAGATGGTATTTTCTATGCCACAGACTGGTGGCAGATTATATTTAACCCTTCTTTTCCTTATCGTATGACTCATATGCTGTTGGCCAGTCTGTTGACCAGTGCTTTCATGATAGCTGGCATCAGTGCCTGGCGAATACTCAAATGCAAAGATGGGCCTAGCACCTGGCTATTGCTGCGTACCAGTTTGATTGCTGCCGCAGTACTTACTCCAACCCAGATATTGGTCGGCGACCTTCATGGGCTCAATAGTCTTGAGCACCAGCCGGCCAAAATTGCTGCAGTAGAAGCTATTTGGGAAACAGGCAGCGGTGTGCCATTCACCCTTCTGGGTATGCCTAATGAAGAGACCAACACTACGGATTATGCAATTAAAATCCCTAAGTTGGCCAGCCTAGTGCTGGTGCATGACGCCGAGGGAGAGTTGCCCGGACTTGATCAGTTTGAGGGAGAGCACCCACCTGTGGCGGCGGTGTTTTGGTCATTTAGAGTCATGGTAGGCGTGGGAATGCTAATGCTTATTATGAGCTGGTATGGCTGTTGGAAACTCTGGCGCAACAGCACATTTAGCAAAATCTATTTAAGGCTGCTAGCGCCGATGGCATTTTCAGGATGGGTTGCCGTACTCGCGGGTTGGTATGTTACCGAGATTGGTCGCCAGCCATGGGTAGTCTACGGCTTGCTGCGCAGCAGAGACGTAGTTGCAGAACATCCTCCTGAGATTTTACTGGGGACATTGATTGGCTATTTGACGCTCTATGTGTTTTTACTCATCTCTTATATAGGCGCGCTGGCTCATCTGTCGTCAAAACCGCCGCGCTCTGGCGTAGTGATGCATGAATATCATATTAATAATCAGGGTCGTTCATAGGGAGGTACCATGGAACAGTTTTTACCTATAGCTTTTATGCTGGTCATGGGACTGGCGCTGCTAATTTATGTAATTCTAGATGGCTATGATCTCGGTGTAGGTATGTTATTACCCCTCGCGGATGATCAGCAAAAAGATCTGATGATTGCCTCTATTGGACCATTTTGGGATGCCAATGAAACCTGGATAGTGCTGGGCGTTGGTGTGTTACTCATCGCCTTTCCTGCGGCTCATGGAGTAATACTTACCTCCATGTATATCCCCATCACTATTATGCTGCTGGGTTTGATTTTGCGTGGTGTGGCCTTTGATTTTAGGGTCAAAGCTGGGGATGCTAGGAAGGAACGCTGGAATAAAATTTTCTTTGCCGGTTCAGTTATTGCCTCTGTGTCCCAAGGTTGGATGCTGGGTTCCTATATCACCGGACTTCAGGACAACCTGACCAGCATTTTATTCTCTGCGCTGATATCAGTCACCTTGCCCTCACTGTATGTACTGCTAGGTGCTGCATGGTTGATGATGAAAACTGAAGACGAACTGTTTAACAAGGCGCTGCGATGGGCAAGGCTAGCCATAGTGCCCATGGGGCTGGGGTTGCTGTTAGTGTCTATAGCGACTCCGGTAGTCAGCTCCAGTATCGCAGAAAAGTGGTTTACCATGCCCAATGCGCTAGGCCTGCTGCCTATTCCGCTTAGCTGCATACTGATTTATGGCGGCTTGCTGTGGATCTTGCGCAGGCCGGATATCTTGAACAGAGGCTACGCCTGGATGCTGTTCGCTGGCTTGGTGATTATCTGTCTGATGGCCTCTCTGGGCCTAGCCTATAGTCTGTTTCCCTATATTGTTATAGATCGCCTGACAATCTGGGAAGCTGCTGCCGCTACGGAATCTCTCCAAATGATTTTTTATGGCGTGGCGGTAACCTTGCCGGCAATTATTGGCTACACAATATTTGTCTATAAAATTTTTCACGGCAAGGCCAGAGAACTATCTTATGAGTAACGTTTGGTGATGGGCTAGTATGTGAAGTAACAAGGATGTCAAAAAAGCTTATTGACTAGCTGACTAATAATCTGTCAATCAATACTGTTTCACTTAGATCAAGTGACTCGCACGCCTTAGAGTAACTGTAATCTTGGTCAAGAATTAAGCTTGCCGCTTCCCGTTTAAAATCAGGGCTATACGTTCTTCGGTTGTTCATCATTAAATTAAATCTCCTGAGGGGGACCTCTATAACCATGGCTTTAATATAGGTGAGTCGCGTACCTCCTGCGGCGCTATAAGTGGATGCTCGCGTCATGCAGCACAGACCGTAGGCGCTCCCTATAGCCAAGATATTGCCTCCCTGAAGCTCAACCATCTGCGGCAGAACCGCGCACATAACAGTAGCATGATTGCATTAGGTATTTGAATATTACAGTTGATCAGAACGAGTTAAGCATTTAGCCTACCGAGTTAGAGCACAAATTTTGAGCGTCAGTTACTACGGAATCACTGAAGCTAATCCCAATTGAAGATTATATTTCGGATGTAACAAAGGATGTAACAAAAGCAGTTTTCTATACCCATTAAAGATATATTAATCAATAGTTTACAGTCTAAGTGCAGTTCCCGCCGCCTCCATCAAAATATGAGGCCCGCAACGGGCTTTAAAGTACCATAAAATACTGATTTATATAGATTTTATGGTATCTGTTTATCTGATATTTTAAATATCCATCCTAAAGTAACATACACGTTTGATGTTCTCTCCGGGCAACCTAGCGTGCTACTGCAAATGCTTGAATCGGATTTGCCCTAGACCGGTTTTGGACTGAGCTATAATCTCGATTGGTTGGATTAGTCGGTTAGTTAATGAATACCAGTAAACTGTAACAATGGCTTCTCTTTTGTTACAAGGTTTGTAAGCGAATATCTGCTTTTGTATTGAAGTAGCTGAAGAAAAAATAGCGGGGAAGTTTCCTAAAAGGCTATGTAAGTTACAAACCAGTTACAAACATGCTAACTCATGCTGTAACCCATTGTTTTTACAGCATATATTGTAGAGCTAATATTGAGTGGGAGTAGTCGGGTAGGTGTAACCCATTGATTTATATAGAGTTGAGAGTTACAAACTTGTTACAAACCACCCCTAAAACAGGGGGTTTTACAAAGAAAGTTACAAACGGTTGCGATTAC
>Ga0307997_10001797_pt1 | contig 10043 bp, 9 predicted proteins | sample Davwhametageno36_FD_203165 | JGI IMG/M metagenome (GOLD analysis project Ga0307997, IMG submission 203165) | Marine microbial communities from Davis Island wharf, Antarctic Ocean - #36 | ecosystem: Environmental > Aquatic > Marine > Unclassified | place: Antarctic Ocean: Davis Island wharf...
AAGTATAAGGTTGCTTTTAGGTGTTCGGCATTTCTTATTTTTTAATGAAATCCTTAACCCTAGTGCATCAGATGTTTTGACAAGTGCTTTTATTTTTAGACTGCAAATTACTTTAGTATTTAAAAGGATTATCAGCAATTTTTAAGAACAGTTTTATTGTTTTTTTATAGTTTGATATTTTTGTTGGGACCTTCTCTGAAAAATTACTTTTTTCCTGTAGTAGCTTTTTAATTATTTAGTTATTTATCAATTTAATAAATTATAAGCCCTTGCTTTTAGCAGGGGTTTTTATATTACAGGCATATCTTCCTCCTTCAATTCAGGAACTTCTAATCCTCTTAAATAGGTTAAACTTACATTTATAGATGAATGTCCCGTTGCTTTCTGCAGCTAAGAAAATATTTATATTGACATTCAGAACATTGCTTTGACATTCAGCACATTTTCCAAATTCGTACTGAAAACGTTATTACTTTTGGAAAAATGAAATACTTTTAACACATTGTTATTTTTCTAATGCTTTTGGGTTCTGGAACTAAAATTCAAGCACAAGAGTTCACAAAAATTGCGAAAGAAATTATGGTAAAAGATACCATTCCAGAAATGACTATATCATTACAGAAAAATCAAAAAAAAAGGATAAGCTTATGAAAAACTTCTATTACGAACAAGGATCTTTATAGCTATGAAAGACCTTATCATACAAACAGAAAACCTATCTTTTTCATATTCAAAGAAAAAGCATGTTTTAAAAAAAGTAAATATAAATGTACCCAAAGGTGCTATTTATGGTTTTTTAGGTCCAAACGGAGCAGGTAAATCTACCACCATGCAATTGCTTACCGGAATCTTGTCAAGTCCTGAACAAAACATTTCAGTTTTCGGAAAAGAACTAAACAGTCAAATGCCCCATGTTTTTTCAAAAATTGGAGCGCTAGTAGAATCTCCAAGCTTGTATTTACATTTAAGCGGTACAGATAATTTACGCTGCATCACGCAATTAAAAGAGGTTTCTGAAAGTAAAATACCTGAAGTATTAGAATTAGTTGGCTTAAGTGAAAACGGAAATGAAAAAGTAAAACACTATTCTTTGGGTATGAAACAGCGTTTAGCGATCGCTATGACTTTATTAGGCGAACCAGAACTACTTTTGTTAGATGAGCCTGTAAATGGTTTAGATCCAACAGGAATGACAGCGATTAGAGAATTGTTAGTAAAACTAAATAAAGAAAAAGGGATTACCGTTTTTATTTCGAGTCATTTATTAGCCGAGGTTGAAAAAATGTGTACACATATCGGTATTATTCATAAAGGCGAAATTAAGTTTGAAGGAACGATGCAAGCCCTTTCTGAAAGAGAACAAGGTTGTAATGTGCAAATTGAAACTAAATACTTAAAGAAGCATATAGAAGTTTTAAAAATAGCGTATCCAGAAATAATTATAGAAAATGAAAACCAGTTTAAAGTCTCGCTAAAAAGTAAAGAAGAAATTCCAGTTTTTTCAAAATTTATGATTAAAAATAATATTCCGCTCTATGAAGTTAAAATAATAGAGGGTTTAGAAGAATGGTTTTTATCTTTAACAAAATAATTGGATGTGATGAAAAATATATTTAAAGATATTAGAAAGTCAATTAAAACAGAATTAATTAAAAAGAAGCGTTCAGGCATTTTTACCTTGAGTATTATTTTTGGAGTTATAGTTCCTTTGGTTAGTTTAATCTTTCAAATAATAGCACAAATAAAAGGAATTAGAAGGCCTTTAGGAATTCCTGTAAATTTTTATTTGGAAAAGATCACAATTAATTTAAATCCCTTTTGCAGTGTCTTTTTACCTCTACTTATGGTTTATAGTGCAAGTAAAATAGCGCAAATAGACCATAAAAATAAGGGTTGGCATCTTATGGAAACATTACCAACAACGAAATTTTCTGTCTATTTTTCAAAATATAGTATACTGTTAACTAGTAATTTGATAGCGATTGTATTTTTTTTATTTTTTACAATTATTTTTGGCTTTGTAGAATCGCTAATTTTCGAAATACCTTCAGATAAAATTTTAAGTTTTCCTTTCATAGCTTTTATAGAAATAGGATTTCGATTGTTTTTAGTAAGTCTCTGTATTTCTGCTATACAATATGGATTATCAGTCTTGATATCTAGTTTTATTTGGCCAATAATTATTGGTTTTATGACCATATTAATTCCGTCTTTACTTATGGAATACAATATATTTTTAAACTGGCTTCCGTATCAATTTTTAAGACAAATAGCAGTTTATCCAACCGGTAGTGATTTTGGTTATTGGTTTACCTATTCAGAATTGCTAAGTGTATTATACACTATTGTTGCTTTATATGTAGGTTTTAATTGGTATCGTTTTAAAGTCTTTTTAAATGCTTTTTTGACATCTAAAAAACGTTTTTTTAAATCGATAGGAGTTGTAGGTATTTCAGTGATAGCTATATGGTATACTTTAAAACCTAAAACGTCAAATATCCATGATAAAACTATTATTCAAGGAACTATTTCTTCAGATAAAAATATTCATAATGTTTATATTTTTGACGGCACAGTTGGCGACACGTTGGCCAAAATACCTGTGATTGACCAACAATTTAAATATCAATTTTCAGAAAATATAGCCCCTGATAATTACACCATTCAATTTGATAACTATGCAAGGAAGCTTTTGTTTTTTGGGGAAAGAGATAGTTTAAACTTAAGTTTTAAATTATTTAAAACAAAACAATCTCTTGAAGTAAAAGGAACTAGGGCAGCCGAAAATATTCAAAAGAATAACTATAGGATTTATAATGGTTTGAGCGATTATTTAGAGAATAATTTATATATTGATGATGCTGATTTTTATATGCGGGAAATCTACATGGACTGGCAATATCATATGTCGAAAATAAATAATATTAGAACTGTAGATAATATCATTCCTAAAAATGATTATATAGCGAGAAGAACAAAGTTAACTTCTTTATTCTTTCTAAATTATTGGAATTCGTTTAAGAAAAAAAGAGAAGCATTATATCCAGATAAAATCTATGTTGTAAATAATCAAATGAAAAAGTTGGAAGAAAGTGTTTCACTAAAAGATGAAACGCTCTTGTCAGATCCTTCTTATTTAAAATACATTTTAGAATTCACAATTAAAGAGGATCTCAGAGAAGTATCACAAAATCAAAAATATTTTTCAGCTATTGAAAAAATGGAATCAGGTTTGTTTAAAGATCGTTTATTATTTAGACAATTAAATAAAAGTTTATATGAATCTACTGAAGTGACGGTTAGAGATTCTTTAATGCAGCAATATTTAACCTCGATTACAAAAGATAGTTATAAAAAACTTTTACAAAAAAAGTATAAGAATTACAATAGGTTATCCAAAGGAGTAAGGGCACCAGACTTTATAGCGTATGACGCAGATGGTAAAAATTATACCTTGGATAGTTTTAAAGGAAAGTTAGTGCTTATCGATTGTTGGGCATCTTGGTGTGGTCCATGCAAAAAAGAGGATCCTTATTTTAAGAGAAAATCTTTAGTGTATAATAACAAACCCATTCAATTTATTTCTATGAATTCAGATCGTAAAAAGAAAGATTGGTTAGTCGATATTAACGGAAAAGGGAAAAGTATTTTACAACTAAGACCTCAAGACTTAAAAAAGTTTAAAGAGGCATTTGCTGTTAATTCTATTCCTAGATTTATTTTGATTGATGCAGAAGGGAACCTGTTAAATTCTAAATTTGTGAGACCTTCTTCCAATGTTTTTGATGAGCTATTGAACATCAATTTTAAATAAAGTATTGAAGCCAAAGCTATAAAACTTTAAAAGCTCAAGAAAAACCAAAAGCAGCATACGAATTTGCATTGGGAAATTTTAGAGGACAAAACACATGGAGACGCTTTGCACATTGCTATTTATAATGCGTTTGGGATAATTTTTAAAAAAAAAGAATAAAAAACTGGCTACAACAAAACCTAAAACGCATTAAAACGCAGTTTAGCCAAAACGTTATCAATAATACAAAAACACATCGCAAGTAAATGAGAAACTATCGAATCATAATAATCACCTGACTTAATTCACTAAAAGATTTAGTTGTGCTGCAACTTTGAATAATAGGGGGAGGGGAAATCAAAATCATATTAGTTCAACTTTTCATAATAAGAGTCATTACCGCGCAACTAATCATAGCCGAGAACGATTGTTTTTCATACTCACATACCCTTTGCTTTATTGCTCAGGGTATGTGTATGTTTAGATGTTTATAGTGGCTTAAAAAGGCTTATTTAAGGCAGTCTAAATAGGTGTTTTGATGTAAATTCTCTTTATTCTATGTGTAGTAACCCTCTTCAATGATTTCAAAGGAAAGTCCAATATATTAAATTATATTTTTGGTAAAAACAGGCTAACCCAATTTTGAAAAATAATACTAAAATCGGATGTATTACAAATCTTTAATATAATTTTTAAAATTTTGCTGTAAACTACATATATAACTGCGGTTATCTGCTTAATTCACTTTTGTTTAGTTATAAAATATTTATTACTTTTGAAAAATTACTGTTATGAAGAAAATTACTTTTTTACTCCTATTCATTTCAATATTTGGGTATGCTAAAACGCCAATAACAGATGCTAATATTCAAACAGTATTAGACCTTTGGGTTTCAAACCCTATTTCTCCTCAATTTACAGAGACCAATAATACTCCATATTATGGTAATATCTCTGATTGGGATGTAAGTCAGGTAACTGATATGTCAGAATTATTTATAAGTAAAACTAATTTCAATGATGATATTTCAAATTGGAATGTGAGTAGTGTTACTGATATGAGTTTTATGTTTGCAGAGGCATCATCTTTCAATCAAAATATTGGTGCTTGGAATGTGAGCAGCGTAACTAATATGAATTCTATGTTTGCTGGAGCATCATCTTTCAATCAACCTTTGAGTGAATGGGATGTGAGTAGTGTAACTGGTATGAATAATACGTTTGGTAGAGCATCCTCTTTCAATCAAGATATTGGGGGTTGGGATGTGAGTAATGTTACTGATATGTCTTTTATGTTTTATAACGCATCCTCTTTCAATCAAGATATAAGTGACTGGAATGTGAGTAATGTAACTAATATGAGGTATACGTTTGGTAGAGCATCCGCTTTCAATCTACCTATTGGAGATTGGGATGTGAGTAGTGTGACTGATATGTCTGCTATGTTTGCTGGAGCATCATCTTTCAATCAAGATATTGGGGGTTGGGATGTGAGTAAAGTTACTAATATGGGTTATATGTTTTATGAAGCCACTGCTTTCAACCAAGATATATCAGGTTGGTGCGTTACAAATATCACTTCAGAACCCAGTAATTTTAGTACTAATTCAGCATTGATTAACGACAATAAACCTGTTTGGGAAACGTGTCCATCTCTTGGAGTTAATGACCAAAACTTAATGAATGTTTCTTTGTATCCAAACCCAACAGAAAACACCTTGTTCATATCAGGGAATGAAAATACAATAGCAGTGGCTATTTACGATGTATTGGGTAAAAAAGTACTTTCTATAAAAAACACAAACACCATTAATGTACAAGCATTGCCAAACGGTGTGTATACCATTCGTATTTCAGATGGTGTGCGTCAAACCAATAGAAAGTTTATAAAGAACTAAGCCATAGGCATATCTACTTCCTTTAAGTCAGGGAGTTCTAAACCTGTTAAATAAGTGTGCTTATCATACTACAAATAAGATTGTTTTTCATACTCCCATACCCTTTGCTTTATTGCTCAGGGTATTTGTATGTTTAGATGTTTATAGTGGCTTAAAACGTATAATCTACATAGTTGTAAAATAGGTGTTTCTAATGTAAATCTGCTTTATTTTATGTGTAGTAGTTCGGATGGGTAAAATCAAGTGAAAGTCCAATAATCAGAACTCTTTTTGTTTCCTTGGAATTATCACTAAAAAGAATTTCCATTTCTTAACCCAGATCAATGTGTAAGGATTATATATCGCTTATTTTTGATTAATTAATCATGTACAACTTTAATTAGAACATTGATTATATAAAAAAAAAGCTGAAAGCTACCCCAAAGAGAAACTAACAGCCTTAATATCTTGAATTTGTAAGCCCAAGATTTTAAAGGTAATAATTATCTTGTTAGGAATGGTTTTCTGCTAAATATTAATGTAATGGAGATCCATTTTTTATGAAAAAACTACTCTTACTTTGCACTTTATTAATCTTCGCCTGTGCAGAAAACGAGGATAATCCTTGTATCTATACGCCAACCCTAACTACTGAAGCTGTTACTGATATTACAGAAACATCAGCTACTTTAAATGGGATTATAAGTGTAGTATCAGAAAACTGTGAAGTAGCCCCTGGAGAAATGCAAGGCTTTGTATATTCAACGAATCCGTCTCCTACAATTGATGATAATGTTGAAGTTATTTATGGTACTAATATCTCGACTACTATTGAGAGTCTTGAGCCAAATACTGCATACTATGTTAGGGCATTTCTAACAAATACTATAGGAGAATTTTATGGGAATGAGGTTGATTTTAGGTCTAAAGCAATAGCTTCAGTTAATTGTGATGGAGCGGTTTATCCAAGTATTGTTTACGGAACACAAGAATGGACAGTTGCAAACGCTTGTCATATTACATACACAGATGGAACGCCTATTCCTCAAGTTACGGACGATGCTGAATGGTATCAACTTACTACAGGGGCATGGTCATATTACAATAACGACCCTACAAAGCCAAGACTTTATAACTGGTACGCGATAATGGGTATCCACGATACAGACCCAAACACTCCTAACAAAGAATTTGCACCAGAAGGCTGGCATGTGCCAGGAGGTAGTGATTGGGGGGTTTTAGAAAGATATCTCATTGCAAATGGCTACAATCACGATGGCACTACTACAGAAAACAAAATTGGCAAGTCAATGGCATCCATTGCAGGATGGAACAGTTCAACAACCACAGGAGCAATTGGCAACGACCAAGGCTTAAATAACAGCAGCGGTTTTAACGCCCTCCCTGTGGGTGACCGTTCCTATATTGGTCGGTTCGTCCGTGAGGGTGGGGGTGCAACCTTTTGGAGTTCCAATCCGTACTATACGACGTACGCATGGTACCTTGTCCTTGGAAGCGCTAGCAGTGAGCCGAGCTGGTTCAAAAATAGCATGAAGCAGGGCCTTTCAGTGCGTTTTGTTAAGGATTAACTAGGCATTCTTATTCTTTCAATTCAGGGAGTTCTAAACCACTTAAATATAGAAACCCATTCAGTAATGTTTGGTTTTTTTATGGTGCTTATAATACTACAAGTAAGATTGTTTTTCATACTCACCCTTTGCTTTATTGCTTAGGGTATGTGTATGTTTAGATATTTATAGTGGCTTAAAACGTGTAATCTACATAGTTGTAAAATAGGTGTTTTTGATGTAAATCTGCTTTATTTTATGTGTAGTAGTTCGGATGGGTAAAATCAAATGAAAGTCCAATAATCAGAACTCTTTTTGTTTCCTTGGAATTATCCCTAAAAATAATTTCCATTTCTTAATCCAGATATTTGTGTAAGAATAATCAATAAAGTAAAGTTACTTTCTTTTTAAAATTAATTTAGAAAACGTACAACAATAGTCGTTTTTTTTGTATGTTTCCGCTAACTTATGCACAAGAAACCATCCCCATTTCTGGTGGGGAAGGGGGTTGTGATTCAGAAAGTTATACCGTAGGACAATTGGTATATACAAACCCTATTAATGCGTTCGGTTCCTTGCAGCAAGGAATACGTCAGAGTGCCGCGTAAGCGACCGATTTTTATTTTAAAGATTAGCGGTTGGAATGTTTTTAGGGTTATTAAAATGTCAAATATGTTTTATCATGCATCTTATTCCAAGCAACCTTGTTATAAGTGTTTTCGTCTGTATGATGTATCAAAATTACGAAAGATATGAATAAAGAAGTATTAGCTGAATTTATGAATTTAACAGAAGAAGAATGGTTGGTTTTTTCAGCATCTCTTATCACAAAACAGTACAAAAAAGGAGACTTCTTTTTAAAAGAAGACGAATTTTGTGATTATGTTGGATTTGTAGACAAAGGTTTTTTTAATTTCTTCTACCTCGTTAACGGCGTTAACCATGTGCGAGGTTTTTTTTCGCCCAATGAATTTATTAGTAACTACCCGTGTTTTCTTTTAGAGCGTAAGTCTAAATTTTATATTCAAGCTTTGGAAGACTCTTCAGTCACACTAATGCACAGAGATGATCTATTAATGTACTATAAAATTCTTCCAAAAGTTCAAGAATTGAGCAGAGGTATCGTTGAAAATTTATACCTAGAAGTTTCAGATAAATATGAATCTTTCTTTCTTAAAACTCCTGAAGAACGTTATTTAAATCTTATAAGCAGTAAGCCTAAAGTTATTGAAAAGTTACCCCAATATATGATAGCTTCCTATTTAGGGGTTACTCCAGAAGCCTTATGCCGAATAAAAAAGAGAGTCACTGAAGCGAAGGTACATTAAGCTCTCACAAAAGAAATTAGTAGAAAAATTCACTATTGTAAGGGGAGATAGAATATTTTTAATTGCGCTACCTCTTAACTTTAATACTGCATTTCATTTCTTTTTGATGGTATAATTAATTGTACTATAAAATTAATTATTATTATATTTGAGTATATAAACCTTTAAATAATTAAAAATGAATGAGTATGAGATTTTAAATTTAAGCGGGCAGTATTTTATCAACAATGCAATGTATACCGTAGCAGTCGTAATTATGACCTTTGTATCATTTAGAATTGCGCGGGTTGCTAGAGATAAGAATGCAAGTGTTTTTGGAAAGGTATTAGTGACTATTTTTGGAGCCTGTAACGTTTTTTTTGGTCTACAGGTGTCCTCTTATTTAGTTTTACAACAAAAATCTCAATCTTTTCAGCTCTCTGAACTTCTTGCGAGTGGTGTTGAGATATCCACATCATCTAAGGCAATAATTAAAACGATGGGCCACACCGTAGCCGACGGGGTTCCTTCTTTGGCTCCAGGGGTGACAGGGGTGATACTTTGGGTGACCGTAGCCCTTCTTATAATAGGGATTACTTGGCTGGATTTAACGAAGAAAGAAGCTTAAATAAATAAAGCCTTACATTTCTGTAAGGCTTTATTTAAAAAATTACGCAGGCTTAATTTAGCTTTGAAGACATTTCTGGTTTCAACTCAGCTGTTTCAATAGTAATTCCTCCTTTTTCTATAGTAGCTTTAAAGGCAAGTTCGTCATTTCGATGTGTTCTCCATCCAAACATTTTGTTATAGGCATCCACGTAGTCAACATTAGGATCTGTCATCTTTCCTAACCCTTCAGTATGACTGTTATATTGTTTTACTTCTAATAATTCATAGGCTTCTCCGCCAGATACTAACCTGAATAAGCCACTAGTACCAGTGTAGCCTAATGATTTCTGTAATTTATTATTATTTCTCCAGAATCTAAAAAAGTCAGAGCGGTTGCTACTCTTAATAGTGTACGTAGTCATTTTAATAAATCTTGCTGGAGCTGCAGTATTATCCCAATTTTGGCTGAGACTATTCATTCTCCACCATCTCTTATTCCCTTCCATATGGTCTACATGTGGTGTTACATGCTTATCCCAATAAGATAGTTCAACAGTATTATCTGCATCAAATGCAACAGCACTTCTATTGCCCATTACTCTCATGAATTTTCCTTGATCAGCACCCGTTATTAATTGATAAGTAGCCATAGAAGTTTCTGGGGTATTGTTAAATTTTCTAGTTTTCTTAGCTACACCTGCTTTAAACTCTGAAGTCCTTCCTGATTTAGCTTTCCATTTATTAGTTTGCCAATATTCTCTATTTGAATTGGTTTGAGCCAAGGCAAAAAAAGGAATTAATAATACTAAGAGTGCTTTTTTCATTTTTATATATTTAAAGTGAATTCCAAAGATATCGTTATATTTTAAATTAGTTTCAATTTAAAACT
>Ga0307997_10001799_pt1 | contig 10041 bp, 9 predicted proteins | sample Davwhametageno36_FD_203165 | JGI IMG/M metagenome (GOLD analysis project Ga0307997, IMG submission 203165) | Marine microbial communities from Davis Island wharf, Antarctic Ocean - #36 | ecosystem: Environmental > Aquatic > Marine > Unclassified | place: Antarctic Ocean: Davis Island wharf...
ATGACAAGGAGTGCCTGCCGGGTGAAATTATGTTTGTTCGTAAGGAAAGCAAGGCACGCGGTGCTCGCGCAAAAGACGAAATCATGTGTTTGCGCGAGCTGAACAAGTTATTAGAAGATAGACCGAAGGATGAATACAAGAAGTGGTCGTACCTGGGCGTCGTGCGACAGTTGGCAATGTCCACCGCTCGTCACCGCAATGGCAAGCTTGACACCCAGTTGTACAACGTTGATGTGTACGGACGAACAAACGTGCGCAACGTGTTTAAAATCCATGGCATTACAAACGGTGACCACCTGCAATTGGTGGCGGTGAAAGGCATAAAATATGACAAGAAAGATCACTCAGAGCACGATTATGTACAGCTACTCCCTGCAATCAACGATGAGATTGTACGACTAGAGGCAATGCAGACGCCAGTCCCGAAGCATGTGATTCCGATTGGCATTGTCTCGAACGCCATGTCAGCACAGACTAGAGGAGTGCAAACTACTACACCGCCATCCAATAAAAGTGAGCAGGATACAAAACGACAGATGATGCTTGAAATGTTAATTGTCTAAATACACATACCTGACTATAACTAGACAATACTTTTACTTAAACCTACATGAGTGCACGGAACAAGCTCGCCGCATCAGGATCCTTTTACTTCAACGCGCTTAGAGACAAAGACACGTTGAAAGAAAAAAGACCTTACGAGAAAGTAATTTTGGAGGGAGAAATTGTAGTGAGTGCAACAACCAAACCCAAAGGGCAGCGCATGGACACGCGTCCCAAACTGTATAGTATTCGCGTTCCCACTAATGTCCCACGGTACATGGGTGTATCTCAGACAGAATCAACAGATACTAAGCAGCGCACAGCACAGGGGTTTGTTGTCTGCACCCACGGTCATGTGACAATGCATGCAGCGACCCGAAACAAACTGCGAGCCGGAGAAATTATTTCGTTTGGAGTCGAGGAGCAACGCAACCAGAAAATACACCGACGAAAACATCGATACGGGATCAAGAAAGTCGAGAAAGTCGATAAAGCCAGCCAGAACCCGCTGATTGGCGTTGTGCTGAGCAATCAGCTTGATAAATACAGTACGGTCGACGTGCTGCTGCACCCTGCGCGCAAGTGTTGGATTGTGAATCTTAACTCAGGACAAAAAGCCACTGAAAGTGCAGATGATCAACATTGGCGAAGATGGAAGGATCGGGTACGCGCCCCCACCGTCTCTGAGTTCGACGAGGACGAGGACATGGACATGATGTAACTCGGCAGCGTAGACAGCCATGTTTATTTTGTGCACTATAAACAGAACACCTCCAGTACTTAAAACAGAATGCTTCTGAATCCGCATAAGAAAAGACACATAAAAAAATTAGCAGCACCAGCGATTTATGCCAACGTTCGGACCAATGAGGATGGGATCATGCAGAGGCAGCTACTTTTTGTGACCGCACAGACAAATGCTGCAAGGGTGCGCGACCAAACACCCATGGTCACAAGTGGCATTGCGTTTCTCAAATTAGGAGATAAGATGATAGGTGATTTCTACGGTATTGCCTACACTGACTATGACAATTTCACGCATCGCGGCACGAACAAGGAACAAAGGGACTCTGGTTTTGTTGCTTGTGTGGCGGGAATGACCACCATCGTAAATGATCACGAAGATACCATTACTGCAGGAACGTTGCTGCGGGTAGCAGTGAAGAAGGATAGAGTATACATGCGTCCTTGTAATGCGAATGAATACTATGCGGACGCCAAGGCAGTGACAACCGCACGTAAAAAGATGCAAATGGATATAATTCTACGCCCTGCCTACACGTACCCGTACGAGGGAGTAGGAGAAGAAGAAGTGACAGATAATGAGGACGAAGATTATGGTGAGGAGTACTAACAAACATATTCTGTAATTGTATCGGTAACAAATGTACACATATTTACATACTTTCCATGAATCATTTTTAAACACTGTGTGTGCAGAACTGCATGATACTTCTCCGCCCGCATAGGATTTCCCTCAATGTTGACCAACTTCAACCACATGGCAAACAGCAGCAGACACTTCTTTTCAAACTGCGTGCCGCCTGCCGCTCGACAGAGTGTGACCTTCTCTTGGTCCGACAGTGGCAGGAGGTTGACCTGCCTGACAATCTCCGCCATGACTGCGTCCATAACCCGGTGGTTAAAAAAATAAGCCATAATTTCGTCCGCGTCTGACTGCCGCTGCATGATCTCGGCGTACCTTTGAAATAGACTTGTACTCGTGTGTGCGCTCATGTGTGCGCTCATGTGTGCGCTCATGTGCTCTTTGGCAGGGTGTTCGCCATACATGTCAAAGTAATCGGAGCGACGCACAGAGCTGGCGCAGCGTGTGAGGCATATTGTGTTGTACCACCACCATGCACTTATCCAAGGGCAGGTGCAGCACCGCGTTGTAGTTGATGACCAGCAGCCGTGCAACGCAGTGGACACCAAGGTTGAGCAGAGGCAGGTCATTGGCAAACAGGTGATCCCACAACACGATCGTGTTGTCGACAGAAAAGACGTTGGCAAACAGCGTTGGCAACAACTTGCTGACCAGACTCATCAGGAACGGCGCGTATTGCTCTGAAAAGAGCATGCTGCACAGCTTCGGTTGGATGGTGGTTGCGCGGAGCTTCACGTCAGCAGACAGCGCTACCATGTTCGTCAGCACCGCCATGTCGTCGCAGTGGAGTGGATAAATGAGCAGCAGAGATCGCATGAGGCGCTGCAGGGAGTAGAAGGTGTCCTCCATTGCCCACTGCGGCGCCGCCAGATAAAACACTTTGTAGAGGGGAAACACCAGAAAGTTGAGCCCCTGGGCGTAGCCAATCCCGGGATTCGTGCTGGCAAACGCGTTGAGAAGCTGACACACCGAAGCGCGATGCTGTGCGTGAAACCAGGAGTCTTGCACCTGCGTACGCGCAACGTCGCTGTGAATTTGTGCATCATAGGAGGAGGGTGAGAAGTGCAGCTTCTTGCGAACGTGGAACCATGTGTCCACCGGTCCCAGCAACGCCACGCGCCAGCGGACAGCGCGTGACGAGTCAGACAAGCCAGACAAGCCAGACAAGTCAGACACAGCGCTCGACATGACAGTGTTGACCAGGGTGGTGTCAGGGTAAATACGCTGCACGGAAAAAAACAAAGGTGCAGGAAAAAGTGCAACGTAGATAAAGTTGTACTATATAAGTTACTCTTTTTAATAGTAAAATGGTCAAAGTGTTTCAAGTTCTGTCGACAATTCTCTACAGCGCCACCTACCTGGTGGCGGCAATGTTTTTCCTGACTCAATGGCAGACGCCACCAGTGGGTAGTCTGTTTGGACCCAAAGTCCAACTTCTGCTCGACATGTTTGGCATTGTCGCAAGCACGGTGCTGCTGTTTGGATTCGGTCTGCAGGCTGGGTGGATAGACGCACAAGGGGACGACCACGAGGAGTTCGATCGGTCCAAAGAACACACGCGCGACGCGTCTGGCATGCTGCTGTTTGTCATGGTCATTGCCTCTGCCGCAGGCGACACCAGTAACTTCTGGATGATTGCCACCGCCTGCCTGCTGGGTGCCTGCCGTCTGTTGTCCAAGTGGGAGTACGTGGTCACAGACGAGCGCGACGCCTTGGACACACGAGTGGGTGGTAAACCTCGAGAAGCTTCTCCCATGCAGAACTTTGTGGTAAGCGCCATCCTCAGTCTTGTCCTGGGTAACGAGATTGATCTGGGCACCCGCACGATTGGATACCCAATGCTTGGCGCGGTTGCCGGACTGCAATTGGCAATTGGCGTGTACAAACTTGCTTCCTCCAAGTCTAATAAGGGGCGCATCCAGTTTGAGGCGACTGTCATGTCGATGGCTCACTTTGCCATTATTTCGTTCTACGCGCTCCAAATCGACGCGCCGCGCACGCTGGCAACGGCGGTGGCGGTGGCGGTGGCAGACGGGCTGGCGAACATCAGCACAGAGTCAAGCAAGGATAAAGAGAAAGCCGACGCGGCGCTGCTACAGCACCTCCTTGGAGCCGCGGTGAGTGCCGGATCCACGGTCGTTAGTTACATTTTGTTCCAGGAATACGCCGTCGATCTCAAGTGGCTCTCGGTTGTGTCCACAATCTCGTTGTGTGCGGCAGTGGCACGCACGCTCACCAACATCACGTCAGCGTTTGAGGGCAAGCGTCGCCAAACCAGACTGTACGGCTACATCGGAAACGGTGCCACGCTGTCCCTCTGTGTCGCTGGTGCCATCCAGTTGGTGTACGCAGTGGATCACAAGAAGAACTTGGCACTGTCCGTTGGCGCAGTCTCGCTGGCAGTGCTCAATCGCGTCGCGGACTTTTTCCAGTTCCCGGAGGTGATTAAAGAGAAGTGGTTCCTACCATATGCGTCTGAAACCGAAACCGAGAAAGTAACAGAGTACAATGTTTACAAGCGCGTGCAGATGGTGGGGCTCCTTGGAGGTGCTTTCACGTGCATGCTAATGACCTTCGGCAAGGGTGTCGCGTGGGTGGAGATTACGGTCACCTTTGGTCTTGGTGTGCACGCGCTCTCTGCCGTGTTCTCGCTGTTCCGGGGATGTTGTGCATCACAGGTTTGGGAATGGTTTGCAATCAGTAGCAGGGAGGTAATACGCCTGCCGGTCAGCACTCTTCTGGTCGGACTTCTCTCCGTGGCGGCTGACACAGGTGTCGCTCTGCAGGTGCTTGCTCTGTCGTTGTACATCGTTGCAGACATGGTGGGACGCTTCTTCTTATAAACTGCTTATGGCGGTCTTGTGGTCTGGTGGTAACCACATGGTAACCACAGACACATGGACACGGCTGTGCCAGGGGTGCTAGTGGTGCCAGTGGCGCTGCGCACAGGTGCGCGAGCGCTGATTGGCAGTGCGCTGGAAACGCGCGTGTACTACCACGTGCAAAAGATGCCACATATTGGGTACGCGCTGCTGGTGCGGCGCTTGTCTGCTGGCTATCCATGGGAGGTGGCGACTGAAAAGACAACTAAGATGGTGTTCCACGACGGCATTCACACGTGTCCACAGTGTGGCTCGCGAAAGGTGTTGGACCACAGTCTGCAGACACGCAGCGCAGACGAGGGCATGACTCACTTTTTCCACTGCACTGCCTGCCACCACAAATGGAAGACGTGAGATGTGATGTATATACAGGGAGGTGGTCCACCTCAAGATGGACGAGCGCGTGACACAACGCGTGACACAACGCCAAGCAGCACTTCTGTTTCGGAGAGGATGTGAGAGTCGCAGGAGCTACGACGACAATGGGGGGGTGCGGATTCCGGTGGGCAAACATACCATGGGCAGGAAGCTGTCGGATTCTCCGGCAGCGTGGGACGGTAACTGGTGGTGGGTGTGGTGTCACAGAGGGACAGACAATCCGTACGCAGAGTTTCAAGTGGGTCAGGTGGTGCCAAATGGCGTGATCAAGGAGGTGTGGTTTTGGGGGAGATCCAAGTGTGGGGCAGTACTTTTGGTGTAAAAAAAATTGACTATATAAATCATATGTATATGAGTAAATGTCTTGTGAAGCTCGCTACGATGTTGGACTTTTGTCCACAGATGTACATATTCTTGGCTACGACTGCTCGGCAGACTGGGTGTTTCCGGTGGTGTTAGTCTGTACCTTTCTCTTGAAATTAATTCAGAACAGAATTTGGGCGTGGACGGGACAGGCGCAGCGCGTGGCGCTCCAGCATGAGCAGCGAGAACGTGGACCCTACGTCTGGTCGCTGGTACGGCTGGAAGCTGTGAGCACCACCCTTGGGATCATCTCCATCGTTCTGATTCTCGGTACCAATGTGTGGGTGCTGCTAGTTATTCTTATTGGTAACCTGGGAGGCGTGTATCAAACCTACTCCAAGATGAAGAAGGATGCACACTCCACCGCGCACGACCTGGTCGACATGCTGGAAGCCGCGCCAAGCAAGCAGAAAAACAAGTTCATTGTACTCTTGAAGCAGGCGCTCAGCGAACCCAATGACTTCAAGCCCGAACCCTTACCAGAACTCCAGTCTACATGGTACTTCTAAACGCTTTCAACAGGCACAGACACAGACACAGACACAGGCACAGGGCGTGTGGTGCGCTGGTGGTCGTGCTTGACAGGTCTGTCACAGCGCCAGCGCCAGGGTCAAGGTCAGAGACAGGGACAGGGTCGGAGACAAGGTTGGGGACAAGGTTGGGGACAGGATTGGAGGACGCATTGCACGTGATGCCAATGGCGTCCAACAGATCCGTTTCCACATGTCCGAGGCGCAGACACTGGCGTGCCGGAATCGAGTAGTACATGAGAGACCCTCTGTGTGCATGGTGCGAAAAGGACGATCCCTGGTTGTGGTGGTCCGGTGTGAAGAGCTCGACGCCACCCACGTAGTACGCGCCATGCTCGTCCAGTGTACAACCGTGCACCGCGGGATCATCAGACGCGTCGTGGATAGCAGCGTCAAACATGGTGGGAAAACATGCACTACCAGAGCTGTACCCTACAGTGAGCCCGTTCCCGTCAGCACCCTCGCGCACGCTGGAGCTAATGCCGACGCCGTGCAGCAGCTCGTGCAGCAGCACCGTGTGCAGATCGTAGCGCCAACCCGTGTCGCACGCGTCCGCATTGGCGTCCGCATTGGCGTCCGCATTGGCGTCCGCATTGGCGTCCGCGCCTGCCCAGTACCAGCCGTTGGGTACCTTGGGATTGATGCGCAGTCGAATGTCAATGTTGTCGTACTCTGGGAAGAAGAGAGACGGGACCCAGACGGGCACAGGTTCCTGCCGCAGATACATGGTGCGCGACGCGTAGCCCAAGACCTGCTGACCAATCAGTTCGTCGTCGTAAGCAACGTCAATGTTGGGCGAGAGGGGCAGGTCGCAGACCTTGGTGAGCGACTGCCAGACAGCAGCCACCGCCTTCTCCAGATCTGGTATGTGAGTATTGGAAGTGGCATAGGCATGAGCCTCCAGCTCGTCCCACGTAATATCAAGAGCAGGCAGGAGCTGACGCGCGACACGCACTTGCATTTGTAAACCTACCATGTACATTTATACTATCATAATTTTCGATAACTCTCGTTGTACTTGTACTTGTTTTGTGTGGCTCAATCTTCGTCCACAAAAGTGACTCGCAAACTTGATGTCAATCATGATCTCGCGCTCCACGTATGGCTCCAGCATGTAAAGCACCGCTGAGAATCCGTCCGTGCCGTTGCACCAGGAGTGCTGGATGTTGCTGGTACACTTGGGGTCGACGTAGTCCTCGTGGTGGTGGCACGTCTGGAACGCAAGAGCATCCACCGCAGCGAATGGTGTCAGACTGCCGTCCTCCATTAGATCCCAAGAGTCCTGCAGCGCCTCGGACTCGGACTTTCCCCAGTCGAAGCATCCCACATTTGGACACGGCTGGGTGGCAGTGTTGAGCACGCAGCGCTCCAGACTCCCCTGCTTTGGAACACAGATGCGAATGTCGGTCACCCAGGGATTGCCCGCCGACACAGTCAGCAGCGCGCGCGTCGGGAGGTACAGATGCGCGGTACTGTCCACGAGCACAGCGCCGTCGACGTGCGTCTGCACGATGTGCTCCCGCAGTGGACAGTCGGAGACGCTGAGATTGAAGTACATGTCGAGCTGCGACGTGGCGTCCAGACAGTGCTGCCATCCCGAATTGTAGAGACAATCGTGCAGCAGCACAGAGAACGCGTAGTAGCGGTCCGTAAACTGGAAGCACTCCTGGCTGAGATCCTTGCAGTCGGTGTGCAGAGTAAAGGAGGTCTGACCTCGCTGGACACCAGTGTAACCTGTGAAGATGGACGGTTGGATGTGCAGCGCCTCGCCAAATCCCAGCGGAAAGGTACCCTGGACGTCGGAGGGCTGGGTGGCGATGCGGTAGTAGTCGCGCTGCTCGTGGCGCTGCAGCGCAGTTTCCACCAGGAAAAACATCGCCATGCGGTACGACGCCGGAGCAGCGCACTCCTGCAGGGCGTACTCAAGGAATCGAATAACGGTGGACGGATCGGAGGAAATCTGGACGCAGCTGCCGTCGCGGCACTGGATGTCACCGACCACCCAGTCAAACACCTCGCAGTCGGCATCGTGCACGCAGGCGAACTGGCAGGTGTGCGTCTGCACGGGGAGCGCGACGCAGCTCTGCACGTGCTCGATGCACATGTTCAAAGTACAGGGGTCGGTGTCAAAGCACTGGCGCTCCACACCGACGCAGACGCCCGCCTCGCAGTGGTCGGAACTCGTGCAGTGTTGACCGTCGTCGCACATCGTGCCGTCGACGCCGGGCACGTAGACACAGGCGCTGTCCACACACTGTCCCAACCCACAGTGGTCGTCCAGATGGGTGCAGTCCATGGGCACGCCGTGACACGCACCGGCAAGACAGGTGCTCGTGGTGCACGTGTCGAGATGGCAGGTGGCACCGTCCACCAGATTGACGTACTGACATCCGAGCACCGGATCGCACGCGCACGCCTGGCACTCCTGGTGGGTGCAGTTGGTTGCGACACCCACGCACTGCCCTGCCAGACAGCCGTCGTCCACGGTGCAGACGTCCTGGTCGTCGCACGCCACGTCGTCCTTGTAGGGCTGCAGGACACACTGGCTGCGCAGCGTGTCGCAGAGCCCCTGGTTGCAGAGCGTGTCCGTGCAGTCGCGGTTGGACTGGCAGCAGTTGTCGACGCGCGACGTGAGGCAGATGCCGACACAGGTGTTGAGCGTGCACGGATCACCGTCGTCGCAGTCGCAGTCGGAGAGGAGGAAAAAGGCGCCGCCACAGAAGAGCAGCAGGAGACAGCAAATGGTAAAGGGTGCGTGGTCCCGCTGGTGAAATCGATCACGACGACCCCACATTTTTTTACAATGCGCAATGGTAATAGTTATACCAGCACCAAACTCAAACTGCTGTGGGGGTCTGGGACAACAAAAAAAAAGTACTATAACTACCCACCCACGTGCTTAGTAAATGAAGAGACTTTTAACATTAGGTTTTTTATCTGGTGCCGCGGCACAACAAAAAGTGGCAAGGTATAATTTGGTTGGTAGTGCGACGGTAGATACCGTTGTAGATACAGATATTCACATGGTAACATTAGCTTTGGAAGCTCACTATGCTGACGACGATAAGAATTTTGCAGCAAGAAAACAAGTTAAAATTAGTTTAGTACCAACAGCAGCAGCAGCTGGTAATGGTGAGCACTCCATTGGTGGTAGCGTCACATTGCAAGTTGTAGATTGTGCTGCACCCCATGCTGAGGTGGAAGGTAGCTCTAGTAGCTCTAGTATGAGTGCAGCTACAGAGCCTGGGACTACAATAGCATCGTTTTTCGATTTAAAAGACATTACGGCAGATTCCGAATCACTGCAAAGATGTTTTAGATATAAATCCGAGACAGATAAATACGGAAGTATTCAAGCTGACCTACAGTTACGTGTCACAGACGGACCGTTTGGTACAGGTGACTTTGGTAATCCGTTACCATTGCAGGAATTGAAAAAAATTGCTTGTGGAGATCTTACGTATACAGTCGACCCAGACACTGGTTATCCTGGTATTACAAAAGATGAATGGAGTAATTTAGCAGGTGCCGGTTCTACATTGAGTGTAACATACAAACAGAAATTTACATATGGTCAAAGTATTGGTGAGCTTGACGCTATTGACCGCACAGCACCGTGTCACGCCATTCATGCAGTCATGGCAACACCTGGAAGTGCATATGACCCTTGGAAAACCGGTACAGCGGCAGAGTTGAACCCAACGTTTGCGGTTACATCGGCTACGTCATTCACACAAACAGGTGTTACATACGAAGGTACATTTACGTTCAGCGTACCATGGTACAACGTACAGCCACAGTACATTGCGCCGGCTGAATGCACTGGTTTGTGTTCGGGTAAACTGGCAGTGTCATATGGTACCAACTATCTGTACGACGCCGCCAGTACCAGCGCGTGGAATAACCACTACACATGCATAGATGCAGCTTTTGCACAGAAAGCAGGGTTTTCAAATAG
>Ga0307997_10001801_pt1 | contig 10030 bp, 8 predicted proteins | sample Davwhametageno36_FD_203165 | JGI IMG/M metagenome (GOLD analysis project Ga0307997, IMG submission 203165) | Marine microbial communities from Davis Island wharf, Antarctic Ocean - #36 | ecosystem: Environmental > Aquatic > Marine > Unclassified | place: Antarctic Ocean: Davis Island wharf...
TTTTCTCCTTGAAATGAAAATTTTCCGTTTATAACTTTAGCTGTGTCTGTAGCATATTGTTTTCCTCCAAAGTAGTAAGCTAACATAACTGAGGAGTCTTGTAGTCCTTCTATTTGCCCGTTAATAGAATAGCCTGCTAATTCTTGTTCTGTGGTGTTAATTTTTTCCTCCTTAACTTTTTCTGTATTTGAGTTTTTATTAATTTTTGTTTTACCAAATTTACTTTGCGAGTAAGATTGAGATGTTATTGTTAAACAAAGGATAAGTAATAAAGTTATTTTTTTCATAATATATTTTTGAGTGTGCAAAATTAATAATCAAAACGAATTTTCACTATAACTATTGCCTATTTTTTAAATATCCATCCAAAAAAACTATTCCAATAATAACACAACTTCCTAAGTAGAAAGAGTTGCTCATTAGTTCGTTGTCTCCAAAAATTATTAGCGCAAAAATTATACTGTATACAGGCTCAAGGTTTATTGCCATTATTAAAGAGTATGGAGTTATGTGTCTCATGATTTCGGTTAACCAAACAAAAACCATAGCAGTACAAAGTGTTCCTAAAATAATAAGGTATTTTAGATCAGTAATCGAGATTTTAGTTGTGAATACAGTATAATCTTGCTGGAAAAATAAAATACAACTGATAATAATTACTCCTGAAAGCATTTCAATCATTGTGATTTTAGCGGCCCCAACGTTATTAATGTACTTGGCATTAAACAAAGTGAATAGTGTAGCAAGCAAAGCAGCCATTATCCCATAAAAATATCCCCAAAAATACTTTGTTTCAGTGCCCATAATAAAGGCTAATGCAGCAACAACTACTATGCCCATTATTACTTCATAAAAAAGAAACTTTCTTTTGAAGAAAAAAGGTTCAATTAGTGCTGAAAAAAGTGAAGAAGTGGCCAAGCAAACTACTGCAACTGATACTGTTGATACTTTTATTGATTCGAAAAAGCATAACCAATGGAAGGTAACTAAAGCACCAACTCCTAAAAGACCAAGAAAATCTTTTTTACTAACACTAAATAATTGTTTTTTAAAAGCTAGAAAGATAGCGATACTTACAAAGGCTATACCCATTCTGTACCAAACTAAATGGATTGCACTTAACGAAATTAATTTCCCAAATACTCCAGTTAACCCTAAAATAACTACCATTAGGTGTAATGAAGTTAGTTTATATTTTTTTAGTATGTTATACATGAATTAAATTGATAATTTTGTGCAATAATACAATATAAGAATGAAGATAATAATTTCTCCGGCTAAAAAAATTGCTAATGATAATTTTATAAATAAAGGAACATCTATTCAGTTTTTAAAAGAAACTAACTATCTAGTAAAGGAGTTAAAAAATTATACTGTTAGTGATATAAAAAGCTTGATGAAATTAAGTGATAATTTAGCTCAATTAAATTGGCAAAGGTTTCAAGATTGGAATACTAAAGATGTAGGGCAAGCTTTGTTTATGTTTAAGGGTGATGTTTACCAAGGATTAAAAGCTGATTCCCTTACTAATATTGAATTAGACTTTGCACAAGAAAACTTAAGAATTTTATCAGGCTTATACGGTTTGCTTAAACCAAAAGATTTGATTTTTCCTTATCGATTAGAGATGGGAACAAAGTTGAGAACAAAATCCGGAAATAATTTATATAAATTTTGGGAGAATAGATTGCATCAATCACTTCAATCAGAACTAAAAAATGAAGAAGAAATTATTAATTTAGCATCAGAGGAATATAGTAAAGCATTACAGCTAAGCAAATTTGATAATCCTGTAATTACTCCAGTATTTAAGGATTTTAAAAATGGAAAATTAAAAGTGATTTCATTTTATGCAAAAAAAGCTAGAGGTGAAATGGTAAATTTTATAATTAAAAATAAAATTAAAAACCCAGAGAATTTAAAATATTTTTCAAATTTAGGTTATAAATTTACTGATGAAACTGAAAAAGGAGAGCTTCTGTTTGCTAGATAATATGTTGAGAGAATAATAATTGTTTAGAAAATTAAATCATATTTTGCATAGCACTCTTTTATTAATTATATTTACCACTTAATTAAAAAAATACAATGAAAAACTTTTACACTTTACTATTTTCTTTATTGCTAGCATTTTCAACTTCTAATGTTCTAGCTCAAACAGTTCCTTGTTCACTTACAAATGGGGTGGTTACAGTTCCTTATTCAGCACCTCCTATTATGATGAATGCTACTGTTAATGGTGTTTCACAATATACTTATGGGTGGAATGATGGAACTCCAGTAGGTTCTTCAAATCAAAAACCTTTTTATTCGGGTTGGTGTGTGACAATTACTGATTTAAGTACAGGTTGTGATACTACAATTTGTGAAAGTTGTATTCCTAATGGTGGTGGAGGGCCTTGTACTTTTATTTATGATCCTGTATGTGGTTGTGATGGAATGCAATATGGAAATCCATGTATAGCAATGCAGCAAGGAATTTTTACTTATACTTCTGCTATTGGTCCTAATGGTCAAATATTGCCTTGTGCAGTTCCTTTACCTTCTTGGGATTGTATAAATGGTGCTTGTATTGATCCAGGAACAGGTTTAGGTGCTTATACTTCTTTAGCAGCTTGTAATGTTGCTTGTGTTGCTGTGACGCCATCTTGGGATTGTATAAATGGGGCTTGTGTTGATCCAGGAACTGGTATGGGTCAATATGCTACTCAAGCTAATTGTCAGACTATGTGTATGCTTCCATCTCCAACTTGGGATTGTACAACAGCAGGATGTATAGATCCAGGGACAGGTTTAGGCCAATTTGCTACCCAAGCTAATTGTCAGAGTATGTGTATAAATATAGCTCCATCTTGGGATTGTATAAATGGGACTTGTATTGATCCTGGAACAGGTTTAGGTGCATATAATTCTTTAGGTGTTTGTAATAGTGCTTGTGCGATTACGCCATCTTGGGACTGTATAACTGGACAAGGTTGCATTGACCCAGGAACAGGTCAAGGTTCGTATAATTCTTTAGTTGCTTGTAACAGTGTTTGTGCGACTACGCCATCTTGGGATTGTGACGGAATGGGTACTTGTACTGATCCTGGAACTGGAGCAGGAATGTATGCTAGTCAAGCTGCTTGTGATAATGCTTGTATAGTAAGTGGAGTTGAAGAACAGACTACCAACAAAACACTTCTTAAAATTACTGACCTATTAGGTAGAGAAACAAAAGGTTCTAAGAATGATGTTCTTTTTTATATCTATGATGATGGAACAGTAGAAAAGAGAATAGTTATAGAATAAAATAGTAGTTTAAATATGATGCATAATAAATCATTATATATATTCCTTTTCCTTATTGGGTTATTATCCTGTAAGAAAGACATTGAAATTATTAATGATAATGATGCGCCATATTATGGTGAAATCCCTACTTTGTTATTGGAAAATTATGTAAACCGATTATATATTGATTTACTTGGTAGAGAACCTCTAGATACAGAAATGGAAAGTGATGTTCAGTTTTTAAGAGATAAGGATATTACTTTAGAAAGTAGAGGGGAACTGATAATAAAACTACAATCTGACACCAGTTTTATTGAAGGAGATTCATCTTATAAATTTGCCTATTATCATAGGATGTATGATATGATAAAAGTACGACTAATTGAGGGGGCTTCTAATAATTATATAGGATCTGAATTAAGTATTCATTATTCGGCTTATTTAGTTGATTCAGTTAATGGAAATATGCTAGATGCTAATAAGAAACTTTTAAATTATCATAAACTAAATAATGTTTTAATATCAGAATTGCAATACTATAACGGCCTTATTGAACTCAATGAAATGCATAGAAGAATGATTTTCAATTCAGTTTATGATAACATTAATATGAATACTTTTAATTTTATTAATGCTGCTTTTGATAATCTTCTTTTTCGTTATCCAACTCAGTATGAATTTGATGAGGTATATAAGATTATTGAAGACAATACTGCTCAAATAGTATTAGGTGGTTCAGTAAATAATAAAGGTGATTTTACACACCTTATTTGCAATACTAAAGAATTTTATGAAGGTACTATTGTGTGGTGTTATGGTACTTTGTTAGCAAGAAATCCAACTACTGAAGAAACTGCTGTTTTAATGGAAACTTATTTTTTGGATAAAGATTTTCAGAAAATGCAAAGAGCAATAATGAAAACGGATGAATATGCTCACTTTAACTAATCGCTTATGAAAAATATAACTCTACTATTTTTTTGTTTATCAGTTTTAGCTACATCTTGTAAAAAGGATGATATTATTTATGATGTAAACCAAGTAAACGCAACTTCATATAATGCTAATAAAAATAAGTTAAAAACTATATCTCAATATATCTCTATTTTATATGCAAATTTGTTTCAAAAGGCTTTGTCAGCAAACGAATTGGTGGAGATTACAAATTGTATTGAATCAATTGGAGATAAGGAGGTTGCTCATGAAGTAGTTTTAAGTAATTTCATGAATAAGTCAGGAGTTACTTTGCCATCTGATTCACTTATGAGGACTGATCTTAATGCTTTTATTGAACAAACTTATAAGCGGTTTTATGTACGAGACTTAACAGAGGCAGAACGAGAATTCTTCTTGAATTTCTTTGCATCACATCCTGATGTATCAGCAGAGATGGTGTATTCTGCATTTTCTTTATCTAACGAATATCAGTTTTATTAATATGAAAAGAAGAAATTTTTTAAAAAATACAGCTTTAGGTGCTGCTGCTATCACAGCTCCTTTTATTTTGCCAAGTGGAAGATTGTTCGCGGCAACTGGAAGTCGCATGGCTGACCATGTTGTTTTTGTTGCTTTCGCAGGAGGAGTTAGGCAGCAAGAATCTATTTTACAAAGATATTTAGATGATAGTCAAGATTATCCAAGTGTTGGAAACATTATGTATAACATGTTTGATGGCGCGCCACCCACCGATAAGATTGTTTACGGTACAGATGGAATAATAAGTGGAGATACTCCAATTCCTAAATTATTATCTCAAACTTTACAGCAACAGGGTACTTTATTCAAGGAAGTAAATGCCTCAACAGTTGGTCATTATGCTGGGGTAAACACTTTGTTGACAGGAAACTATTTGTATTCTCAAGGTTTGAAAATGAAACCTTCAATGCCAACAATATTTGAGTATCTAAGAAGACATCAAGGGGTAAAAGCAACAAAAACTTGGTTTATAGGAAATGGAATTGGTAATTCACTTCCTTTATTGGATTATAGTTTGCACCCTGATTATGGCTCTCAATTTGGAGCTAATTTTTTAGCGCCTACAATTACTTTTGGTGATGATGGAGAAAAGCATCTTAAAAATGCAAAAATATATCATCCTGAAGATGAGTTGGACCCTATGTATAAAATGAAATATTTTTTAGACAATGTGTGGTATTCACAAGGGAAACCCTTACCTAATATTGGTAATACTGAAGAAGAAAAAGCAGAGATCAAACAATTTGTAAAAGATATGTTTGTGAAAAAAGAAAATGGCACAATTGCTCATCCTCCAGTTGGAGACAATAGAGATGGACAAACTGTAGGTTATGCTTGTGAAGTACTAAAACGCTTCAAACCTACTTTCTCAGTAGTTTATTTATCATCTGTAGATGGCTGTCATTCTGATTTTTCAGGCTACTTAAAAAGCTTGCACGCTACTGATCATGCTGTCGGTCATTTATGGGATTATATTCAAAATAATATTCCTGAAATGGCTGGTAATACAACTTTAATTGTTTCACCAGAACATGGTAGAAATTTAGAATCGAATAATATTGTTGATGCTAATGCTTTTACGGGCTTTGATCATTCAGATGCTAATAGTAGAAGGATTTTTAACATGATGATTGGTCCCGGAGTTGATTCTAATTTAACAATAGGGAATGAAAATAATCAAATTGGAGATATAGTAAATATTACACCAACAATAGCTGAAATTTTAGGTTTTAAAAATGAAATAATGGGTGCAGGACTAACAGCAAGTAATAAGTCTCTATTTGATTTGATATAACAATGAGAAAGAGTCTTTATATATTCATTATTATTTCTTTAGTTTTTCAAGCTTGTAAAAAAGATGTAGAAATTAATCCTTATGATAATCCTAATCTAAATTCTCCTAAGGATACTACTACAAACTATTTTCCTGACGCCACTGCTTTTCAAGCACTTCATAATAATATTTTTATTCCTACTTGTGCGAATTCTGGCTGTCATGATGGATCTTTCGAGCCCGACTTTAGAACTATTGAAAGTTCGTATAATACACTTGTATATCAGCCAGTAATAAAGAATGATAATGGGAATACCTATGAGTTTAGAGTAAAACCAAGCAATTCTGATAAATCAATTTTATATAAAAGATTAATTGAAGATATTGATGGAATTTCAGGAATTATGCCGCTTTCCGCAGAATATAATGCTGAGCATTATTGGTTTGATCACAAGGAAGAGTATATTCAAAATATAAAAGATTGGATAGATAATGGCGCTAAAGATATGTTTGGCAACTTACCTTTACAACCTAATAATATTCCTGAAATGAGAGGTGTAATTGCTTTTGTTACAGGACAAAACACTCCTTTGGCAAGAGAAATACCAAGAGGAACAATCTACGTGCCGTCATCAGCTAATTCAATAGATTTATGGTTTTCTGTTCAGGATGATATTTTATTATCTAATGAGTTAAGTTATAACAAAATTAAGTTTTCTACAAACTTATTTAATTTTGAAAATAAACCTGAATTTCCTTTAGAAGTTATTATGCTTCCTAAAAATGAAACTGGTTTTTATGTTAGTACAACTGATGATTTTTATCATAAATACACACTGGATATGTCCACTTTTACTACAGGTGATATTGTTTTTATAAAAATATATGTAAAGGATGATGTTAATCCAGTTACTGAAATACCGTCAAATGGTTCAGATTATAATATTGTAAAACACTTTACATTCACAGTGCAATAATGATGAAAGGAATAACTTATATATTACTAGTAGTTTCATTAGTTTTTTCTACTTGTAAGCAAGTTGAGGTTGAAGATGATTTTTTGATAAGTCTGATTGAAACATCTCCATCAAGTATTGTTGAGTTTGAAGAGAATATTAATATAAGAATTTCATATAGTCACGCTCAAGGATTTTTGGGTTTTTCTGATCCTGATTATTTGTCATTAGAAGTAAAAGATAGTCGACTTTCTAATCCCGATTATTATCATTTAATTCCATTAAGTCCACCACAAAGTGAGGCTTCAATATCAGGTGAAATACTTATTGAAGTAGATGCTCCATTTATATTTGGAAATGGAAATACAGAAACTTTAACTTTTACTATTCGTATTCAGGATAAAGATAAAAATTGGAGTAATAAAGTTACTACTGATTTAATTACAGTAAATAAGTGATGAGATATTTTTTAATTTTGGTTTTTATGTGTTTTGCAAATGTGGTATTTGCACAGTATACCATGTCCAACAGTACAGTATTTGACTGTGAAGGAACATTAACCGATAGTGAAGCTAACACCAATAATCCTGGATGGTATGCACACAGTGAAAATTATTCTTTTACTATTTGTCCTGCTGGCGCAATCTCTATTACCTTAAATTTTTCTTTTTTTGAAACAGAACCACAGAATGATTATGTGATAATCTATGATGGCCCAGATAATACTTACCCAATTCTTTCTGGACCTTATTCTGGAGTCAACTTACCTCCTCAAATTACTTCTTCTGGCTGTGTTACCATTGACTTTGTTTCGGATGTAAATGTTGCAGCTGAAGGATTTGAATTGAGTTGGGAATCTCAAATTTCTGTTCCACAACCACCAATAATTAGTTTGCCAACAGCCGTAAGTTGTAGTTTAAGTACCTTAATTATTGAATTAGATCAATACATTCATTGCGATTCAGTAGTAACAGCTCAAGTTCTTGTGGGCGGGCAATTGAATCAATTAGTAAATGCAACAGCTTTAAATTGTATCAATGATTCTACTAACCAGATTCAACTCTCTCTTTTACCTGGTTTAAACGAAAGCGGTACTTATGATATTTCTTTTCAAACTTATTATAAAGATGATTGTGATAGTATTTGGGATTTAACATCAACTTTTCAGTTTATAATTAATGATTGTCCTTTAATAGTAGAATTAACAGCTGATAACGATACAATTTGTATCGGAGAATGTGCTGATTTATCTACTTATGTAATTGGTGGTGATGCGTCATCTTATTCTTACAGTTGGAATCCTGTCTGGAACAATAGTCCTGGTGTTTGGACGGTTTGTCCTTTAGTGACAACTTCCTATATTATTACTGTAAGTGATTCTAGTATGGCAGCTTCACAAAGTGATACCATCACTATTGTAGTCTTAAACCCACCTGTAACTCAATCTTCTATTAGTATTTGTCAAACTGACCCTTCAATTAATTTGATTGCTAATCCTATTGGTGGTTGGTGGTGGGGTTCAGGAATTACAAATGGAAATAATGGAACTTTTAATCCAGTTGGATTATCTGCAGGAATATATACAGTTACTTATGGAATTGGTGGATGTACAGATGATCTGGATGTTACAGTTCTAGAAATTAATGCAGGTTCAGATATTTCAGCTTGTTTTAATACTAGTTTTAATCTTAATTCTTCTGTGACAACTCCAGGAGGAATTTGGTCAGGTTGTAGTTGCATTCAAGCAAACGGAAATATTACAACAGGCAATAATCTTGCTCTAATAACAGCAATTTATACTTTGCCAAATGGATGTTCCGATACTTTATTGGTGACTGTTTCAGGAATTACTACACCAGCTAATGCTACTCTTTGTCAAAATTCAGGTAATTACGGACTTTCCTTTATGCCTGAAAATGGTATATGGTCAGTATTGCCTGATAATCCTCAACTGTCAAGTTCTTGTTTAAACCCTATTTTGCAATATCCATTTCAGGATGGCTTTGAATTGGGTTTTGGTAATTGGATACATGAACCTAATAATGATTTTGACTGGCAAGTTAACAATGGTGGTACTCCTTCATCAACAACTGGACCAAACTCTGCTTTTGAAGGTTATAATTACATTTATACTGAAGCTTCTAGTGCTAATAATCCAGCAAAGGTTGCAGCTATTATTAGTCCTTGTTTAAATTTATCAGCTTATAATAATCCTATTTTACATTTTTGGATGCATAAACAAGGGGCAGGTCAAGGTAGTTTTGCTGTTGATGTTTCAATTGATAATGGTGTAAATTGGAATTTAGATTATTGGTATATATCTGGTGATTTAGGAAATCAATGGAAAGAATATTCTATTAGTTTATCTGCCTTTAATGCTTCTGAAGTTAAATTACGTTTAAGAGTAATTACAGGAAATTGGCAGTCAGATATTGCGGTGGATAAATTATCAATTTTAGGAGGGCCTGTCACTGCTGATGGATTCTTCTTAACAGATATTGCCGCTGTTGGCTTACATAATTTAATGTACTCTATTCAGGGATGTGATGATTATGTTGATGTTCTAATAAATGAGATAAATGCAGGCTCTGATTTAGTAGTTTGCCCTTCTTCTTCCCCTTTTAATTTGATTGGTAGTCCATTAGCGGGAGTTTGGAATGGATTATATATTACCAACCAAATTACTGGAACTTTTAACCCCTCATTAGGAGCAGGTATTGATCTCGTTACCTATACTTTTGGTGGATGTACAGATACAGCAGAGATTTCAGTTTTGGATACTGATATTCAAATCGATACTTTATTTCTTTGTATGAATGAAGGAATTCAGTTATTAGATTTAGGAATAGTTCCTAGAATTCCAGCTAATGGAATTTGGAGTGGAAATGGAATAATTAGTTCTAGTTTTCCTGGTGAATTTAGTCCGCAAATTGCAGGAGTAGGATTTCATACTTTAACTTATACAGCTAATAGTTGTTCTGATAATTTAATTGTAGAAATTGCTCCTCAAGCAGTCTTAATTGACACTCTTTTTTGTCAATCCTCTAATGAT
>Ga0307997_10001802_pt1 | contig 10027 bp, 13 predicted proteins | sample Davwhametageno36_FD_203165 | JGI IMG/M metagenome (GOLD analysis project Ga0307997, IMG submission 203165) | Marine microbial communities from Davis Island wharf, Antarctic Ocean - #36 | ecosystem: Environmental > Aquatic > Marine > Unclassified | place: Antarctic Ocean: Davis Island wharf...
TAACATCTAACACGCGATATATGTATCGCTTTTAATCAAAATTAAAGAATTTTACTGGCATATCTTTAAGAGAATCGTTAGTGTTCGTCGCCTCCTAGAAAAAATTAAAAAAACTATGGCAAGTTTATTAACCGATAAAAATAGTTTCAACTATGAGGAACTAATCCGTTGCGGTAAAGGTGAAATCTTTGGTGAGGGCAACGCACTGCTGCCACTGCCACCGATGCTCATGTTTGATAGAATCACTAGCATTACCGAAGACGGTGGTGAGTTTGATAAAGGTCAAATGGTTGCAGAGCTTGATATCAACCCTGACCTATGGTTTTTCAAATGCCACTTTGAAACAGATCCAGTCATGCCTGGTTGTCTTGGCGTCGACGCGATGTGGCAATTGATTGGGTTTTATCTTGGCTGGAAAGGTGGCCCAGGCCGCGGTAGAGCGCTAGGCGCTGGTGAAGTGAAATTCTTTGGTCAAGTCCTGCCTAACGCGAAAAAAGTGACTTATCGTATCAGCATTAAGCGCCTGATCATGCGCAAATTAGTCATGGGCATCGCTGATGCAAGCATGGAAGTGGATGGTCGCGAGATTTATTCTGCCAAAGATCTACGGGTGGGTTTATTCACATCAACTGACAGCTTCTAACTTCCAAAGCACAGGTTTAATTCTTTATTATGTTACTTGCTTTTAGCGCCATTATTTTTGGTCTAATTTTACTTGTCTGGAGTGCAGACAAATTCGTCGAGGGCGCGTCATCACTCGCCAGCCATTTTGGTGTTTCGCCACTCATTATTGGCATCACCATTATCGGGTTTGGCACATCGGCACCTGAAATTCTAGTCTCTATCATTGCCGTCATGGAAGACACACCTGATATCGCTATCGGCAATGCATTGGGATCCAATATTGCTAATATCGGTTTAATATTGGGTGTTACTGCTTTCATCACGCCAATCCCCATTGCAAAAGGCTTATTTCGACGTGAATATCCCTTACTCGTTATTGCGACAGCAATACTGACTTGGTGCCTGATCGATGGATCGCTCGATCAACTTGACGGCCTTACATTGATTTTGGTGTTAGCCGCCATTTTGATCTACTTGATTAAGTCCCATCAGAACACCGCTAATAAGAATGGACTTGAGAAAGGGCTATCTGAAACAATATCCGAAGATATGACATTAGTATCAGCGATAATATGGGTGTCTGTCGGGCTTATTTTACTTGTCACTAGCTCTAAGATTTTGGTCTGGGGAGCAACAGACATCGCTTTAGCGTTAGGTGTTAGTGAACTTATTATCGGCTTAACGGTTATCGCCTTAGGCACCAGTCTACCCGAGCTTGCGGCCTCTATTGCCAGCTTGAAAAAAGGGGCCCCCGATATGGCCATTGGCAATGTTATTGGATCGAACCTATTTAACTCTCTTGCCGTCATTGGCTTGCCCGCGCTCCTAACCGACTTTAGTATTAATTCACATGCAGTCAGCCGTGACCTACCCGTGGTTGGCGGCCTCACCGTTTTGCTGCTTTGCTTGTCTTGCTTTCCTGCCTCGTCAACACAGTCATTATCACGAGTGAAAGGCATACTATTGCTTTCCTGCTTTGTAATTTATCAATTATATTTGTATTATAGCGTGATGGATGGAAACTCGTAGAATGTCTCAACCTGGATACTTAGCCTTAGGTATTGCCGTCTTAAAAGCTGAGGCTGAAGCCGTTGCTGAGCTGTGTGACCGCTTAGATTATCGATTCGAAAAAGCGTGTGAATTGATCCTGAGCTGTAAAGGTCGAATTGTTGTCACTGGCATGGGGAAATCAGGACATATAGGCAATAAAATAGCGGCCACCTTGGCGAGCACAGGTTCACCCGCATTTTTCATGCATTCTGGTGAGGCAAGCCACGGCGATTTAGGCATGATTACTGAGCATGATTTAGTCATCGCCTTGTCGAATTCAGGCGAAACTAACGAGATCACGTTATTACTCCCGATGCTCAAGCGAATCGGCATACCGCTCATTGCATTAACTGGAAATTCACAATCAACTCTTGCAAAAATCGCTGATATTCATCTCGATATAAGCGTCAAAAAAGAGGCATGCCCTCTTGGGCTCGCGCCTACATCGAGTACAACCGCATCGCTTGCAATGGGTGACGCATTAGCTGTTGCTGTACTTCAGGTACGCGGGTTTACCGAAGAAGATTTTGCACTGTCTCATCCCGGTGGTAACCTGGGTCGACAACTTCTACTGCGCGTGAGTGACATCATGCATACTGATGATCGAATCCCCTTAGTGAATGCAGATTCAAGCCTAAAGGAAACCTTATTAGAAATGACTAGTAAAGGACTCGGTATGGCGGCTGTAACCGATTCTAACGATAATTCTCTACTCGGCATTTATACCGACGGTGACCTGAGAAGAACCTTCGAAAAAATGCCCAATATCGAAACAGCTAGAGTTAAAGATTATATGACGGCTAAATGCGTTACAATTCAGCCTCATTGTATTGCTAGCGAAGCTTTAAAAGTTATGCATGATCACAAAATAAATGCACTCATGGTAGTTGATAGTAATAATGCTATTCAAGGCGCATTAAACATGCACGATTTATTAAGAGCAGGGGTTGTCTAACACCAAATGAATCAAGCCCTCAACCTGCCTATCGAAGCCGTCAAAAATAAAGCTCAGAAAATTAAACTCGTCATTTTTGATATTGATGGCGTACTCACCAACGGTGGCCTTCAATTTGACAATGAAGGTCACGAATACAAAACCTTTAACTCACTCGATGGTCACGGCATTCGCATGCTGCTCACCAGCAACATTCAAGTTGCCATAATTACTGGTCGCGAATCCAAGCTGGTCAGCCATCGTATGAATGATCTGGGCGTTAAGCTTGTATTTCAGGGATACCGAGATAAACGTCCAGCATTTAAAACATTGCTCGAGCAAACACAACTGAAAGCTCAGCAAATCGCTTATGTGGGAGACGACCTCCCTGACCTACCGGTAATGAGCCAGGTAGGACTAGCCGTTGCGGTTCGTAACGCCCATGCCTTTGTCAAAAAAAATGCACATTTAGTGACCGATTTGGCTGGTGGATCTGGTGCGGTACGTGAAACCACTGATTTCATCTTACGCTCCCAAAATTTATTAGATGATTTGCAATCTTCATATTTAACGTGATGGATAAAACGAAAAGGCCTGCCATAATTGCGGTCGCAGTTGCTGCCTTAGCGGCCATTGCCGTCGGTTGGTTTTACGAATCACGCACAGCAGTCAGTCATCCAATCCTTGAAATCCCAAGTGATATTGATTACTTTCTATCCGACTTCCAATATAAATCAATGAATGCTGATGGAGATTTAGATTTTGAAATGCAAAGCCCCTACCTCGAACATTTAACAGTGGCTAATATTAGTCTCATCGATAATCCAACAATGCAAATTTATCGTGAGGCAGATGACTGGCAGATTGAATCACTCAGTGGCAGATTATTTCATGAACAGAATAGCCTTCAACTAGAGGAGAATGTGGTGATGCAACGTGAGGGCAACAATCCATTACAAGTTAGATCTGAAGTCATGTTATTTGAACTAGATCTAGATCTTATTAGCACCAGTAAACCCATTCAAATCGAGTCGAATATCGCCATCATTAATGGTAGTGAAGCTATTTTTGATTTGAAAAAAAAGATATACAAATTAAAAAACACCAAGGCGATTTATTACCGTGAAAACAGCTAGATTAATGTACCTTTTGGGCCTGTTGTTCGTCCTTTCCACGCCTGCACTTTCCAAAACTGGAGACAATCAGCAACCTATCTATGTCGAAGCCGACAGCCTTGAAGTCAGGGATATCGACAATATCAGTATCTATACGGGCAATGTGAAATTAACTCAGGGCAGCCTCGAAATACAGGCTGATCTGTTGACTCTATACGCCGACGACAATAATGTATTCACATTGATGGAAATGTCAGGTTTACCAGCCACCTTCCGGCAACTTAATGATAGTAATCTGGAAATAACCGGTGAAGCTTTGAAAATGGAATACCGAGAATCCGAGTCAACACTTTTATTGATCGATAATGCAAAATTAACTCAGGGTGCTGACATCATTGAAAGTAATAAAATAAACGTTAACACTAACAGTAATCATATAGAAGCGGGTGGCGCAGAGCCTGAGAATCGAGTCCACATGCTAATCCAACCCAAGCAACCGGCTAATTGATCATGACAGTCATTAATGCAAACTAACGCCAAAAGTTGATGACAAAAAATCAAACATCCCATCGACTAGAAGCCATTGAGCTTGCTAAATCATACAAAAAACGTTCCGTTGTTAAGTCTGTATCGTTGCATATTCAAAGTGGTGATATTGTTGGACTACTGGGCCCAAACGGTGCGGGTAAAACTACTTGTTTTTATATGATTGTCGGTCTCGTTAATAACGACTCAGGTCAAATAAAACTTGATGGTCAATCAATCGACCACCTACCTATCGATAAGAGAGCACAGCAAGGCATTGGTTACCTTCCACAGGAAGCGTCTGTTTTTCGAAACTTATCCGTAGAAGACAACATTAAAGCCGTTTTGCAGCTTAGAAAGGATTTAGATGCGCAGCAGCAAAAACACTTGCTAGAAAGCCTACTAGAAGACTTTCAGATCGCACATATACGCAACAGTGCAGGCATCACATTATCTGGCGGAGAGCGTCGCAGGGTTGAAATTGCGCGTGCTCTTGCGAACGAACCACTCTTTATTTTATTGGATGAACCTTTTGCCGGCGTCGACCCCATTTCTGTAATCGACATTCAAAATATTATTCGCCAGCTCGCCGATCGCAATATAGGGGTTTTAATTACAGATCATAATGTACGGGAAACTCTGGGTATCTGCGACAGGGCCTATGTTATGGGCGAAGGCGTCATTTTAACGGAAGGAGATTCCAAACACATACTTGAAAATAAAATTGTTAGAAAGATTTACCTCGGAGAGGATTTTAAGCTATAACTATAGGTGATGATTTTAAGCTATAACTGTCTCTATGAGTTTCATAGAAAAGTCTTTAATGAATCTCTATAGAAATACTATCAACATCTTACTTTAGGAGTCATACGCATTTATGAAGCAAAGCCTGCAACTGCGCATAGGCCAAAGCCTGACTATGACACCTCAGCTCCAACAAGCCATCAAGTTATTGCAGCTTTCATCTCTAGAACTGCAATCTGAAATCCAACAAACTCTAGATGAAAATCCACTTTTGGAACAAGATGATGACTTTAGTGAAGTCAGTCTTGTCGATCGTGAAACCATGAAAGACAGCGATAACGACAATGAAGGTGACGTACTCCCTGAAATAAAGACTAGTGCAGACAACATTGCCGACAGCAGAGCAGAACAAACCCTACCTGATGAGTTAGAAGTTGATACCCATTGGGACGAAATTTATGACACCGCACCAACCACGTCTCAAGTTAATCATGACGACAATCGTGATATGTTTGAGAATCAAGCAAAACAAGAAGATGCACTAAAAGAGCATCTGCTCTGGCAGCTTAATGGCATGCGCCTGTCAGAAACTGACTATGAGGTGGGTTTGGCAATAATCGACTCAACCAACGACAATGGTTACCTGACTCAATCTATTGAAGACATTTATATTGGCCTAAAGGCTCAAATGGAAGAAATTGAATTGGACGAAGTAGAAGCCATTCTAAACCTAGTTCAGCACTTTGATCCGATTGGTGTAGCTGCCAGAAATCCAGCCGAATGCATGTTGATTCAGCTACAGCAATATAGCAAAGATACCCCACACCTAACCAAGGCTATCGTATTAGTCGACAAATACCTAGAGCAACTGGCCAGCAATGACGTTGCGTTACTTAAACGCCGACTTCAAGCAACCGATAACGAACTAGCCGCCATCATTAAGTTGATCCAGACCACTAACCCACATCCTGGGCACTTAATCAGTGAAAGCCATGCGCAGTATATTGTCCCTGATGTTTATGTGCGCAAATATCAGGGGCAATGGGCTGTTAGTATCAATCGCGAAAATGCCCCAAGGCTTCGAGTCAATGATGAATATGCTGGACTCATAAAACGTGCTGATAATAGTGAACAAAACGTCTATCTAAAAGACCACCTTCAGGAAGCTCGCTGGTTTATTAAAAGCCTTCAAAGCAGAAACGACACCTTATTACGGGTTGGGCAGGCAATTGTTGAACGCCAGCATGCGTTCCTCGATTTCGGTGATGAAGCCATGCAGCCAATGGTATTGAGAGATATTGCTGAGCTACTCGAAATGCATGAATCAACCATATCTCGAGTGACTACTAATAAATTCATGCACACCCCCCGCGGCATACTGGAGTTTAAGTTTTTCTTCTCTAGTCATGTAAGCACCGCCGATGGTGGGGAATGTTCAGCTACAGCAATTCGAGCCATTATTAAAAAGCTAGTCGCTGCTGAGCGTCAAGAAAAACCATTAAGCGATAATAAAATTGCTCTATTATTAGGTGATCAAGGTATTAATGTTGCCAGACGAACTGTCGCAAAATATCGCGAGGCACTTCACATACCACCATCTAATGAGCGAAAACGTCTCTTCTGAGACAACTATTGATTCGCAATACTGCGAATCAGTTAACTATAGGAGATAACTGATGCAAGTAAGTTTAAGTGGCCATCACGTCGACATCACTGATTCAATCAGAAACTATGTTCATGATAAAATTCAGCGACTAGACCGTCATTTCGACCAAGCCTTAGACATCAATATTATTTTGACAGTTGAAAAACTGCGACATAAGGCCGAAGCGACCCTTCATGTCAGCGGCAACAATTTACATGCTGACGATGTAAAAGAAGATATGTACGCTGCGATCGATGGACTAATAGATAAACTTGATCGGCAAGGCAAGAAACATAAGGAAAAAATACAAAACCACAGGAGTCGAGTAGAAATGCCCACTGAGGAGACTCTAGAGCTTCCCGAAGAGGTCTAGAGCGATGGGTGGTGATTTTCACAATGGTGTTAAACACCACCCATTTTTTTAACACTTGCATACTCTGTCTTTTGGGATAATATTCGCCCCTATTTTTAACAACCAACCCATTACTTACCCATCAAATGACAGTCACTGCACTTTTGTCCCCTGATCGAGTTTTTATCGATCCAGATATCTTTAGCAAAAAGAAATTACTCGAGTTCATTGCAAATACAGTTACTGAACAATGTGGACTAGCAAAATCGAAACTTTTTAATAGCCTTCTCGATCGTGAACGCCTCGGCAGTACTGGTTTAGGTAATGGTTTCGCCGTACCGCACGCTCGGTTGCCCGATTTGAAAGAAACAATTGGCTTCTTTGTGAAGCTAGCAAAACCCATTAATTTTGAAGCCCCTGATAATCAACCAGTAGATCTAATTTTTTGCATTATTATTCCTGAGCATGCGACAGACGAGCATCTAAAAATATTAGCATCACTGGCTAAAACATTTTCGCAATCTTCAATTCGTGACGCTATGCGGCAAGTGCAAACTGATAGAGATGTTACTCGGATCATTGACTCCGCTGAGAAATGAAACCTTCACTCAAAATTGATAAGTTTTTCGACCATTACCAACATAAATTACAACTCAGTTTTGCTTCGGCTCCGGTAGGCCTAGAACGTGAAATCATGGTCTCACGTCAAACCAACGACACCTTTGAAGCTGTTGATTATTTTAATGTCATTCGCACCTCAAGTATTGTTGTGGTTGGTTATCAAGAATCTCGCTATATCAGCAAATTAACTCAGCAGGAACAAACGATATTGCTTAAAACACTGTTTCAGGGCCCTGTTAGTGCCCTTATCATCAGCGCGGAGAATCAATTGCCAGAGTCTATGATTGAACAATGTGAACAGCAGCAAATTCCTGTATTTCGATCTTGTTTATATGACTCTGAATTGTTGGACAAAACGCGTCACTATCTAACCCCTGTTCTCGCTGATCATGCTGATGAACACGGTGTTTATGTTGAAGTCTACAGCTTAGGTTTATTCCTGACCGGTGAAAGTGGGGTTGGAAAAAGTGAATTAGCTCTCGCTTTAGTTGCCAAAGGTCACCGCCTGATTTCAGACGACATCACCCGATTTTCAAGAATATCTCCAGACGTCGTTAGCGGTCAATGTGCTAGTCTACTTAGCGGTTTCATGGAGGTCCGTGGGCTAGGAATAGTCAACATCAGAGCTATGTTCGGAGCCAATGCACTCAAAACAAATAAGGCACTAAGACTGATTGTCAACATGGTGCCATTAACCCATGAGAATGCGACGCAATTTGATCGACTGGGTGACAATATCGCCACTCGTAATGTCCTTGGCCTGGAAATACCTGAAGTAACCTTACCCGTGGCACCGGGTCGAAATCTTGCAGTACTGGTTGAAGCCGCAGCAAGAAATCACTTGCTCAATATTAATGGTTACAATGCTGCAGAAGATTTTATCCAACGTCAAGAAACAGCTATTGCCGTAAATAAACGATTAAATGATTAATGACATGAAATTGATTATTGTTAGTGGACTATCAGGTTCTGGAAAAACGATCGCTCTACATACTTTAGAAGATGCCGGTTATTTTTGTGTGGATAATTTACCCATTAGCCTGCTACCAAATTTTATCGACACGATGCTCGATTCAAAACCCGCTACGTATGATTTTGTCGCTGTAGCAATCGATGCCAGAAGTGGCGCAGATGATATCGATCACTTTGACAAAATCATTGAACAGGCCAAACAACAAGCTAGTTTTGTAGAAATATTATTTCTTACTTCTGATATTAAAAAGCTTATCACCCGTTTTAGTGAAACCAGAAGAAAGCACCCTCTGTCGCGTCAAAATCGTCCTCTGGTTGATGCCATTAACCTTGAACAGGACTTGCTCAGAAATATCTACTCAAAAGCAGATTTAGTGATCGACACATCGACATTTAATGTGCATCAGTTGCGTCAAGTAATCATAAAACGACTATTACCCAGCAACTCACCTCAATTGGCAATATTAATACAATCGTTTGGTTTTAAGCATGGCCTTCCGACCGATACAGACTTTGTGTTTGATGTTCGCTGCCTACCTAATCCACACTGGGAAAGTCACTTGAAAGATTTTAATGGTAGGGATGCACCTATTATTGAATATCTAGAAGGCTTCCCAGAAGTCGCTAGTATGTTTGATTCAATTAATAGCTTCCTGCTGACTTGGATTCCTTTTTTTGAGAAAGAAAACCGCAGCTATATGACAATTTCAATAGGCTGTACGGGAGGGCAACATCGATCGGTTTTTTTAGCTGAGAAATTTGCCCTGTCGTTAAAGAAAAATAATTACAATAGTACCGTCAGGCATCGAGAACTATTGTGAGCGTCAGTTTGTTGGTAATTACTCATAACCAACTCGGTCAAGAATTAATTGACACCGCAGCCTCAATTCTTAATAGGCACTTACTGAATGTTAACTTTATATCAATTTCAGCAAACCTTGAACCAAATGACTTGGAGCACTATGCAGACCAAGTTGACGATATGATTAATCAATTAGATATCGAAAAGGGTGCCCTCATACTGACAGATATCTGTGGTGGCACCCCCCACAACTTAGCTAAATACTTTGCCACTGACAAAAACATCAACATTGTGAGTGGTATTAGCCTACCGATGCTATTACGGGTATTAAATTATCCCAATCAATCGCTTCAAGCACTATCTCAAACCGCTATAGAAGGTGCTTGCAAGGGCGCCCTACAGGACTGATAACCATGATTTCTCAAGACATCACCATCATTAATAAACTGGGGCTTCATGCCCGTGCCGCATCAAAGCTTGTCAACTGTGCGGGGCAATTTGAAAGTGAGGTTTTAATTGATAAACAGGGCAACAAAGTCAACGCAAAAAGTATTATGGGGGTGATGATGCTTGCAGCCAGCAAAGGCACAGAAATATGCTTAATAGTTGATGGTAAAGATGAAGTTCGCTGTATGGAAGCAAT
>Ga0307997_10001804_pt1 | contig 10024 bp, 4 predicted proteins | sample Davwhametageno36_FD_203165 | JGI IMG/M metagenome (GOLD analysis project Ga0307997, IMG submission 203165) | Marine microbial communities from Davis Island wharf, Antarctic Ocean - #36 | ecosystem: Environmental > Aquatic > Marine > Unclassified | place: Antarctic Ocean: Davis Island wharf...
TCTGCAGGAGAAGGAGAGAAGGGGAGAAGGGGAGAAGGAGAGAAGGGGAAAAGGGGAAAAGGGGAAAAGGGGAAAAGGAGGTAAGGAAGTTGTATTGTGAGTGCGTGTGTACATGTGCGTGTGAGCATGTGCATGTGTGCATTTTCGTGTGTGCAAAAAGAAAATAAAAAAAATAATAAGAACTCACCCTTGGTTGCACTCGCTACTATTGCAACTGTTTCGTCCTCACCATCCTGCTCCTCCTCCTTGGTTGCTTGCTCCATGTTTGATTCTTCGCCCAAATCTTTTGTAAACATCAGCGAGATTTCAATTTCACCAGCTGAATTTCCCTTCTCTGTCTTCAGCGTGTACCAAGTCGTGCTTTCATTTCCTGCCGTTGCAATAATAGGTTGTATTGGAACAATGCAACTTCCAATATCTCTTCCCAACATTCCGTTGTTCTTCAAACTAATTTTTAACTCTTCAGGTGCCTTTTGCGTAGCATTCGTATAAGAGATGAAGCGCTGGTTGTTCTTCCATTTGGGACGATCACCACCATCCGTGGCTTCCTCCGTTCTCACTGTTCCAAACGAACCGAGCACAATGGTGCACATTGGATCTTGCACACCCATTCTTGCAACATTTTTTAAATTTTTTGCTTGCTTGACGTTGATACGAAAGCGTCCTGACATTGCTGGTACGTATTGAAGTTTGATGGTCGCAGTAGCACTGCCCATGTCAGCAACACCAGATTTAAGTGCGATGGGAATCTTCAATGGATCTGATGCAGTGACCTTTGGATCAACGACGAGCTTCCGAAACATTTCTTTGGTAATGGAACCCGACGCAACAACAGTATCCTTGCCAAAGTATCCCTTCTTGGGCTCAATCAGCCACACTGTCAAGAGAGATTCTCCAAACTCTACCGAACCTCTGCCGTCGTCGTTTACTGTGTGTGGCAGTACCATGCTGTTCATCTTGCTTCCCTCACCAACTCCTTTTGAAGCATCACTGAATACAAAAGAAAGGGTTCCATCCTTCCCACTGGTGGAGGGACATTTTCTAGAGACACGTGATTTTCCAGGTGGATCAAGTTGCACTTTCAACTTGCAGCCACGATTTTTTAAGTCGCGACCCTCTAGCTGCGGCACACCGCTGACGTTCAGAAGCTCCACATGCAGCCGTCCATCGGCCAGTCCATCATCATCCTGAGAGAAGAAAGAGAGGAGAGAGAAGAGATAGAAAAGAGTCAGAGGAGAAATGCAGGGAGAACAAATTAAAAAAATGTTACAACTCCGTTCCAAAGAAAAAAAATAATAAAAAAATAATATTTTCGCACCTCATCCTCGCCCACATCCTCTAAGAATGTCGTCTGTCCCTCTCCTCGACCAATTCCATCATCACGTCCTTCCATCCCTTCAAAAGGTTCGCGTGAGATTTCAATCCAGATTGTTGCCGTTGTTGGATTTCCTTTCTTGTTCAGTAGCGGATGATTCTTCAGCACTAACTTTTTGTACGGAGGACTCATAACATCGTCAGGCAATTGCAAATCACATTTTGCAATGAACTCATTTCGTATGGATCCCTTGTCTCGCACTGTGAAGGAGATGGTGGGTGATTCACCACTGAACTCCGTGTCCGACATGGGGAGTGGAAAGTATGCATTCCACGACGGCGAGTGTGCCTGATCGATGGCTGGTGCACTTGAAACTTGTGAGTCTTGTCCCATGATCTCAATCGTAACGAAAGGATCCTGCTTCTCAATCGTCTTGACTTGAGGAAGACCACGAGCGGAAACGATTTGAATGTACAGAGGACGATCTCCCGAGAGCTTTGGTCCTCGTGCACCTGCCAACATTCCCTCGGGGAGCCACTGCGATGCAACGTGAATTTCTCCTGCCAGCATTGTTTCCTTTCCTTTGCCAGTACGAATGGGAAACCAGTTTTCACCCGTGTGACCATCGTTCATTTGGAACGGAAACATTGGAACCAAACACTGTCCAATCTTTGTCGATGCGTAATTATCGTTCTTGTCAAAGACTTGGAACTCCATCAGCGGTGTGGAGGACGTGCCTGGTGGCAGCACTTCATCATTAAAAGATACCTGGAGCTGCTCCATCCACACTGCGTTTGTTCCACCGTTCTTCTTAGATCTTGTCTCTGTCGTCACTCCCTTGCATCCAAGCGATCCTCCGTATACTTTTGCACGAACGAAAGGATCCTGCTTTCCAAACACTTGCCATTGGACGACGGCAAGATTGCGTGCCTTGTTAATCGTCAGATCGACGTCTCCCTTGTGCGTACAACTTCGTATTGTTGACATGACGCTCCTTGGGAATGGTGGTGTCATTCCCTTTGCGTCCACAAACTGAACGTTGACCAAAAGCTCACCATCTTTTCCATCCTTACCAAGTGGCAACCACATTGAAGCGGGTTGTCCTGGAAAGAGCACGAATGGTGCAATGTCAAGCGTCACGTTGCCTAACGTGCCACCACCCATGGTCGCCTTCTTTTTCAATTCAAACGTCAGAATGGGTGGTCTTTCATCTCCAGGCTTCCACTGGAGTGGCACGACGTACGACGTGTTCCATCTTGGATCATTATCACCACTCTTTCCACCTGTTCTTTCATCGACCTCAGTCCTTCTCGTGTATCCATGCTCTGAAGGATGACTTGGACCAGGTGCATCGATTGGAAACATTTTCATTTGGACATACAGATCACCAGTCTGCTTGATGGAGCGCGCGCTGACAACAGTGACGTGAACAAAGCCAGTGCCACTCAAAAATTTGACAGGTCCGTATGTCATTGGTATTTCGTTCTCCAGTGTAGATAACTCTGTCCTTGCAAACTTCATTTCTAAACGCAGCTCACCTCTTCTCTCTGGCGCCTGTTCCTTTTCGCAGCGAAATACTGGGTACCATCCCTCGGACACTGAGACGGGCATGGGTGGTCCTGCAGCAGAATCAAGAGCAGGATCAGCAGCAGCAGAATCAAGAGCAGAACCCGCAACTCCTTCTTCTGTTGCTGCTGCTGCACCCTCTTCCACTCCTTCCTCTTCCACTCCTCCCTCTTTCTTTTCAAGATTCAACACCTCCAACAAAGGAAGTTCAAAATTTCCAATGACAGCTTGATTCTCCTCGTTAACAATCTCTACGCGCAACATGTCGAACGCAGCATCCAATGTTGTCAACACAAACGGTGGCTCGTCCCACACGGGATCATCACCACCATCCTCTACTGTCCTTGTCGTGTAGCTCCCAGAACCAGCACCAGTTCCATCGTCCATACCATTAGTACTACTTTTCAATGAGATTGCCTCTCTCGGCGTCGCTCCCTCTTTTTCCTCGTTGCTCTCCTTCTTCTCCTCTTCTTCCTGACCAAACTCAACTGATCGAAAACCACCACGACTCAGCGACACGCGAACAAATGGATCCTGTGCTCCCATAAAATTTGTTTGCACTAGCTCTCGTGCTTTGACGACTGACATGGTGAGATCACCACCAATTGCTGGTGGAGCAAGAGGTGACGTGAGAGAGAATGGCTTTTTCTTTTCGTCTGCGTCGTCAGGTAGAAACTGTAGCTTGCAGCTCAGCTTACCACGAGATCCTGCCTGACCCTCGTCCATGAGTGACAAAGTCCGTGAAAAGATAGACGATGAGTTCTTTCCCATTAGTGGAAGAATTGGCACCTCGCAGCGACCAATTAACACATCCTTGAAAAGTTTATTCTTGTCCCACACCTCGAGCTGAATATAAGGCGTTGAACCAGCGGCGATGGCGTTGTCACCCATGGTCGTCGTGTAGCTGAGCTCGTAAGGCTTGGTGCTGCCATCCCAGCTGGCTTTCGAACCACGATCGTACGCAACGTTAGTCTTGACAGTACCTGCAGGCTTTTTATCATTTCCACAGATTAAATTAATTTTGACGTAAGGATCTTGCGTCAACCATGCTGACTCCATGTTTCGTAAATCAAATGCCTCCTCTGGTTGAATATACAAAGTTCCAGCGACACCGAGTGCTGGCGGTGTCGGAAAGAATGGAATTGGACGTCCAGATCCTTTGGTGGGTGCCCATCCCACAGCTTTACTTCCTTCTCCACCATCATGCTCGAACCAAGTCTCAACCAACACCATTGGCATGTTATTATCACTCCCGTCCTTTTTCGTTGTCTTCTTCTTCTTTTTTATCTTGTCCTTTGGCATTGACATCTGGTACCACTTGGATTCTGGTGTCTTTGGATTCGCTCTCGACATAATGTCACTCGGGAGTGATAAATGACATGTGCCCATCATTCCACTCCCAGTAATCTGCTGGCTGATCCATGCTTTTTCATTATAAATGGAGACCTCGAGTGACGTCACACCCGCATCTTCCACTAAAAATGTCCATGCTGGTGTTGATGTCCAATCCCAATGTGGATTCTTTCCTCCATCTTCACATGCAATGGCACGTGCAGTTTCACCACCTGGCGTCAGTTTTGCTTCGGGAAAAGGATCGCTAGTGCCAAACATCTGCCCCGCGGGTAAGTTTTTGGCTTCAAGAACTTTGACGTGAAGCTTCCCAGGCACAACGACTGGTGGCGAAAGCGTGAATCCCTCCAACGGGAGACTGTCAAATGTCTTGGACATGGACTCCGAGTCAATGTTCTCTCTTTCAATTTCGGGAAAGAACTGCCATGATACGCAAGCTCTGACGCCACTCCCAATTCCATACTTGGTGGCATCAACATCGTCGAGAGGGAGCCACGTGGTGCCACTGGCATGCTCTACGCACGATGTAAGCGTCGTCAGCGGGAGCGTCAGCCGACCGACTACTGTCTCCTTGCTCTTGCTCGTCCTTGTTGCCACCTCGAGATGCATGGTGGGTGTGGCGACGTCAGCAGGTTTGCCCTCTCCTCTCCATGGAATCGCAACGACCTGATTCCAAGTGCAAGGGACGAGAGCATCATCAGACACTTTGACGACATCGCAGTACTCGGTTGAGACGACAGAATTTTTCTTATCAATTGTCGTATCGTCAGAAGTTCTTCGAATGCTCGCTCGCATGGACAATGACTCGAGATCCTTTCGATTGGTAGACGACGAGGAGATGGAGCCGCTAAGTCTTCCACCAGCAATTGCTACCACGTGCATTTTAATAGTGCCCTTCTCAATTGAAGACAGCACGCTAATTTCAGGTGTAATGGGATCAGGGATGAACTGCGCAGCAATCTTTAGCTGCCCTGTTGATTTTGCACCACTCTCAGATACTTTTCCACCACCAAGTTTGCTCTCTGTTAACTCAATGGAAGCTCCACTGGGTTGACGAAGCAACTCGTCCAGCTGAATGTTTGATGAGCCAATGAGCTTGTCAGATCTTAAACCGTTCTCATCCCACACAGCAATTTGAAGACGAAACTTGGATTGATTGAGAAAAGAAGAAAAAGAAGCATCGCTCTCTTTGCTTTCTCCCTTTTCTTTGTTTTCTTTCTTCTCCTCCTCCTCTGCTTTTCCTTCCCATTCTGGGAGCCCTGCCAGAGCGCGGAGCTCCTCCATCATCTCTTTGGTCCATCTCACTTCGATCCAATCACCAAACACAACGTTTCGTCCACCTCCATTAATGTAACGAGTTGAGGACCACTTGGGCGTCGCGTTGTTGTCAGCATCATCGTCAGCATGAATCAAACGGAACGAGCAGTACGGATCTTGATCACCAAACAACATTGACTCGACATTTTTTAAATTTTTTCCCTCTTGAACATAAATTTGAAGTTTACCAGAACGACGATGCATATCAGAAATATTTTGAATTGGATCTGCTGGAATGAACTTGGTCTTGACCTTGAGCTTGGACGACAACTTTTTACCACCAGCAGACGATTCTAGTGGAATGTCTGCCGTCACGGCACCAACTTGGAGCACAACAGCAAGATCTTGTACGGCTGTTCCCAACACGTCATCACTGCCAAGACCTAGAAATCTTGGATCCTTGTCTTTTACCGTAAGACGAAGACGACGATTGGCAAGTCTCTCCACACCCTTACCTTTGCGAACGGGACTAGTGGAACCCGACGACGACGACGATGTTGTGCGAAAGACAGGAAGTCGAAACGTTTCGTCGAAACGTGCACGACGTCCAGCACCGTTCTTTACACGAGTTTCGGCGCACTCGAGCGCGCGACACTGCTTGGCTTCTTTCGATGCAAGAGGCTCAAGATGAAGTTGAACAAATGGATCACTTTCACCACCGAGCCAGTCCGAGTCCTGCAAGGAAAAGAGGGGGAAAGAGGAAGAGAGGAAGACAGAGGAAGAGAGAAGAAGAGAGAGGAAGAGAGAGGAAGAGAGAGGAAGAGAAGGAGAGAAGAAGAGAAAAAATGAGTGTGAGCAAAGAAAGGAATAACAAATTTTTACCACCACCACCAACAAAACACTCACTTTCAAATTCATTGCCTCCATGATGGTCACTTCTAACGTTCCGCACGTTTTATCTTGATCAACATCACCCGTTGATGCCTCGTTAGTGAATGCACCCTCGACTGACTCGGAAGGTGGTGCACCAGCCGTGTGCGTGAATCTTACACCAACAATCAGTTCACCGGCATCTTTTCCATTGGCTCGTACCAATTTTACTGGCACGTCGACGAGAGCATCAGCAGAAATTTTAATGTCGGATGGATCTTTTCCCTCCTTGACAGCAACTGCACGCTCCATCAAAAGCTTGTCACCAACAACATCAATGTATGAACGGACATCAAAGATGGCTGTGCCAATCAGTGTGTCGTTCAGCACGTTGTCGTCCACGACTTCCAGTCGGACAGTATACTTTTCTCTCTCTCCGTTACTGTTTCCTCCGCTCATTTCCTCAATACGAAAGTGTCCAAAAGGGGAATCCTTCTTTTTCCACGTGCAATTTTTCCCACCATTATTAACTGTGGCAGTCTTGTGCGCTTGTTCCTTGGGAAGCCACGATGGAATAATGGCAACGTATGGATCCATTGTGTCCATAATGGGACCACCCACGTTGTACAAACCTTTCCCACTCTTAATCATGATGCCAATCATTCCTGGTGGCACAAAGTCCTCTACTGAATCAGACGCTCCCACAAGATCCGCGACATCATTGACACCCGCTGCCTCCATCTCCTTGTCGTTGTGGACCTTGGCCTCGCCTCTCTTGGCGCTATCGTCAGCCTTGGTCTCCTTAGTCACATAACGGAGATCCACGTAAAGATCGCCTGAAGAAGAAGACGAGAAAGAAACAAAGAGAGTGTGGGAGGGAAAAGAGAAGGGAAAAAAAAAAGAAGAAATGCTGCAGTATCAGGGAACAAGAAATAAAAAAACAAATCAAAGAGAGAAGTAAAGTAGGTAGACGTACCAGCAGCGCGTCCCTTGTGCAGGAGCTCCACTTTGTACTCGCGCCATGATCCAGCACCAGGTTGTGATGACAAGAGGCGAGTGAGATTAAAATCACCTGTCCCAATGCTCGCATCTAAACCAACTTTGTCATCCCAGCACTCAACTTTCAAAAGTGGTTTTTTCACACTCTCGGTTGCGGAAGGATCGAACGGAAAAGAAAAAAGATTGTTTTCCTTTTCAGTCCAGTTTGGATATTTGTGCTGATTGTGGCAGTACTTGGTGCTGCTCCACTGTGTAAAATAAAAAAAGAAAAGAGCAGCAAGAAAAGTGAGAGAAAAGACCAGTGAAAAAAGAAGAAAAAAAGATGGACAAACAAACGACAGCGAATAGCAAAGTGTGAGTTTTCTCTACGCTTGAGAAGGAGGGGGAAAAAAAAAAAAAGGAAAAAACTCACAGTCTTCGTGTGTCCATATCGAACGCGCACGTATGGATCCATTTTTCTGTCCAACATGCCACTTGTGTCGTGCGACAAATCACCACGCTTCACGCGTATCTCCAATGTTCCCTCCTTGAGTCCCATGTCTATTGGCATCGTTCTTTGCTCTCGAACTCTTTCTGCGGATGTTTTTTGTTGCTCGAGCTCCTCCACGTTAATTTCTTTTTCAATTTTATCACCAGTCTGCTCGTCTGTCATGGTCACAGTTGTCATTGTTGGAACTGTTTTTGATTCAAGAGCAGCACGAAACTCTTGTGATTTAATTTTTCCATCTAAATCTTGATCAAAATGTTTTGTAATCGCTTTGACATCCTCCTGTTTTAGTTCCATTTCTTCAAACAAAGATGTCAAATTCTCCTCGAACTCATCATAGTCCATGTCACCACTGGCATCACCATCAAACAGCTCAAAACTTTCCGTTGCAGTCTTGGCCCAGATCTCAGCCATTTGAGCAAGAATATTATCTAGAATGGAACCAGGAACAATCTTATTGTCCATGGCCATTTGAAACTCTTCTAAATTAATGGTGCCATTGTTATCGCTGTCAATATGTTGAATAATTAATTTGATTTGCGCCTCGGTCAGTGGACCATTCTCCATCTCACCATCATTAACAACATCAACCAACATGTCCTGAAACTCATCAAGCGTGGCATTTCCATCTGATGTCCCATCTGCGTCGTCGTCTGCTGTCTCAAACGCCTCCTTGATATCAAAACCTGATTCATCCAGTCCTTTTTTCAATACTGCGAACGCCTCCTTGGTGCCGGCGAGAGCTGATCTTGGTGTCAGTGGTGCCTCCACAGCAGCCGACTTTTTACCTCCACGCTTACCCTTTTTCTTAGCAGGTAGTTTCTTTTTTGGTGGTGGTGCTGATGGTGGAACAATTTGTACTTTGATGAACGCAGTACCAGCAGAAATTATTTTTTTTCTTTTCGGTCTCGTCAGAGCAACGGTAAACTCCAACTCCTTTTTATCTTTGGATGACGAAAGAAGTTTATAAAGATCAACTTCACCACTTCCAACAAAATCGTTACCACCAATTGGATCATAATCGTACACCTCAATGCTGAGGAGTGCTGGTTTAATTTTGTCTGCTTTTTCTGGGAGATCAAACTTGAGCAACGCGTCATGTTTGATTTGGTCGAAAACGACGTTGACGCCGGCGTCGTCTACTGATTTGGTTGCTCTCCAGTTCGTCTGTTTATCTTTGGTGAGCCATGATGGGATGCACTTGACAAATGGATCTATCTCTCGGTCACCCCAGCTACCAACGTCGTGCAAATTGTCGCAACGTCGTATCAGAATCTCAAGAGTTCCAGCCATTGTTGTGTTGGTGGTGTTGTGGTGAGATGAAATGAAAACAATAAACATCGCAACGGTCGATTTTTCGATTTTTTGCCGTCCTATTAATTTTTCCTTGATTTTTCCATTTTTTAATTAAAAAAGATCCCATCTTTTTGTTTCACTAAACAAGCTATCGATAGCACTAATCGACGTGACTACATGTACGAAAATCCAGAGGAGATCAACGACTTCCATCTGCGAGATCCTCTCACAAACAACCAAATCAGTCATTCAAACAAATCACAAACTTCTTGCTGCAACACTGGATGCACTGTTTCATCATTCTTTTCGTTAGTCTTTGGAGCTGGCGCCATGTTTCTCGCGATTCAATATCTGGAAGGTGGTTCGACAATTACTCCACCAACGAGCAACTTGACGAATTCTTCCTTTGGTTGTTCATTGGCGGATGATACAAAAATTCTGTTAGAAATGAATTCTGAAATCTTAGTTCATCAGAAACTATGTGGGCGTGCCAACTTCGGAGTAGCGGCAAAAGTCGCAGTATGTTTGGAAAAGGTGACGGGTCTGAGCTCTTCCTGTGGCATGGTGTATGGGCAGCTCACAGAATGTGGTAAAAAGAAGTGTATGTTCAAGTGTATGGGAGGAGCTAGCAAGGAATGCACTGCGTGCATATGTGCACACTGCCGCGTTTCATTCTTAAAACAGATTAAAATTCCATGCACTCTGGTACCTGATGGTCCATATTCCTGTTCAGATTGTCCGGGCCACTTGCCATATTCACCTCCCGCGCCATCTTCATCTCCTACATTATTGTAGTACTAGGTACCGGAGGTACCGTGGTAGTTGATAGTCTGTTACAAGAAGGTGATAGTACCCGGTAGAAATTCATGTATGTTGTATGTATT
>Ga0307997_10001806_pt1 | contig 10023 bp, 8 predicted proteins | sample Davwhametageno36_FD_203165 | JGI IMG/M metagenome (GOLD analysis project Ga0307997, IMG submission 203165) | Marine microbial communities from Davis Island wharf, Antarctic Ocean - #36 | ecosystem: Environmental > Aquatic > Marine > Unclassified | place: Antarctic Ocean: Davis Island wharf...
CAATCTGATCAATCGGATCTGCATTGCGACTTGCAATAGTCTGCAACGCTAGAACCAAGTGACTTGCCATTACGGTTGTATCGATTGTTTCGCTTGGTTTAGCAGCATGACCCCCAAGCCCCTGGAGCGCAATGTCAAAAGTATCAGTCGCAGCAAAAAAAGCACCTGAACGAATTGCAAAACTGCCTACTGGCATGCCCGGCCAATTGTGCATGCCATATACTTCTTGGATGCCCCAACGCTCCATCATTCCATCATCACACATCTCTTTACCGCCACCACCTCCTTCTTCAGCTGGTTGGAAAATTACGACCGCTGTGCCATCAAAATTACGTGTTTCAGACAAATACTTTGCCGCACCCAACAACATTGCAGTGTGACCATCATGCCCACACGCATGCATAGCACCATCAGTTTTAGAGGCATAATCCAACCCGGTTTGTTCATGAATAGGCAGCGCATCCATGTCAGCACGCAGGCCAATCACCTTTCCAGATCTGATCGTTATACCCTTAATTACCCCAACAACGCCTGTTCGACCAATACCCTCGACGACTTCATCACAACCAAATTCGCGCAACTTTTCAGCAACTAATGCACTGGTGCGGTGCGTATCAAATAAAATCTCAGGGTTTTGGTGAATATCACGACGCCATCCTGTGATGTCATCGTGTAATTCGGCAAACCGATTTTTTACGGGCATTATATTCTCTCCTATATTAAAAAACTCTTAGCCATGAACTATAAGTTTATCCATTAAGATGTTCCAACCTAAAAAGGATCAATGTATATCAGATCAATAGTGGCATCCTACTCTCAACCATTTCTGCGTACCAACTACACCCTGCAGGTATGGCATCATCATCAAAATTATACTCGGGATGGTGAACCCTCGCACCGTCACCGTTGCCAACCATAATGTGGGCGCCAGGACATTCTTTCAACATATAGGAAAAGTCCTCGGCAGCCATAATTAGAGGCGTATCTGTATCAACAGAACCGGCCACAGCCAATGCAGCTTTAGCGGCATAACCCGTGTTCTGTTCTGCATTTACCGTCACCGGATAGCCACGTTTATAGATTATTTCCATGACACAATCGTGGGCTTGCGCCGTCATGCTCACCAATTTTTTCACCTTCACCTCAACCATATCCCGCACCTCTGAGTCGAGCGTGCGCACAGTCCCACGCATCCGGACAACCTGTGGAATAACGTTGTGAGACTCCGTATCAGAATGCAATCCACAGACTGACACGACCACATTACAAAGCGGGTCAACAACGCGGGAAGCGGCAGATTGCAGGGCTAAAATAATATGGGCTGCAGCAATATTTGGATCTATCGCCTCATGCGGGGCAGCCGCATGACCTCAACGACCTGTAATCTCTAAAGAAAGCTCATCCGCCGCTGCCATTAAAGCTCCAGACCGGATAGCAAATTCACCAACAGGTAGGCCAGGCATGTTATGCATCCCATAAATTTCTTGAATGCCCCAACGATGCATCAGACCGTCTCTACACATCTCAAGGCCACCTCCACCGCCCTCTTCAGCAGGTTGAAAAATCAGGACCGCTGTGCCATCAAAATTGTGAGTCTCAGCCAGATATTGGGCAGCCCCCAACAGCATCGCAGTGTGACCATCATGTCCACAGGCATGCATCTTGCCCGAGACCATGCTAGCGTATTCCAAGCCTGTCGCCTCGTGAATTGGCAAGGCGTCCATGTCAGCACGTAGACCAATCACTCGGCCCCGCGTATTAGTCCGGCCCTTGATCACCGCAACAACACCAGTCTGCCCAACACCAGTTGTGATGTCCGTAATGCCAAATTCGCGCAACCGATCTTCAACAAATTCAGCCGTATTATAAACATCGAACCCCAACTCGGGATGCATGTGCAAATGCCGCCGCCATCCAATGATTTCAGCATGAGTTTCTGCAAATCTATTTTTAATAGGCATTGGTTTACCTCAAAGTAAAACTGGACCCAAACCTGTTTTGGGGCAATAATCATAAATGGCCCCATGCACATATTCCAAAGAAAGGCAGAGCTGTACCGAGGCAATTAAGCCAGCTTAGCCAACAATTCGCACATAAATTGATGGCCTGCTTCAAACTGAGCCACCTCTATAAACTCATTAGGCTGGTGGGCCTGCGCTATATCACCCGGCCCACAAACAACTGCGGAATATCCCGCATCTTGAAACTGCCCCGCCTCAGTACCATAGCTCACCACATGAGCGGCATTATCTCCAGTAACGGCCCTAACTAAGCCTTCGGCTTCCCCACCCTCTTCTGGCTTCAAAGGTGGCACAGCAAAGCGTGGAGTGAGGACGATGTCCGCCTCTGGGTGTACAGCCTGCATAGCGGCCTTCACCTCATTCACCTTATCAAAATACATCTCGTTCAATCTCGCAGTATCATCACCAGGTACCGCTCGGTACCCCATATTGAAATGGCAATCCTTAGCGGTGATATTATCGGCAGTGCCACCAGAAATAATGCCTACATGCCATGTCGTATATGCCGGATCAAACATCGAGGCCAAAGGACCCGGCGTTGCCGCCCCGTTCAATTCGTTTTGTTCCGTAGCCCACTGAATAAGACGTGCACCCTCATGCACTGCACTTACACCCCGATAGTGGATCGAAGAATGCACCTCAAAACCCACAACATGAGTGGCAAATGCGTTGCCGCCCTTATGGCCCGTGACAGCTTTCATCATCGATGGCTCGCCCACGATTACGGCAGAACCTTTTGGCACCACACCCTGCATCGCTGCGATCATTGGCGGTGCGCCTGTACAACCAATTTCTTCATCAAAGCTCAGAGCCAACTGCAGCGGCCGGGTCACCTCTGCATAATGCGCCTCTACTAAGGCCCAAATAGCCAAAGCATCAAAGCCCTTCATATCGCATGTACCACGACCGTAATATTTGCCCTCTTTTTCAACAACGTTCCACGGATTTGTTTCCCACGGCTGACCATCAACGGGCACAACATCAGTATGGCCCGACAACACAACCGCACCCTCGATATCCGGACCTACATGCGCAAACAACGCTGCCTTATGTGTTTGCTTAGGATCAGGCCAACGGTGTGAAGCGATGCCATGCGATGTCAAATAGGACTCAACCCAATCAATCAAGGGCAGGTTGCTGTCACGGCTCACAGTCGGGAAACTGATCAATTTTGTCATCAATTCTAAAGGGGTTAAACGTTCTAAAGTTTCAATACTCATCTCAATACCCACTATCTGTAATCAACACTTTATGGCCCAGCGCCACTTCACGATAGACCGATGGTTCTGCAACATATGAAACGGGATGGATCGGCGAAGGTATCGGTTTAAAGTTCAGATCTATCTCATCCTTTCGTTGACGAGGATCGGCAATCGGAACCGCCTTCATCAACGCCCGAGTATAAGGATGCTGAGGGTTTTCAAACACGGCTGAACGCGGGCCCATTTCGACAATACGACCAAGATACATCACACCAACATAGTGACTGACGCGTTCAACCACGGCCATGTCATGCGAGATAAAGAGAAACGACAGGTCTAATTCAGACTGTAATTCCATCATCAAGTTTAATACTTGGGCCTGCACCGACACGTCCAAAGCGGAAACGGCTTCATCCGCAATGATTAGCTTTGGGTTCAGAGCCAAAGCACGGGCAATTGCAACTCGCTGGCGCTGGCCACCCGACAGCTCATGTGGATAGCGCCGCATGAAACTGCGAGGCAACTCCACACGATCAAACAACATCTCAACACGGTCCTGTATCGCCTTACCTTTAAGAGTAGCAAAGTTGTGCATCGGTTCCGCCACTTGATCCGACAACTGCATCTGAGGGTTAAGCGATGCAAATGGATCCTGAAAAATCATTTGCATATCAAGACGAGAATTACGTAAACTATTAGAATCTAGCGCCATAATATCTTTGCCACCGACGCGAATGGCACCTTTCTGCGGTTCAACCAAACGCAGGATTGAACGCCCTGCAGTAGATTTTCCACAACCAGATTCACCAACCAAACTAAGCGTCTGGCCCTTGTTGATAGTAAACGACAAGTCCTCAACTGCATGCACATTGGCAACCGTACGGCGAAAGAACCCACCTTTGACCGAGAAACGAGTTGTAAGGTTTTCTACCTCCAACAACACTTCATCAGTCCCTTTAATCGGCTCAATCGCGCCTTGATCGCGGCCCATCAAAACCATCGGTTCTGGATATTTTTTACCAGTCATCTCGCCCAATTTGGGGACAGCAGCCAACAACAGCTTGGTATAAGGGTGTTTGGGGTTTTCAAAAATTTCTTCAACCGTGCCCTCCTCGACCTTCTCACCACGGAACATGACGACAACGCGGTCAGCCATCTGTGCTACTACAGCCATATCGTGAGTTATGAACATTACAGCAGTGCCAGTATCGCGTTTCAGGCGATCCATGAGTGCAAGAATTTCGGCCTGAATGGTCACATCCAATGCAGTTGTAGGCTCATCAGCTATTAATAAACGGGGTTCGCAAGCCAATGCCATCGCGATCACAACACGCTGGCGCATACCACCGGACAATTCGTGTGGATATTGCTTCATCCGGCGCTCGGGCTCCGGGATTCGAACCTCACGCATCAAATTCAACGCCTTCGCCAAAGCTTCAGCCTTGGATAGACCTTTGTGCAGGCGCAAGCCTTCAGTCAATTGACGCTCTACTGTAAAAACAGGGTTTAGGGCCGTCATGGGCTCTTGAAAAATCATGCCTATCTCATTGCCTCTAATAGAACGCATGAGCTTAGGTTCTGTTTGGGCCAAGTCGACTTCATCAGCATCTTTTCGGCTAAATAATAGACGGCCACCAGTTATTTCACCACCGCCAAACTCAACCAAACGCATCAATGACAGCGAAGAAACCGATTTTCCAGAGCCCGATTCTCCAACAACACAGACCGTTTCACCCGATTTAATATCAAAAGATACATCAGACACGCCGACCACAGGGCCATCTTTGGTTTGGAATTCCACCCGCAATCCCTGAATTTCAGCGATCACTGACCCTTTGATAGCCAGGTTGTCATAATCTAGCATACTGCCCCCAAGCGCACCCACAAACTGGAGCTAAACAAATGCTAAGGGGAACTGTTGGCGTCTGTCAAATGAATGCACCGGTTAAGTTTTAATAGTTTAGTTTAGGCTCAAACTAACCCACCGCTAATAAAAATAAGCTTCTTATCAAATATTAATATTTATTGAGAAACAGGGTTGTATTTTTTTTGGAACCTGTTTCGATAAAAAATATTAGTTTGTAGGGGAAAGCTGCAATAATGCCATTAATAGTTTTTTCATTATAATTTAACTGAAATATGTGCTTTCCGTTACATCGACCCTAACCACCGCTGACCCATTCTGAAGAGCTGCGGAATAAATAGGCACCTACTTGTGCCCAACAAGGAGAGTATAATGATACTAAAAACAATTTTGCTTGGAGCGATAGCTACAACTGCTTTTGCATCCACAGCGATGGCGGATGGCCACGAAGGCGCTCGCGCTCGCGATGGCGAAGTCAAAATTATTTATTGGCAAGCCCCATCGATCTTAAACCCTTATTTGTCCGGTGGCACGAAAGACATCGAATCATCTTCACTGGTGATAGAACCAATGGGCCGCTATGATCAAAATGGTGACCTAGTTGCCTATTTGGCTGCAGAGATTCCAACAGTTGGGAACGGCGGTGTTTCAAAAGATCTGACATCTATCACGTGGAAACTCAAAGAAGGCCTCAAATGGTCTGATGGTTCTGATGTGACGTCAGCTGACCTAGTGTTTACAGCCAAGTACTGCATGCACCCAGAAGGTGGCTGCGCACAATTATCAAAATACGATGGAGTTGAAAGTGTTGAAGCAATTGACGCTCTGACAACAAAAATAACTTTTAACCAGCCCAAACCAAACCCATACGGTCCGTTCATGGGCGGCCAGTCACCAATCATTCAAGCGACACAGTTTGCCGATTGCTTGGGGGCACGCGCTCCTGAGTGCACCGAGGCCAACTTTGGCCCAATCGGCACAGGCCCCTTTGTTGTCACAAACTTTAAGCCAAACGATGTGATACAAATGGTTGCCAACGAAAACTATCGCACAGCGGGCAAACCTGCGTTTGCATCGCTGACATTCAAGGGCGGTGGGTCTGCTGAAGCCTCCGGTCGTGCAGTCATGGAAACAGGCGAATTTGACTACGCTTGGAACCTACAATTAGCGCCAGACGTCATATCGAAGATGGCCCAAGGTGGCAAAGGTCAGCCAATCTCCGCATTTGGCGCTTTGGTTGAGCGTCTTGAAATGAACCTCACGAACCCTTCACCTAATCTTCCACCAGAAACACGTGCAACGGTTGCAGAACCTCACCCATTTTTGTCGGATATAAACGTACGCGAAGCACTTTCCATGGCAATCAACCGCCAAGAACTTGTTGACGTAGGTTACGGCGACGCAGGGCGGCCAACATGCAACTTGGTCCCAGCTCCAGCACTTTATGCATCGGACAACACAGGGTGCCTTACACAAGACATCTCTGGCGCAAACGCTAAGCTGGAAGCAGCCGGTTGGATTAAAGGCTCCGACGGCATCCGCGCCAAAGATGGCGTGCGCTTGTCTATCTTATATCAAACATCCACAAACGCTGTGCGTCAGGACTTCCAAGCTCTGATTAAAAATTCGTGGAACCAAATCGGAGTTGAAACAGAATTGCGCAACCTAGATGCATCAGTATTCTTTGGTGGTGATCCAGGTTCTCCTGACACGTTCCAAAAATTCTATGCTGACGTAGAGATGTATGCGAACGTGTTCGACGGTACGGACCCTCAAGCTTACCTCGCAGCATACCGTTGTGGCGGCGAGCCTAAACCTAGCAGCCAGTGGCAGGGTGAAAATATCAACCGTTTCTGTGATCCTGCATATGACGCGATGATCGACGAACTGGCCCGCACAGGTGATCTTGCTAAACGGGGTGAGTTAGGTAAAAAGATGAACGATATGCTGACAAAAGACAGCTTCACAATCGTTCCTTTGGTTGACCGTGGTCGTGTATCCGCACACGCAAACAGCTTGGGAGGCGTTGTTCTCAACGTGTTTGATTCCGAGCTTTGGAACGCTGCTGACTGGTACCGCATTGGGAACTAAGATTGGTCCGGGTGTATAATTTGTACATCGAACCTTAATAAAACTACGTAAGGTGCGCCTCGGTGCACCTTACTATTCTGTTCTCCAGAATTTCAAAAATGACGTACAAAGGCGCCGCATATGTTGACCTTCACAATTCGTCGATTAATTCTCTCGATCCCGACGCTTTTGTTCATCAGTATCGTTATATTTGCTCTGCTACAATTGGCGCCCGGCGATCCAATGGCCCAAGTGCCGCTGACTGTTCCTCCAGAGGTGAAGCAAAAAATGCGTGAGGCCCTCGGTCTGGGAGCACCTGTACACATCCAATATCTTAAATGGCTAAATCAATTTTTTATTGTGGAACCACAGTTTTTAATCGATTGGATGACACGAAACAGCTTCCTGTTTGGCTGGTTGCCCGACACCCAACTTGGCATGGTATACGACGTCGAACTGGAAAAACTGGTTCCGCAACAACGTAACATTAGCTGGCAGACCCGTAGCCCAATCATGGACATCGTGATCCAGCGCATCCCGCAAACCTTGTGGGTCGTCGGGCTCGCTTACCTCGTCGGAATCCTGATCGCTCTACCGATTGGAATCTACTCAGCTTATCGCCATTACTCAGTTTTCGACCAAACCGGCACATTCATCACGATGATTGGCTTCTCGATTCCACCTTTTTTTACTGGCCCCCTACTAATCGTGATTTTCTCAGTCACCCTTGGCTGGCTACCCTCTATTTATGATACAACTCATGTGGTGAACGATTGGGCCAGCTTCAAATATCAACTCGCACAAATGATCCTCCCAGTAATGGTTTTGGCCCTCCAGACAACCGCTCAAATTAGCCGCTATATGCGAGCATCTATGCTGGACAACCTAAACCAAGATTACGTCCGTACTGCGAGGGCCAAGGGGCTAAAAGAGGGCATGGTCGTAATGGTGCACGTGTTGCGGAATTCAATGATCCCAGTTATCACCGTTATAGCCCTTGGCGTCCCCTCCATATTTGGCGGGGCTATCATTACAGAGAACGTCTTTGGAGTGAACGGGATCGGCCAACTTTTAATAACGGCACTTTTTGCAAACGACATCCCGATGGTCATGACCATTACCTTTATTTTTGCAATTATGATTGTAGCATTTAACCTGATTGCCGACGTGCTCTACGGCGTACTAGACCCAAGGATTCGCTATGACTGACGCATCGTTAAAAACAGTCGAAATAGACCCATACGCAGCCCTGCAGGACAAAGAACCGCCGAGGGGCCCACGCAACCAATGGCTAGACGTCTGGGACCAGTTCAAAAAACATAAAGGCGCAGTTTTTGGTGGTGGTTTTCTGTTTTTTATCACACTTGCCGTCCTGCTTGGTCCATACATATGGAACGTCGACCCACAAAAACTAGATATCCGCAACAAAGATGCGCGGCCACTTTGGACCTTGATCTGGGATAGTTCTGCAAAAACACTTTGGCACCACCCCTTTGGTACCGACAATTTGGGCCGAGACATCCTTTCCAACATGATCGCAGGAGGTCGGGCATCAATGGCCGTAGGCTGGACAGCTATGTTGCTCTCACTTAGCATAGGTACAGCAGTAGGCGTGGCTGCAGGTTATTTCAAACGGCTCGACGGGTTACTAATGCGCCTAACTGACCTATTTTTATCTCTGCCGATCCTGCCGTTACTATTGGTGGCGGTAACCTTATTCCGCCAACCATTGCGAGCCAATTTTGGACCAGAGGGCGGGATGTTCATCTTAATCGTTGTGATAGTCGGAATAACGAGTTGGATGCAAACAGCTAGAATCGTACGCGGCGAGATTCTTGCTTTAAAAGAACGTGAGTTTATCCTAGCCGCCCGCTCCATAGGCACGAGCCCGGGCGCGATCATTCGTCGCCACCTACTACCAAACGTGGTGTCCCCTATCATGGTTTCCGCAACACTAGGGCTGGCAGTAGCAATTATCACAGAAAGCGCACTGTCATTTTTAGGTGTCGGCTTCCCATCAGATTTTCCAACATGGGGCAAAATGCTGGCGGATGCCGTACCCCGGATGGAAGAATACCCTGAACGCGTGTTGCTGCCCGGTATAGCAATTTCACTGACAGTGCTTGGGGTCAACTACCTCGGCGATGGGCTCCGCGACGCGCTCGACCCACGCATTCGCGGACGATAATCTTAGGTGACTGCCCACCTAAGTATAAATCCGGATATTTACAGCTCCGGATTTGAACACGTGCTCATAATTAATAACCCCGTCTCGCTTATAAAACATTATAAAAAAAATCAGGTCAGGAATTAAAAGGGATAAAAATTGGATGTCATCATTTCCGCTGCATTAATCCACCTTCCAGGAATAATCACGCGTTAAAGTTCCAAATACCAGCTAATGTGGGTCCGCATCGATAATGCTTTGCCTCTATCTTTAATAAATGGATAAAAATTGATCTGTTTTTGCAAGAAACCATTTTTATTTCTTGGGTATTGTAACGAATTCCATAACAACAGATGCAATTATTTAGGTGCCAAAATTCAGATCAAATCGGCTGACAATATCCCAATCAAAAAGACAACATTACTGAATTTCAATAATAGAACAATGTTTAAAAATCTGGCAGGGGCTAAGAGACTCGAACTCTTGACCTATCTGGTGTAATTGAATCTATATTCATATTAATTAATTGATATATATGTTTTAATTTTATTATTACTTCGTTTAAGCCTAATCGTTTAATCATTAAAGTAATGTCTATAGTACTGTCCATAGTATTACTCCAGCTATATCTCCAATATCTCCTAAACTACTATACCTACGCATCAATAATACTGTCAAAAGCACAACATGTAGTAGTGA
>Ga0307997_10001808_pt1 | contig 10009 bp, 8 predicted proteins | sample Davwhametageno36_FD_203165 | JGI IMG/M metagenome (GOLD analysis project Ga0307997, IMG submission 203165) | Marine microbial communities from Davis Island wharf, Antarctic Ocean - #36 | ecosystem: Environmental > Aquatic > Marine > Unclassified | place: Antarctic Ocean: Davis Island wharf...
TGGCCAACGGCACGATTGCCCCGTTCATCATCGCAACCAGATCAGCATCACCTGTCGCTGAACTGCAAATCAAACACTCTTGCTCATCCACTACATGGCTATGGAAATGATCCACAGATGCCATCACCTGCGCGAATATCGCGCTGGCAAGTAGCAAAGAGATGATTGTTATTTTGCGCAATGTCATGAAGCTAGAAATAAACCGTGACTGCTATAAGCGACAATAGCCTAAATCAATTATTGAGAGCGAATCAAGTCGTTTTTGACGATCTTTCCTGTTGCTGTTGGCAGATGATACACATCTCGGCCTCTGGATAGGCTTTGAGACGCGAGAAGGAGACATCTTCACCGCATTCCGAACATTCACCGTATTGGCTAAGTTCAAATCGCTGCCGCGCAGCGATAACAGAGCGCAGGCGGTTTTTAGTGACGTTGCGATTGGCAAGCAAGATACTCTGGTTGTGCATCTCGTCCATTCTACTAAGGCGTCCCTGATTGTCCTTCAGGTTAACGGGTTTGGTTGCTACTTCAGTATCAATGAGCAATTGCTCAAGGCTCGCCTGTAAAATGACCAGGTCACGACCCAGAATCTGCAACTGCTGCTTTGTCAGTGCTTCGGACATTTGATCATCATAGCGCAATTAACGTAACGTGATGGGAAACGTGACTAGGATCAAAACTCATTACTTTTACCAATTTTTCACAAGCAGCTGAAAACAACCAGACATCCGTCCTGGCCGAACTCAGCAAACAAATGACATCGCCTTGCAGCTTGTTAGAAGTGGGTAGTGGCTCTGGTCAACACGCTGTCTGTTTTGCCACAGCACTACCCCATGTCGCCTGGCAGCCAACAGACCAAGGTGATTACTACCCAGGCTTAGTCGACAACATCAGCCGCCTAGCGCCAGAAAATGTTTTGCCACCACGCTACCTAGACCTCACCGCGCCGGAGTGGCCAGACATGGTTGACTGCCTCTTCTCAGCCAATGTCATCCACATCATGCCCGCGGCGCTGCTACCGCAAATGTTTGCAAGTCCAGCGAACCGGCTGATGTTCTACGGTCCTTTTAAGTACGACAGCGAGTTCACGAGTGACTCTAATGCTAACTTTGATCTGTGGTTGAAGGATCGAAATCCTTTAAGCGGTGTTCGGGACATTGAGGCCTTAATGGCTCTGGCAGAGAAAACTGGTTATGAACTAAAAAATGACACACCGATGCCGGCGAACAATCAATTCCTTCTTTTCGAGCGATAGTCGTTTTCAGTCGCGGCTGGGCAATCATGTTAGCGGTTATTGCTACCGAATAGCTTGACCATTTTCCTACCAGCCAAAATTACCCGTAGAGCTACGGATTTTACATCAACGACAACACGACCGACTGAGCTCCATGATGCGTAGTGCTTGCGTTGAGATTAACCTGATTGATTAACTGTTAACTCGAACAGTTTCTTCAAAGTAATACTCAAGTTCTTGTTGAAGAAAATTGTACTTGTCCTCCATCATCGCGCTCTTCAGAAAGCCAATATCGACACCATCTGGCATCGTTCTAATGTGACGCAACCCAGCGCCCTTGTAAGAGCGGCAAAGAAACGTGGTCGTGCTAGATACCAGCCTTGCATGCTACACGCTTCATGCTAAGTCCTGCATGCAAGCTCCTGCATGATAAGAGCCTACCTCTGTTGCATCCAAATCGTCGGACCATCGAGAACTGCAAATACCCTTTTGAGAAATCTTTGGTTCCAACTATCACTCTATCTCGCATTACTGGTCGCTAGCCTGTAAACAGGAGCTCAACAATGCCCGCAGCTTGTCCTGGCCAAGCTCATTCATCAGCGCTATGTTGCGTAGCGGAATTTGATCAACATCTGGGAAATCGGCAATGACTCGCTCAAGACTCGCCTCGCGAATAAGGTGCAACATGGGATAGGGTGAGCGGTTTGTATAGTTCTCGGCATCATCTGTCTTAGTGCCTTCAAACTGATAGTTCGGATGAAAACTGGCGACCTGATAGACACCTTCCAATCCCATTTCCACAAGTAAGCTGTCGGTGTAACCCAGAAATCGATTGTAGGCGTAGAAGTCTTGCAATACACCTGGGTGGATCAGCAGTGTGGTTTCAACTGACGGATCAGCATTGAGCAATTCCAACTCGGCTTGCAAAGCCATCAACAACTGCTCTTCGGTTGTCGATGCTGTGGCTATAAAGCGCACTCTATTCTTAACCAGTTCACGCTTGGCAAACGGGCAGAGATTCATTTCCACGACCAAAGTTTCAACCCAGTGTCGTACAGATCGAATGTTTTTTTCGCCGTGATCACTTGAGCTAGAAGCTTCTTTCATCCACCTTCCATATTACATCTGGTTAACGCCACTCGAACTGCACTTCTGAACTTATCGATAACTTAATCTGCTTCATTGGGAGTGCAAGGTTGGCGAGCGCATAGCTGTGATGGTCTATGATTTGTTGCACCGACAGATCTGCATCATCTGTCGTATGAGCATCGCTTGTAAGGGAGACACGGTAATCCTTGCACCCTTCAGTTTCAACAGTAGGTTACGTGTTGAACGCGTCAGCGGTTAAGCCGATATAGTGGCAATCGACCTAACCACCGTCACGATAAATCATACTACGCAGAGTCCCTTCAAGCTGGAAACCTAGGCGTTTGGGCAGGCCTATGGAGGGTTGATTGTCACTATGAACGCCTGCCGTCACCTTTTAATATCTAAGGTAATTGAACTAATAGCCCACCACCATCGTGATCGCCTCTGCTGCATAGCCATTGCGCTTGTGTTCCGGTACCACACTGACGCCATATTGAAACGTCCCATGGCGAGGGTCCGTTCTCGTGTCAATGTAGCCTACAGCAGCGCCATCGTTGTTTTCGATAATCTAAAAGTAACCATCATTCTCGAGCTTCTTCAAAGATTCCTTTTCAATAAGAGCCTTAATGGCAGCTGCAGATTGTGGCGGCGTAATAAAACGCATGAAACGACCAACTAGAATGTCCTACTCAACAGTCATCGTGGTCCACGATCGGCAATTCTGCTTTGAAGCTTACGCTCGTCGACACTAGGTCTATGCTTCGTCTATGCAGGCAAGCGCCAAATGCCTATTATGTGACACCGCTCGCTTTTTCCTTTTTCCAATAAGCATTTATATGGCATTGCCGCATCATCAAAAAAAGCCGTAACGACAGGTTAGGCATTACTCTCTAGCGGTTCAACAATGTGCCATAAAACACCGCTCGGGTCCCAAAGATATAGAACACGTTGTCCCCAGGGCTGTAATTCGGGCCCCTTAGCACGAACATTTTCATACCGCTCAACAAGTGCACTTTCACAAATAACGTCCCACCAAATTGCAGTGTCACTAACCTGTAACTGCAACATAAGATTCGCGGCGAGTTGCTCCTCATAGAAATCTTGCAACAGGAATCGAAACTGACCTATCTGCAATTCAGCCAACTGGTCGTTCTCCCAATTAAGGGCAAACCCTAGATCAGCATAAAATGCTTTTGCGAGCTGAAAATCTCTTGATGGAACAAAGACTTTTAGATCGATGATCTCCGACATTCGATGTCTCCTAACATTAACTCAACGGCACACTCTAACGCGTTGCGCGGACTGCTGAAGGCCTAATGATCCGAACCTATCACGGCCTCCGCAGCTGTAAGCAGCCTACTCTGACCCAACTCAAGTCCCCCTAGATAGATATGCCCGACGGAAACCCGATGAAGTGCCAAGACTTCGTTTTGAAAAAACCCAAACATCCGTTTCACTTGATGGTACTTGCCTTCAACCACAGATAGTCTGGCGTTATACTCAGAGAGTATCTCTAAATACGCAGGCTGGGTCGTTATGTTTTCATAAGAAAAATAGATTCCCTCTCGAAAAACAGCAACGTACTCACTATTTAACGGCTTAGACAACGTGACCTCATAGGACTTTACTAGCTTTGTCTCGGGTAAACTTATCCTGCGCGACCATGCGCCATCGTTGGTCAACAACACCAGCCCCGTTGTATTAAAGTCTAGACGTCCAACAATGTGAAGCTCGTTTTTCTGAGCATGTTTGATAAGGTCCAACACCGTAGAGTGCTTGATATCTTGAGTCGCACTCACAACGCCCTTGGGCTTGTTCAGCATGATATAAACAGGGTTGTTATCGTTTAGACAATTACCGTCTAAGACGACACGAGTGAACGCCATTACTTTCTGCTGAACAGAATGCGCTGCGACTCCATCTAAGATAATTCGTTTTTGGGCAACTAATAAATGAGTGTCCGAGATCGAAAAGTCACTATGCTGACTAATAAAACGATCGAGTCGGTAGGTCTTAGACTTCATTTTTGCTATTCGGCTCCGACCGTTCTTTGATGATTACCCAACGAATTCCCATAGATCCAACGACCACAACTCGATGCTTCTCTCTTGGTTCCACCATAATCGTAAAACCCACAACAAGAGACCAGCGTCCTGTACTACGCTTCACACAGTATCGCGACGTCTCGGTTCCGTCGCCGTATCCGACATCAAGAAAGCGATTGCCTATTCTGCCATAAGGTTTAGCTCGTCAGTATGACACTGCTTTTTCGCTAACGCTTTAATACGCAGATATTCAGGTGCCATAACTGAAGGGACCAGCGTGATGCCCGGGCTAGCTGGCGCATTAGCGGTCGAATGTATTAGCTTGTTAGTTTTCGTACACTGCCTGGGATCACTAAATTGCTTAGCTATTTCGGCCATTACTCCGTGCATGCGCCAAAATTTTTCTAGGATATAGCGACGCTAGTCGCAGGGATAGTACTGCTATTATTTCTTCCCGCAATACCTTCAACCCAAGAATCCACCCTAACTTCTGGGTCTGCATGTCCCCACTCATCCCAGTGCCGTCTTCCAATTTTTTCTGCCAGCTGAGCGTGATCGGCGAGTGATTCGATTCGAATATCTAACACCTTGCTAAGGGGCAACGTCAAAAACGCCGTTCCACAGAGCCAGCATCATCTGGCGGAGAGCAGTTCAGCAACATGTTATATTTTAAGCTACATATACGCCATTCATACTCGTTATTCTTGGTGATGGTCTCCAATATTTGTTAGCCCACTGTGGGAACAACGTCACTTATTCGGATTCTCTGCATTTGCGTGGTACAACCAAACCATCAGCCAAAAACCCGTCGCTATCGTTAGTATTAGATGCAATACGGCATTTAGTGTTCTACGTTTTACCCGAACGGCCTTTTAGCAGTCGTTGCAATACCCGCTTCGTTCTGAATAGACCATTACTAGGAATCAGCCTCTAATTGTTGTGTGAAAATATAACAACTTAGTGTTAGCCAGGAATGGCGACTTACTATTGTTTTTACTATTTGTATTTTCGTATCGAGACGTTAGCCTAGAGACGACTCACTGCCAAGTGAAAATCCCGAATGCTTCGCCAGAAGAGGCTTCTTATTGAGCAAAGCGTAGCCAGTTTAGGTGAATAACAAACTTGAGGTCGTCAAATACAACGATAAGCTTTCTAACGGATAAATATCGTCTCGCTATCCTCTTAAAGGGTAGACAGCGGGTAGGCATACACGCTGAATCGCAACAGTGTTATCGTGTGCCTATCGCCCGCAGCGGGTATCTGAATTAACCATAAGAGTTGGCCATATGTTACTTCCTGTTTACGCCGGCAGCGTTAATCGCTGGGAATGCGACGAAAACGATCATCTGAACGTACGCTTTTTCGCCCACAAAATGCAGCAAACACTTCAATACGGTTTGATCGAATCTGGCATCGCGACGCAAGACACCGTGAATCAACTCTGTCGAAACGTTACGAACCAGCATATGCGCCATCAAGCAGAGGCGAGAATTGCGGTGCCGATGACTGGACTGTTTGGCGTGATTGAGGCTGATGCGCAACACCTTCGGGTACTCACTGAGCTCCGCAATTCAGCAACAGAGACTGTTTTGGCAACCTATGTGATGGACCTGTCAGGAGATTTTACGACTAATGGTAGTGCCAGTAACCTTGAGTTGGCTATTTGCCCAGACTACGCGCAGCCCAGGGGCATTGAACCAGCGCCCTTCTATCTCGCCGATGAATCAGCAGATCAATTGATCGCACGTGGCTGTGCTGTGATCGGTCGTGGGGTGATTCAGCCAGATGAATGCGACGCGGATGGCTTTATGCAAATGTTCATGTATATGGGACGCAATTCAGATTCTATGCCAAATCTGTTTGCGCGTTTCGAAGGTGAAGAACGCGGCAAAGGTGTGGTCGGCGGTGCGGTTTTAGAATATCGCATGAATCGCTTCGGTCATCTACACCGCGGCAGTCGTTATCAATTGTTGTCCGGTATCAAAAGCTTGTCTGAGAAACTGCAGCACTTCGTCCATGTGCTGTTTGATGTGGATACCGGTCAGATGGTGAGCGGCTCAGAAGCTTTAGCCATTTCAATGGACCTAGTCGAGCGCAAGTCGATCGCGATCCCAGCAGAAAGGCGGAAACTGATGCAGGCGCTGTTGTTAAAGTAGAACGTTAAAGTAGAAAGTTAAAGTGGAAAGCTGGTGCAGACATGAAGTAGACCTGTTGAAGTAGAAAGGCCGGCTCCAAACTGGGGCCGGCCTTTTTCTCCATTAACTATGCCAATAAAAAGAGCTAATCGGTAGCCGGTACCTCGTAACGATCCATAAGATCGCGCACCAGACCACTTCGGACTATATCTTCTCGCTCAAAGCTGTGTACATACACATTGTGCAAGCCACGCACCCGATTCAATGCGTCAGACAAACCATTTGGACCCCGAATGTCACTTTGCTCAACATCACCGTTCACAACCACTTTGCAACCCTCGCCAATTCGGGTCAAAAACATCTTCATCTGTGCGACTGAAGTGTTCTGCGCCTCATCGAGAACCACAAAGCTATCTTCCTGAAAGGTTTTGCCGCGCATATACGCGAGTGGTGCAGCCACAATCCTGCCGTGGCGCAAAAAGTAGTCGACAGCCCCCGAACCCAGTCGTTCGTTTAAAGCATCACGAAAAGCTTCAATATAAACTGCAAATTTCTCGTTGAGATCACCCGGTAGAAAACCAAGATTCTCTCCTGCTTCAACCGCTGGTCTGGTCAACACAATGCGCTCAACCTTACCCGCCTCTAGCGCATCCGCGGCAAGCGCAGCAGCACAATAGCTTTTACCAGTACCAGCAGGGCCAATACCAAATGTTAAGCAGTTGTTTTTGATCGCGTTGATGTAGCGTTTTTGAGCGGTTGTTTTAGCTTCGAGGGGTTGCACGCAGCGTTTTGGCCGATAAGCGGTGTCGCGAGCGGTGTCTAACATGGAAGGTTCGTAAGTCGCAGACTGAAGCGGTAGCGTGTAAATATCCGCGCTATGTCGATCGGTCTGCCGGTGTTCCTTGTGCTTTTTACTCTTTCTCCCGTCGGTGGATTTGCGTCGGTTTGTCGAGCCATTTACATAGGATCTCTTTGCCATCTTATAGAGTTACCCTTAGGAATAGTGGTTGAGGTTAGGCCTAGGTGCTTGGTGTTTTACTCCTATTTTTCGGTTATCTAGCGATCAATGAATGGAGCGTTTAATTTCTTAAACGCCATTTCATTGTGCCAGTTATAAAAAACTATGCAAGGGTCAGGTCTTGATATTGGCGCAATCTTTAAGACATATCTGATCTAAGTAGCGGCTCTTTTTATAGACCATTACTTAAGGACAACTACCCTGCCGATTCGTCTGCGACAAAGCCTGGCCATTTACCCATGTAAGTAATAAAACCTTCAGACAAGCCTTCGGCAGCAAGGTGCTGACGCGAAACAGGCGTTGCTACCGGCTTAAACTGCTGGTCAGCAGCGTATAGAGAGGGGTAGTTATGCTGCAAGATCGCGGCACGCCCCAGCATGATCCAATCGATTCCGGCACTAAAGGCGGCTTCAGCTTCCTCTGGAGTACGAATCTTGCCTGCCACACCGAGGCGTACATCGCCTCGATCCAACTCAGCAAAATAGGACAGTAGAGAGCGACCTTTATAGGCTTCTTCCTCTGGGTCCTTGAACGCATCCCACAGCGACATATCGAGAAAATCGATCTTGCCGTCCTGCATCAGTCGCTCGGCTAGCGCCGTTGTCTCTTTTAGTTTAAGGCCAAATCGCTCAGGTGAAAGCCTGACGCCTAACATAAAGTCTTTGCCGCAGGCAGCGCGGACACCATCGATCATCTCAAGCAATAATCGATTTCGATTCTCTTCGCTACCGCCATATTCATCATCGCGATGATTCGTCTCTACAGATAGAAACTGGCAAATAATGTAACCGTGAGCGCCATGCAATTCGACGCCATCAAAACCGGCGCGTTCGCTTAGAACCGCAGCTGCAATAAAGTCATCACGCAGCGCGCGTACTTCTTCTAGGGTTAACGCACGTGCGCCGGTCTTTTCGTCAGCGGACGGACAAACGGGTGCTTCACCAATCAGTTCTGTGGGTGAGCGCATGCCAGCATGGTGTATCTGACAGATGGCAATGCTGCCATGTAGCTTAATGGCGTTTGCGAGTCGCGTAAGTCCTTCTAGATGCTGATCACCAAACACGCCTAACTGACCGGGAAACCCTTGGCCAATTGCTTGCACATGCGCGGCACAGGTCATCGTCAATCCGAAGCCACCCTCAGCTCTTTTGGTCAGCCAGGTAAATTCATCTTCAGACAGCACACCGTCAACGTGGCTTTGTTGATTCGTTAGGGGTGCTAGCATAAAGCGGTTTTTCATTTCTGGACCGCGTTTAAAACCAAGGGGTGAAAGAAGACCTGTCATATCTGGATCGCCATAATAATTGAAGTGATGATTAGTGGAGCTGATTAGAATCCAAATAGAATCTAAATAGAACTTAGATGGATTTAGAAGTCTTTAACTTGTTTGCTGATATTCAGTTTGATGACTTCCGTTTCATTGGTCACATCAATAGGCCCAGACAATGCTTGGTAGTCATCAGGGCCTGCGTTGGCAATACCAGAGGCAGAAATACGTGCAACGACCTGAACACTGTCGAAGTTAGCCAGCCCCATACCCTGCATCATTGCCATCGATTCATCTAACGTCACCAGCATTGGCAAGTCAGCTCGGGTCATACGTTGCACAGCTAGTGGCATAGGTGGTCCCGCTACCGCGCGGGCAAAAACAAAAACGGGGGTATTCGCCGGCATCGACACTGAGTCAGCAACCTCGACCAACACTTTGAGTGTTCGGACTGCAGCTTTCGACTGGTCTTGTGTTGCGAGTGTTGCCACCTTTGTTTGGTCCGCTTGAGCTGTTTGATTTGATGGAGCTTCTGAAGGCGCGGAAGATACAGCAGGATCTTCAGCCATCATGGGTGCATCACCCAAGTCTTCCTGAATGCGCACAATGGCACGATTAATCAGGTCTACACGCTCACCTTCAGCACCCGCTGCCAATGCGCGTTGAAATAGGCCGATTGCTTCGCGAAGTTCACCGCGCTGATAGAAACCCAATGCCTTTATTTCTAGCATCGTGATGTCATGTGGATTAAGTGCCAAGGTGTCTTCGATGGCCGCAGCAACACGCGGCGTTACCACCCGTCCATCTGCCATGTAGAGCGCCTCTGCATAGAAAGCATAAAGGCTGTGGTCTTCCGTAAAGGTTTCAAGCAGATGCGCAAAGGCAGCTGAGGCTTCATCGTAACGACCCATGTTTAAAAAGGATCGGCCGAGCATGTACCAGCCCTCGTGATTGTCTGGCTGCGATTTGAGTCGCTTTGCCAGCTTATCGACGTTTTCACCCATTGCCGCTTGATCGTGGGGGCTATCGGCGCGCAGGGATTCTGCCAAGGCAACGTCGTTTATGGCACCCCATGATAGACCTAGGTCAGAATAAGCAATAAATGCCAACAGCGGGACTAATAGGGCAAAAACAAAGGGCAAGCGTCCGGTCTTGTGATCGCCTGCCGCAGGATCGCCTGCCGCAGGATCGCCTGCCGCAGGATCACCTGCCGCATCTGAT
>Ga0307997_10001815_pt1 | contig 9997 bp, 8 predicted proteins | sample Davwhametageno36_FD_203165 | JGI IMG/M metagenome (GOLD analysis project Ga0307997, IMG submission 203165) | Marine microbial communities from Davis Island wharf, Antarctic Ocean - #36 | ecosystem: Environmental > Aquatic > Marine > Unclassified | place: Antarctic Ocean: Davis Island wharf...
AGCAGCACATCATGGATGATATTCAAATAGTAACCTTGGACGCCAAAGACGATTACACCCGCGTCGCCGATCTGATGTTCCGCGCCAGCGACTATGTGGAAATGGAAACGGGCAAAGCCAACAACCCCGGGTTTGTGCACGCCACATTAAACGATGCCCCTCCTGTATGTGGGCCAGACGACAGGTTCCTGCGCGGCTTGGAGCGCGCTGACGGCACACTGGCGGGATTTGCAGGCAGCATTCGCCACTATCCGAAACATGGGCATTGGTACATGGGACTGTTGATTTTAGACCCCGATGCGCGCGGCGATGGATTGGGACGCAAAGCCGCAAAACACGTTATCGATGAGGCCCGCGCCGACAACGCGCCTTGTATCCGCATTGCAGTGCTGGATGTGAACACCGGCGCACGCGCCTTTTGGGATAAATTGGGGTTCGAACACGAACGCACAGTTAAGGCCTCCCAAAACGAAGACGGCAACGAACGCCACATTCTAAAACTAGACCTGACAGGAGAATAACATGCGACTGCAAGGCAAAGTAGCGATTGTAACGGGCGGTGCCTCTGGCTTTGGCGCTGGGATTGCGCGCAAGTTTGTGGCTGAGGGTGCGCGTGTAATGATCGCCGACCTGAACATCGATATGGCCAATGAACTTGCGGCTGAACTTGGTGACACGGTCCAAACCATTCAGACCAATGTGGCACATGATGCAGACGTCGCCGCAATGGTGCAATCGACCATAGACGCCTTCGGTCAGATCGACATTTTGATCAACAATGCGGGCGTCACACACCTGCCTGCGCCTATGGAAGAGGTCACTGAGGAAGACTTTGACAAAGTTTTCGTCGTAAATTGCAAGTCCGTGTACCTGACAGCCAAGTATATTGTGCCTTTGATGAAGGCCCAAGGCACGGGCGCGATCCTAAATGTTGCCTCAACCGCAGGCGTCAGCCCGCGACCGCGGCTGAATTGGTACAACGCCTCAAAGGGCTGGATGAATAATGCTACTAAAGGGATGGCCGTTGAATTGGCCCCTGCTGGCGTTCGCGTTAACGCGTTGAACCCTGTTGCCGGTGACACCCCATTACTCAAAAGTTTTATGGGTGAAGACACGCCTCAGATGCGGGCCATGTTCTTATCAACAATCCCCTTGGGTCGCTTTTCCACACCCGAAGACATGGGGAACGCGGCCTGTTATTTGTGCTCCGGTGAGGCCAGCATGATCACAGGCGTCTGCATGGAAGTCGATGGTGGGCGCTGTATCTAACACAGAACAGCCCGCGCCGCCAAATCTGCAGAATAGAATAAATTTGGCAGACAAAATGCCAGATGATAAGCCATTAGATCATTAATTTTATTATATAATAATTACAGGCTGACATTAGCCACATCTCAAAATGATAGGCGTATATCATTAAATGATTGATGCCTATCATTCCATCACGTGACATACAAAAGCGTTCAAGGCTTTACAGTAGGCCAAATCGATATCGCTGCGCCGAGCGGTGAAAAAATGCGCGTCAGTGTCAAGAACGAGAACATGGCTTGCTGGCTAGACGGAGCCGTCTACGCAACGGTTCCTGACTTGATCTGTCTGTTTGAAACGTAAAGTGGTGCCCCAATCGCCAACCCCGATTGCTGCGCTGAGCAAACGATCGCTGTCGTGATCCTTCCTGCGCCTGCGCAATTCTTGACGGATAAGGGGCTCTCGATATTTGGGCCAAAATATGCCGGCATAGATGCAGCTTTTCACACGCCATTATAGACGAAATTGGAACTTGCGCTGGGTATAACGGAAGTTCGGCAACTCGATAGCACACATTGGTCTCAGAAAGTGCAAGTCGGCTTGGTCCGCAAACCCGCCATTTGAACAACCGCGACTTTCAACATTACCGCGCAATAAACTCACCCCATAGCACACTTTGCCCCGTGCGGGCGCTTTCTTGTGCGGCCATGCCCATCGTAACGGCCCGCAACCCATCCTCAAAAGTTACATCTGCCACATCACGTTCGCCGCGCACCAAAGCCAAGAAGCCCTCGTGTTGATAAAAGGTGGATCCATTGTGATCCCCTGCATCTAGCAATGTGGGATCCACGGGGATTTCACGCACCACAGGTCCGCTTGGATTGCGCGGGCTGACGATCAATTGCGGGATTGGGGCATCGCCCAGATGCGCAGGCCAGAAACGGCCCGGCCCTGGCACCAACGCCTCGATCTTGCCTTTGGGACCAACCACGCTCACCTCCTCTTGGTAGCGTGATCCTTCGGCAAACATGCACAGTTCCAGCATCGCCCGCATCCCGTTCTCAAAGTCCACAATGACATAACCGTTGTCGATGATGTCGGATGTTTGGCCGTCATAAACCTCGTCCAGATGATTCACGTTCTGGCCCGCACTGGCCATGATCCGCATAGGTTCTGATTTGGTCAGCAAACGCATCAGATCAAAGAAGTGACAACATTTTTCAACAAAGGTGCCACCCGATTTGGCGTTAAAGCGGTTCCAGTCACCCACCTTTTTAAGGAACGGGAAACGGTGTTCGCGGATCGACAGCATCTTGATCCCGCCAGTGGCCTCTTCCACCTCTGCCCGCAAGGCGGCGATTGGCGGCATATAGCGGTATTCCATCGCGACCCAAACGGAGGATGGATAGGTTTCGCTAAACTTGCGCACACGGGCGAATGCGCTTGGATCAGTAAACAGTGGCTTTTCCACCAAGATCGGCAAAGACCGCGTTTGGGCGATCTGCTCCAACTGTTCCAGATGCATAAAGTTCGGGCTGATGATAACCAGACAATCCAACGCCTCAATCGCCAACAGGGCATCAATACTGTCACAGAACTGAGCGTTCGGAGCCAAGGTTTTGGCGATCCCTGCCATGCCAGCATCGGGTTCAAAGATGGCAGCCACGTTGGTGTCAGGCAGCAAGGCGATATTGCGCAGATGCTCTTGTCCCATCATGCCGCAACCGATGATGCCGTAGTTGATTAGCTTAGCCATGTTTGTATTCCTATTTAAGTCTTTGCACATAGATTGCGCGTGATGGATCAAACCAAGTGCGTGAAAACTCGACAGCTTTGGGGCCGTCTGCCCAACTAAAGCGTTCGATATATCCTGTCAGCGCACCGGCAGGTTTTGTAAAGGTGTCGGGGGTCCAATCGGGTACAGCGGCCACGCTAACGCGGTCCTCAGCCGAGGTGATCCAGAACCCCAGATGTTTTTGGTAAAAGTGGTACAGCGAATCCGAAAGCACGTTTGGGGGCACGGTGCCCGCATCCCCGTCGAGCCAGATTTCCTCAATCGCGATGATTGTTCCATTCAAATAGCGCAGACGACGAATCCGCGTGCCGTGATCGGCCGTCCCAAACTTGGGCAAATCAGTGGGCTTTTTCAATGCCTGTACATCCAATGTATCCGCGCGCGGCAACCCCCCACCTTCAGGCAACTCAAGACGGAACATGCTGTATATGCTGGCCTCATCCGCGCCGTGGCGGATGTAGTTTCCCGACCCCTGAAGACGATCCAGCATTCCCTTTTTCTCGAGTATAGCAAGGGCTTTGCGCAGGGTGCCGACCGATGTGTTCAGCCCATTTGCCATCTCGCGTTCAGGCGGCAACCGTTCCCCATCCATCAAACGCCCAGCAGCAATATCGCGGATCAACAGTTCGCTGATCTGCACATATTTGGGCAGTGCATTGGGATTTGTGGGCTGGTCAGACACAGGGCTCCTCATCGCGCGCAAACGCTGGAATGAAACAATTGATACAGCATTGATTTACACTAGATCGATTGCTATGCAATATGAAATTGAATAATTTTAGCAGGTTTCAAAATGACAGTTGTACCAATCACATCGCCCGATCTGACGGCCTCTGAGGTCTCGTGGTTTTCTGCCCTATGTTCGGACGACTATCAGTTTTTGGGTGTGCCCGACGGCGACCTGCGATCTAGCTGGGCACATTGCAGCGACATCGTTAAAACTGCAGAACAGCAGGGTTTTCGCAACATCCTATGCCCGTCCTCTTATCAAGTTGGTCAGGACACGCTGTCCTTCGTCGCAGGCTGTGCGCCAATCACCAAAGACATCAACCTGTTGGCAGCTGTGCGTTGCGGCGAGATGCAGCCCATCATGCTGGCCCGCACCATTTCGACACTGGACCACATGTTGGAAGGGCGTTTGACCCTCAACATCATCAGCTCTGATTTCCCTGGCCAAAAAGAAGACAGCAACTATCGCTACCAACGCTCGCGCGAGGTTGTTGAAATCCTCAAACAGGCATGGACACAGGACGAGATCAATTATTCCGGCGAGGTCTATGACTTTAAGGGGCTCACCACAGACCCCGTCAAACCATACCAAACAGGCGGCCCACTTTTATATTTTGGCGGCTATTCCCCAGCGGCGCTTGAGCTTTGCGGTCAACACTGTGACGTTTACCTGATGTGGCCTGAGGTACAGGACGCATTGGCGGGACGCATGAAGGCTGTGAACAAAGTGGCCGAAAAATATGACCGCACATTGGATTACGGGCTGCGCGTCCACATGATCGTGCGCGACACCGAAAAAGAGGCGCAAGAATACGCGGAATACATCACATCCAAATTGGATGACGAATATGGCCGCATGATCCGTGAACGTGCTTTGGATTCCACCTCCCTTGGTGTTTCACATCAGGCCAAAAACCGTGAGCTGGCCGATGAGTACGGGTACATCGAACCTAATTTGTGGACTGGCATAGGTCGTGCGCGCTCTGGCTGTGGTGCCGCATTGGTTGGTTCCGCGGATCAAGTTCTGAATAAAATCGAAGACTACAAAAAAATGGGCATTCGCGCCTTCATCTTCTCTGGCTATCCACATATTGAGGAAGCCGAATATTTCGGCAAACTGGTCATGCCACACCTGGAAACCTGTTCACTTCCACATACATATGGTCGAGTACCAGCTGCCACCCCACTCACACCCCTAGCTGCAGGAGTACGCCGTTAATGGAACGCGTCACACTTTCCCCCTCTCTTGAACTTAGCCGTATTGTCTATGGCATGTGGCGCGTTGCGGACGATGCCGACACCTCGGTCAAACACGTTGAGGCGAAAATCAACGCTTGCCTAGACCAAGGCATCACCAGTTTTGACCAAGCCGACATTTACGGCGATTATTCCGCCGAAGCCGTATTGGGTGAAACCCTGCGGGCCGTGCCATCCTTGCGTGCCAAGATGGAGATCGTGACCAAGTTCGACATCATCGCGCCCTGCGGCAAATACAGCGATGCACCTGTCAAATATTATGACACATCCACCGCGCACATTAACGCATCGGTTGATGCATCCCTGACCAACATGGGGATCGACCATATCGACCTATTGCTGGTGCACCGTCCCGACCCGTTCATGGATCACAATGAAACCGGCGCGGCCCTTGATGCGCTTGTTTCATCGGGCAAGGTTGGCAACATCGGTGTGTCCAACTTTAAACCATGGGATTATGATCTGCTGCAATCTGGCATGAAAAACCCACTGGTCACCAACCAGATCGAAATGTCTGCAACAGCGCATGAATGCCTGACCAACGGCGACCTCGCCTATCACCAAAAGAACGGCCAACACGCAATGGCATGGTCACCTTTGGGCGGCGGTTCTTTGATGAACGGCAACACAGAAGTGATGAAAACCCTTGATGTGATCGCAAGCGAAAACGGTGTGGACCGCGCGGCGGTTGCTGTTGCTTGGATCTTGGCACATCCTGCAAAAGTACTACCTGTCATGGGCACCAATAACCTAACCCGCATCGCTGGTCTTTCAGATGCACTGAAGGTCAACATGGACCGCATCACATGGTTCAAAATCTACACAGCAGCACTGGGCCGCGAGGTCGCTTGATGAAAGATATGGCATCTGAAATGACAGATCAAACCGCGCAAAACTTCGCCCCTGATGGCGACAACACGCGACTGCTGCGGGACGCCTTTGGGCGTTTCGCAACCGGCATCACCGTGATCAGCACAAAGACGGATGACGGCGTGATCGGGATGACGGCCAACAGCTTTTCCTCCCTCTCGCTGGATCCTGCCCTTGTAATGTGGTCGCCTGGGATTAATTCCAGCCGGTTCAAACACTTCTCACATGCCAAACATTTTGCGATCCATGTGCTGTCAGACCAGCAAAAAGACATCTGCGAAGCCTTCGCCAAAAACGGCTATGCCTTTGGAGATATCCAGCACAACTTAAACGACCACGGCGTGCCTTTGATCGACAAGTGCCTTGCACGTTTCGAATGCCGCCACGTGGCGACCCACCCTGCAGGCGATCATGTGATCGTGGTTGGACAAGTCAACAATGCACAGCTTAGCGTGGGCAAACCGCTGGCGTTTTTCTCTGGCAAATACGGGACTGTTAAAGGGGCTTAACGGGGTGTTGGAGCATCGCGTTTCAGTAGCCCCTTCCTCTGTGCAGCGCCCTCAGACGTTAGCGACGGCCAGTTTCGGCTTATTGTTGGTTTTGTTCCGCGCGATGAACTTGTCTAACCTGGCGAGCTTTAAAATGTGTCTGGCTGGAGTTGTCAGACATGTTTGCACCCCATTGAAATTAGTATCAACAGATGTTGATTACTTACCAGGTACGGTACGGACTCGTGTTTAGATCACCGGAATTGTTGAGAGAAATTTCACTGTATTTGCTTGCCAAAAACGATCCAAACATCACTTAATATATTATGAAACAATAAAGGAGTTTAACATGGCTGAATGTGGATGTGGGCGCAGCCCGACAGGTAACTGCATCGGGTGGCACAACCTGACCGAAGAACAGTACAAAGAAAAGAAAGCGGCTTACGAAGCCAAACAAGCTGCTAAGTAATTTAACCGCGAATACGGGTGGGGCTGCGGGTAAAACGCCGAGCGGCCTTACCCGACCTCTAAGACTTTATAGATATTATTGCCTTTTGAATTACATTTTGGGCACACGTGGCGTTGCCTTACATCGTGGGTTGTCGCATCTTCGCCAACGACAAAGATAAGGTTTGCCACCTCTAGCACCGCTTGATGCTGACAGGCACCGCACGTGATGCTGATTTTGCTATTTGCAATTGTTCCTAATTTTATCACGCTACAGACCGTCCAGCGACACAACATGATCCGCCTTCATAGACTTTTGAACGGTGCGCTTTGCATTCGGGATATCATTACCCTGCGCACGTTTCACAGCACCTTCATAATCATACCCATTGTCCAACCAACGCTGAACTAACCGCGTTTCTAGAACCTCTAATGGCACATCCAGAAATACGCTGAAATCCCAGCACTTGGCCAAATCGCACCATGGCATCTCATCCAGCAACAGATAGTTCCCCTCGACTATAATCGTCTCATCCGTAGCCAAAATTTTGCCACCCTGCTCAACGACACAATCATTGCCCCGATCAAAGACTGGGAAATCAACTTCGCCTTGTTTGGCCAAGGACCGCACAACCGTGAGAAAACCAGCAACATCAAATGTCTCAGGCGCGCCTTTGTGTGACAGTAAATCATGGTGTGAAAGATCATCGTTGTCGCGGTGGAACCCGTCCATCGGGACGATGCAATAATTGGGGATATAAGCAGATAGCGTTTCAGCCAGTGTTGATTTTCCACTCGCTGGTGCACCAACAATTGCAATGATCCGTCTGCCACCGCGCAATGGTACTGCGGCTATCGCATCAATTAAGTTCTTAAGATCGCTCATCTGCCCACAGCCTTTCTAGGGCCACGTTTGGCCCGCACTATGAAGAAACCATAGCCCTTAGCGTTGCGCAAACAATGCCCCCTACAAACAAATCGAGCGTGAAACGAAATTATTGCCTCACGCCCTACTCAATCTCAAATGCAGTTGGGTGTTACTCTAGCTCAACCAACAGGTCTTTGGCATCGATTTGGCTGCCAGCGTTCACATGGATCGCTTTCACAACGGCATCGCGTTCTGCGTGAATACCTGTTTCCATCTTCATCGCTTCGATGGTCAACAACAGATCACCCTCTTTGACTTCTTTACCAGCAGTCACGGCAATGGTAGCCACAACACCCGGCATAGGCGCACCAATGTGGTTGGCATTGCCGGCTTCCGCTTTTGGACGGGTAATCTTTTCAGACGATGCCAAACGGTTCATCACGCGAATGGTGCGCGGTTGGCCGTTCAGTTCAAAGAACACTTTAACGCCGCCATCTTCCGATACTTCGGACACAGCCTGCATGCGGATCTCAAGCGTCTTACCTGGATCAATTTCAGCGCTGATTTCTTCGCCTGGGTTCATACCATAAAAGAAAGTCGAAGTTGGCAATGTGCGCACAGGACCATAAGTGCGGTGACGGCCCATGTAGTCCAAGAACACTTTGGGATACATCAAGTAACCGTTCAAATCCTCATCATCGACGCGGCGACCATCCAACTGTTTGGACAAACCTTTGCGCGTCGCCTCAAGGTCAACTGGAGCCAACATTGCGCCCGGACGATCCGTAGATGCCGCCTCGCCTTTCAAGATCTTCTTCTGGATGTCAGCAGGCCAGCCACCCGGAGGTTGACCCAAAGAGCCCTTCATCATGTCCACAACAGAGTCAGGGAACACAACGTCCGTTGCAGGGTCTTCAACCTGCGTACGGGTTAGGTTTTGGCTGACCATCATCAACGCCATGTCACCCACAACTTTGGACGACGGGGTCACTTTAACGATGTCACCAAACATTTGGTTCACGTCTGCATAGGTCTGCGCCACTTCATGCCAGCGCTCTTCCAATCCCAAAGAGCGCGCCTGCGCTTTTAGGTTGGTGAACTGACCACCGGGCATCTCGTGCAAATATACCTCAGACGCTGGGGCCTGAAGACCTGATTCAAACGCAGTGTAGTGACCACGCACCTGCTCAAAATAGTTGCTGATTTCGCGGATCGCTTTGACGTCTAGACCTGTATCACGATCGGTGCCTTTCAGCGCCTCGACGATTGAGCCTAGTGTTGGCTGGGACGTGTTGCCAGAAAATGCATCCATTGCCGCATCAACAACATCAACGCCCGCCTCAGAAACAGCCAGAACCGTCGCAATCGCAGCACCAGAGGTATCGTGTGTGTGGAAGTGGATCGGAAGATTAGTTTCTTCTTTCAGCGCTTTAACCAGCGCACGGCCCGCCGCAGGCTTCAACAAACCAGCCATGTCTTTCAGACCCAAAACATGTGCGCCAGCGGCTTCAAGTTCCTTGGCCATGCCAACATAGTATTTCAGGTCATACTTATCACGCGCAGGATCAAGCAGATCACCCGTGTAACAAATGGTGCCCTCAATCACTTTGCCCGATTTACCAACGGCATCCATAGCAACACGCATGTTTTCAACCCAGTTCAGGCTGTCAAACACGCGGAACACATCCACACCACTGTCGGCCGCTTGGCCGACAAATGATTGCACCACGTTATCTGGGTAGTTCGTATAACCAACACCGTTAGAAGCACGCAGCAACATTTGCGTCATGATGTTTGGCATCGCCACACGAATGTCGCGCAAACGCTGCCATGGGCATTCCTGCAAGAAACGATACGCCACATCAAACGTCGCACCACCCCAGCACTCAACACTGAACAATTGGTTCATTTTGGCAGCATATGCAGGTGCAACATTGACCATGTCGATAGAACGCATACGAGTCGCCAACAGAGATTGGTGCCCATCACGCATCGTTGTATCGGTGATCAACAGTTGCGACTGATCGCGCATCCAGTTGGCCACAGCCTCTGGGCCTTGTTGGTCCAAAATTTGGCGGGTGCCGTCTGCAACATCAGTGGTTGGTTTCACTGGTGGTTTCGGCAGCTTCACCTCAGTCGACGGCTTGGCACGGGCAAATGTTTCAGGGTGCCCGTTCACCGTAATATCAGCAATATATGTCAACAATTTCGTCGCGCGGTCACGGCGCGCTTTGAAATCAAACAGGCTTGGTGTCTCGTCGATGAACTTGGTGTGGTATTCATTGTTCAAGAAAA
>Ga0307997_10001826_pt1 | contig 9975 bp, 9 predicted proteins | sample Davwhametageno36_FD_203165 | JGI IMG/M metagenome (GOLD analysis project Ga0307997, IMG submission 203165) | Marine microbial communities from Davis Island wharf, Antarctic Ocean - #36 | ecosystem: Environmental > Aquatic > Marine > Unclassified | place: Antarctic Ocean: Davis Island wharf...
CTGAGCCGTACTACCGAAACTAATGCTAGTACCTGACAGCGTTCCTACTTTAGAGTATCCTTTATAAACAGGGCTACCAGTTTGTGGAAAAAAAGTTACTATCAGTTTGTTTGCAGTGTTTGGGTCAAAAGCTACACGTGGATCAGCAATATCACCTGAGCGATAAACCACTGGAGTCCCAAACGTGGGTGTAGTACCACTCAATGTGCCAATACATATAGTACCATAATCTGAATTTCCATCATCTCTATAAACAATTGCAAACCTACCTGATGTTTTCGTGTCGAAGTCCATTCCTAAGTAGTTTATAGACGCGGCTTCAAATATGGTTTCTGAACCAAATGATATGGAAGTACCTGAAATTTGACCTGCGATTGCCGTACCATGTCCCGAATTACTATTGTCTCTATATGCTACTACAAACCTACCAGCGGTGGTGGGATCAACCGATAAAGCCATGTAATAAGTTGTACCATTATTAAATAAAACTTCCGTACCAAAAGATATTGAAGACCCACTAATAGTTCCTACTACAGCATATCCTTTACTATTCGATGCTTTGGTATATGCGACGACAACTCTGTTCGGTGATTTTATATCAAAAGCTGTGTGTATCAAGTTTACATCCGCATTAACCACACTAACAGAACCAAGTGGTATGCTTTGAGCTACAGAAGTCTCACCTACAGCCTCAACAGTACCATCAGACTTCAACGTAACAGCTTGACCATTAGGCAACGTACCAGAAGCAACAAAGTCTACATTCTTACCAGCACCGCCTGCAGGAAGTAACTCACTTAAATTACTCATGTTAAATCCTTAATATTAATTGTTGTAGAGGATATTGCAGTACCTATCTTCTGGGCTGGAGATGTGCTGGCAGTAGTTATCGTGCCATCAGTCTGTACATAATAGTCAGAAGCTATAGTAAGTGATGCGGCAGTTGTATTTGCCTGACCACCCATTCCACTGTGCACGCTACATTTATAATATAGAATTGGTGCATCAGCAGCAACTACTATTTGTGTATATGCTCCAGCATTTCCTGGAGTGCCGACAATAGTAACGCCAGTACTGTAGCTCGATCCGCCTGCTATTGAAAACACAAAAGGATGTCCGCTATTAGTAGAATTCGATTGATCAAATTTATAAGTGTTACCTTTTATTAAATTTAATGTAGGCGTTAATGCTCCGTCTATATAGTATTTATTACCGCCATAATTACCTACTGTAACTGCATAAGTTGTCAATGCACCAGCTGCAGGAGTGACTGTACTATTTATACCACCCCAAGTGTTTATCTTAGCTGTTGCTGCATCGGCAGCAGCGGCAGCAGATATGCCTACTAAGTTTGTGGAGGTTAGGTTTGTTGCTTGGGCAGTGGCTGCTATTTGACCTAGTCTTGCATCACCAGTAGTACTCGTATCTCTCCAAACAACCACAAACTTACCAGCGTTAATATTGCTATAATCGAAAGCTACTGCATTGAAATCGCTCCTTCCTGAATTCATCACAATATTGGAGCCAAATGATATTGAAGTACCTGACATTGTACCTACATTAATTGTGCCGTAGTTTGAGTTACCATAATCTCTGTAGGCCACTACAAATTTATCTGCGGTGTTGGGATCTGAAGCCAAAGCCACGTAAGCACTGTTCGCAGAATTGAACACAACTTCACTTCCGTAGCTTATAGTATTGCCTGTAACAGTTCCGACACGAGCACTACCATAACCGCTGTTAGTCGTTGCACTGTAGGCCACCACAAACTTACCTGCTGTATTTGGATTATATACCACATGGGGAACACTGCAGCCAGTGCTGAATACATATTTACTACCGAAAGAAATAACATTAGTACCCGATATAGTTCCAACAATTGCTTTACCTTTATCGGAATCTCCTCCGTCTGGGAAGGCTACTACAAACGTGTTGGCTGTATTTGGGTCGAAGGATATAGATTTGACATATGTAGCGGCTGTATTAAACTTGACTGGAGTACCGTAACTAATTGTATCACCGCTTATTGTACCTACTATCGCCTTGCCGTGATCACCTTCACCACTTGAATCTGAATATACTACTACAATTCTGTTAGCTGTATTAGGGTCGAAAGCTACTCTGTGCATGGAACTAGCAGATGAATCAAATATTTGTATATTACCCCACTCAAAATAATCGTTTGCTGCATTAATATGACCGGTCATAACAACACCATTGGCATCTTGTAAAAAGGCAATAACAAACTTACCTGCTGTATTTGGGTCGAACGCCACACAGGAAAACTCATTTGTACCACTGGAATTATATTCCATCATTGCACCGAAAGTAATAGAAGTACCAGAAACTTGACCTACTACTACCCTGCCATAACCTCCATATTGTGGATCTCGAAAAACAGTAACAAACCTACCTGGTGTATTGGGATCAAAATCTGTTGTAAGGTATTGTGCACTTCCAGCAACAAATTGAACCTCAGTGGCTGCTGGAATGTTTTGTGATACTGGGCTATCCCCTATACCAACAACCTGAATAGTACCATCAGCCTTTAATATTACTGGCTTACCATTAGGCAGAGTACCAGAAGCTACAAATTCAACTTGATTCTGCCCTGCACCCGAGGGCAGTAATTCTGACAGATTGCTCATTTAAATACTCCAGCCGATAGTTCCATCAATGTATGTCATAACTACTTGAGCGTAGTTCTTATCGAATACAAGATCCGTTGCTGAACTTGTGATATTTGAACCATTACGTGCGACAGTAAATGTAGTCGTTGCCGCTGCACCTGTACCATCTTTAATGATAACATAATTACCAGCAGAAGGACTTGCGGGTAATGTAATAGTAATACCACCTGCAGACGCTATATAATAACTTGCATTTGTAGCAGTAACATTAACACCTGTTATAGTAGGAGCTGGATATTTATTTGCATTGTATGCTTCTACAGTAGAACCAATGTCTGAATCTACAACAACATTAGAACCGCTATGTTGTAATGTACCCGTAAAATTAGCTGCAGTATCTAGCTTAGCAGTATCGGTATCGAATGCTTGCACATTAACACCTATATCAGCATCAACAACGTTTGTACGTGTTAACTCAATAATATCTCTTACTTTGCTCATGTCTTATACCTCCTCAGGCCAGGATATTGTTTCTGGAAATCCAGCTTGGTTTGGCACGTTACGAAGAGCCTGGCGGTATGTTGCCATACCCGATGACATTGTTACATCAGAATTACCGGACCAATCGGTTTTTGATAATAAAGTATTACGTGTAGTACGAGCATAAGCAGCAGCTGAAGCAGTGATAGCCGCAGTGTGTGCAGCTTCATGTTCAGCTTTAGTAGTAGTAACACCATCCACTGTGGTATCTACAAACACGTCTACAACTTCCCAACCTTCTACCCAATTGCTATTAGCATCCTGAACTGGAGCAACGGAGTTAACTCGTTGTAATGCAGTGTGGCTAGGCTGTGGTGCTGCTAAAATTGGATCAATGTCCAATATTGTATGTACTGAATTATCCCATACTTTAGGGAAAGAACGATGTTTATTAGCTTGGCGAACTTCGCCTTGAGTGCTAACAACACCTGTCGTTTTATTTCTATAATTCATAGTTGATTGTTCCTATGTTTATGCTATTGCGTAAAAGATGTAATTGCTTGAATTTACGTTAATGTCAGTTGCGGAGACTTGATTTACAATAAAGCCAGAGTTTGCAGGGTCTACTGAGTCGTCTGTAGTTACTTGAGTCGCTTCAGTGTTTGCAGATAAGTGAGGGTCGTTACCAGCTACAATGCCTCGCAATGAGTCCCAGAAAAACCAATCACCCTCACTACCAGTGGTGCGCTTTATTAGGATAAACCTTGCACCCGCTGAGAAGCCACACGAAATCGTCTGGCTAGAGCCGTTGCCAGTATAGGTTCCACACTTAGAAATGCCATCTAGGGTGGCAAAAAGAAGAGCTATGTATGGATAAGAACTGCCATTTGTTGCGTCGCCAGTGCCAACTGTAAACACACTGGAAGTAGCTGCGGTATTATTAAATCTGCTGGCGTTTGTAGAATACATATAATTTTCATCTAAATGTAAATATTTACTACCTGCCCCTTCTGCTGTGTATATCTGCCAGCCGGGTGTGCCATTTCTCCTCTTAACCCACATCATTTCTGGAACAGCACCAAGCGAATGCGTCACAGTCGTAGCAGAGTTTGTGCCAGAATAAGCAACTGCATCAAAGAATCCTTTTGCTCGCTTCCACATGAAGCCTACAGTGCTATTTGTGGATGTGTCACCTCTGCCATAACCATTATTGTAATCTAAATTTGGTTGGTCATAAGATTCACCACTGGCTCGGTTAAGTCTAAAGTAATTCCCACCCGTAAGTCTACTCGCTGCATTAGTATGGGATCCGCTTGTTTTATACATTACAAAATCTACAGGAAACCCTGATCTAATTGCTGGTTCTTTCCCATCACCTGTTGACCCCCAAGTATCAAGAGCGAATACATCAGTCGCAGCTTTTGGCTCGACCATCATGGGTGCACGTATTGCCATGTATATAAAGTCAGCGTAGACAGCTGCAGCACCATTATCTTTAAAACCAGTTGAAGTAATTGTATATCCAACTGAAGCTTCTACGGCATTGGTGTCAGCACGAATAGTTTTTGAGTTACCTGTGCTGGCAAATTCTCGCATTGAATCGATCATTTCCCAAGAGCCATTTCCTCCAGCATCACTTCTTTTTACAAGTACAAATTGAGGCTCCCACCCCAAAGTTATGGTTTCTTTGCCAGCACCATCCGTTGAAAAGCTACCGCACTTGATCATCTGTTCTTCTGCATCTTCAACCTGATTATCAGCAAATACATAGGCTATGTAGTTTTGGCTACCTCCGTTTGTCTGAGCAGCATCACCAACACTAAACACAGTTGAAGTAGGGGTAGCACTTCCCCAAACAGTGGCAGAAGCAGCTTCAGGAGAATCTTGGTTTAACTTGAGATACTTGGTAGCTGCTAAATTTTTATGCCAAACTACCCAATCTGCCGAAGCATTGTAGCGTTTAGCAATAATCATGCCCACATCCCCATCAAGTCCATGAGGTATTGTCCTACCAACTACATCATTTCCCGTCCAAGTCACAATATCGAAGAACTTTTTCTTTTTGCGGAATGTCCATGACGCATAAGATACATTGTTTTGTTGTATATTGTACCAGTCGCCACCATTTACAAAGGAAAACCCGTTACTTAAAAAAGACCCAAAACCTGAAACACTTGATTGGCCAGCACTAGTTTCTGAACTTAATTCTTTATTGTCGCCTCGTTCAGTGTCTAATAGTGCGTGTTCATGCGTACCTACAGTTCTTGATTTAATCCACACTAACCCACCTTTGCCAGACAAGTTTATCCCGTTGTTGATCGTAAGTGCAGAACCCGTACCAGTATACAAATCTGTACTGAACACATCTGCCACATCAGTCGCACCACTAGCCTGGCCAGCAATCCCCATTCCTACTTTTCTTTCAATTGTCATAGTTTATCCCATTGCCAATACAGCTGTCCCGTACCACGTTGTTCCCGCATCGATCGTTGTAAAAAATAACACATCGACACCAGCAGCAGTAAGTGCAGGAGCCGTTGCAGCAGGCCAATCAATAGAAGTCGGCCATGTAACTGTTGCTGATCCGCCGTTAGTTAGGATTAATGTAAATGATCCTGCACTACCTGTTGCTGGTGGATTAGAGAAAGTAAGAGTTGCTGCTGTTGAAATTGTTTTAGTTTGTACATTACCTAGTTCTAAATTTACATCATTAGCAGCAACTGCGTATGCACATTCTGAATAGTCTTTAAGCTCTGGTCTCTGAACTGTATTATCAGACATATTGACCAATCCTGTGACTATACCTCCAGCTTTTGGTAATGCGTTATTAAGGTCTGCTTGATCGGCAAGTTCCTTCCATGCACCAGCATGGGCATAATAAGCCTTGTTTGTGGCGTGAACATGAGCAAACATACCGTGATATGATCCCGCAGATGGTAGGTCTACTAAGTTGGTATATACGTTAGAATATAATATTTTACCTGTAGTGGTAATATTATTAGCTCCTAGTAGTAAATCACCTGTCATTGTGCCGCCAGATTTAGGTAAATTAGTACCTGCTAGATCAACACTTAGGTTGGTACGAGCTGTAGCAGCATCTGCCACATCACTTAGATTGTTTGCTATCTGTATAAACTTAGCGTCTGTTTGAGCAGTTGTATACGTGTTAGCTACTGCAAACACACCAAATCCAACTATATCAATAATGTCACCAACAAGTGCTCCAGTAGTAAGAACTATAGATGTGCCATTTGATGCAGCAAAGTCTACAGATTGTTGAATCTTCATACCATTATGGAATACGTCAACAAAGCCTGCAATATACGTAGCAGTGAATGTAGTTTGACCGGCCGTGGCAGTATGTACAGTACGTTCTGCTGAACCATTAAGTGCACCAGATTCCCATGTTGCCGTTGTACCATCTGTCTTTAGGAATTTACCAGCATTACTTGTTTGAGTAGGTAATGCATCAACATTAGCCCAAGATGCAGTTGTACCGTTTGTTGTAAGGAATTTAGTGCCGTGAGTTGTTTGAGTAGGTAATGCATCGATACCAGTCAATGATGAACCATCTCCTCCAGGAGCAAGAACATTAGTACCAATAACAAGGCCTAGATTTGTTCTAGCGTCTGCAGCAGTAGAACCGCCTGTACCACCATTAACAACTGTGAGATCTGCACCAGCCCAATTATTATTGTTAACACTGACATTGGTTAACTGGCTTCCGTTACCGGTTGCAGAAAGATAGCCCGCCCGCGGTATCGTTAAGTTAACGTTGCCTGAACCGTCTTCAGCTGATAAGGTTATAGAACCTACCGCCGAATCTATTTTAATTGCCATCTATTTTTCTCCTACAGGGTCTTCCCTGCACTGTAATATTTGACCGTTAGAAGTGATGATGCTGGTACTGACAAAGTAATTCCAACATTTGTACTTAAACCGGATCCTGTTTCGTATGATGTATTTATATCAAGTGTGGTGTTAGTAGAAATTGTTTTACTAGTATATCCACCACCGCTACCACCTACTGAACCCCAAACCGAACCATCATATCCTTCAAATGAAACAGTCTGAGTATTAAACCTGAAAAAACCAGCGGATGGTGATCCATCTCTTTGAGCAGTAGTACCTGTAGAGATTACAATAGATCCAGTGGTTGCACTACGAGGAGTTAGCGTAGATATTATGTTAGGATTATCACCTAACGCTGCCGCTAATTCATTTAGTGTATTTAATGTACCTGGAGCAGAATCTATAAGAGCATTTATAGCTACAGTAATATCAGATGGACTTGCTGGGGTAAAACCTAGATTATCAACAACCGCAGTCGATGTTAAATTTGCACCAGATATTGATGCATTTGTAATACCACTAGCTCTTAATTTTGTTCTTGACATATCTTATCCTGTCGTTATATACAAAGTGTTTCCAGATACTACAAATGTGGCACCAACCGCTCCGGCCAATCCTTGTAGTCCCTGTAGTCCTTGTATTCCTTGTATTCCTTGTATTCCTGCAGGTCCAGCTACAAACGAATCAGCACCATTAGATCCGATAATACCATTAGATCCTGCTGCGCCAGCTGGTCCTGTCGGTCCAATAACTGTTGAAGCTGCGCCAGTTTCGCCTTGAAAACCCCGTAAGCCAGTCGCACCTTGTGGTCCGGTTGGTCCGGTTGGTCCAACAACTGTTGAATCAGCACCAGTGGCACCTGTTATACCCTGAACACCTTGAGCACCTTCTGGTCCAGCTCCACCCACTGGTCCAGCTACAGTTGAAGCAGCACCAGTTACTCCTTGCGGACCTTGATTTCCCTCTGCTCCAGTCGCACCTTGAATACCCTGAGTACCTGCTGCGCCAGCTGGTCCTGTTGCACCGGCCGAACCCGTAGGACCAGGATCGCCTCGCAATTGAGATACAACACCTGCAGGAATTACGCCTGTAACATTTGATAAGTCAACGCTAGCCTTAGTACGTGCTAAAATCGATAAGTTTGTGTCAATAGAATCTCTATGTCTAATGTCAGCCTTTGATCCACTGAATGTTAGGTGATCAGCTGCATTTACACCAGAAAGAGCAGTATCCATTGCAGCCTTGTTGATGTACTCTACTACTACACCGCTTTTAGATACTGAATACTTTTTTAGATAATTAATTAATTGGGACGAGCCGTCTAATTTATAAATTGCCATATTATTATGCCTGACCTTGTGTTAGAACCTCTATCTCATCACCTACAACCAGTGTGATAGAGAAAGTTATTGATGTGCCATTTGATGCAGTGTATTCTGTAGGCCTCATTAATAGTCTGTTAATATACACTGAAACATGACTAGCAGTGTATGTAAAATTATATGTTAATACTGCAGCATTAGTTACCGTAAGAAGAGCCGAATGAGACAACGCGTGCATATGGTTTGTTGCTGCCCAAGTTCCTGCTAAGTTTTCTATTACAACAAATGCACTAGCGTGTAATCCATCAAGTGTATCTGCATCTAAACCAGAACCTGTACCATCTACTGTTGATAATTTATTTAGTATATCTGTTGGTGTATATGTAGTAATTGGCAGCTTAGTGGCAATGCTATTTGTTACAGTAGTCGAAAAGTCTGAATCATCTCCTAATGCAGCAGCTAACTCATTTAAAGTATCTAATGCAGAAGGTGCAGCATCAACAATGTTACCTAATTGTGCAGTGAGATAAGACTTACGTACTGGAGAAGTTGCACTCGCAGGATCTTGAGTAATTATTAATTGGCCTGAACCGTCTAGGTTTAAACCATGAACAAGTGCACCATTATCGAAGGCTTTAGTTCTACGTAAGGTCATACTTCAATACCTATTCTATGCGAAGTGAACGTACTTGAGTTGGATGAAGCAGGAATTACTGTTAATCGCAATTTGCCTGATACAATATCAACTGAGAATGTACCTATATTATTAGCAGAGGTTAGTACTTCACCATATTCTGTTAAATAAACGTCAATACCGTCATGTATGGCATTGATCTCTAAAATTTGAAAGTTGGATGTGACTGAATCTTTACCCATGACTTGATATTTGCACGATTGAAATACCGTAATATCAACTTCGTCAAGGACTGCTAAAGTTGTTGCAGCAGTGACAATCCTAGAAGACTTTTGTACAGAATGTAGCATTCCTAATTCTTCTACTGATTCGACTTTAATTATTGACGCTACACCAAGAGAATGTATCTCAATCTCATCAGGTGATGATACACTAGCTACTAAAGTTATAGTAAGTCCATCGCTAGATATGGAATAGTCATCGTCATGTATTAACTTAGCACCGTTTAAGAATACCATACTGCTTGATGGATGACATCTTAATACAAGTCCATTTGAATCTGCACCAGTTAATACTGTAATAGGAGTGGCTGTAGGAATAAAATGGTATTTTTTATTTGTAGTTAGTGCTGTACTGTTACCTACAGACTTATAGTTACGAATAAGAATTGCGTCAGCGATTGCTGGTGCAGTTGTGAATGTTAAAGTTGAATTTAGTACTGTAAAGTCTACGCCAGGAGTTTGCTCAAGGCCGTCTAAATTACACCATACGTTATTAATAGTATCTGGAGTTGAACCAATTGCATATTGAGTAGTTGTGCCATCGCCTGTAAATACTGCAGTGGTAGCAAGTTGCGATGCGATAATGGCCGCTGAAGCCGAAGATTCAATAGATACAATGGTATCGCCAGAACCGCTGTTATTCTTAAAGAATATTTTGCCATCGGCGTGGTTTACCGCTAACTCGCCAAATGCTAGGTCTGAAGTTGCTGGTTCAGATGCTGAGACAGAGGATCTTTTATGCTTTAATACAGTAGCCATATTTAATTATTCTTTTT
>Ga0307997_10001829_pt1 | contig 9970 bp, 9 predicted proteins | sample Davwhametageno36_FD_203165 | JGI IMG/M metagenome (GOLD analysis project Ga0307997, IMG submission 203165) | Marine microbial communities from Davis Island wharf, Antarctic Ocean - #36 | ecosystem: Environmental > Aquatic > Marine > Unclassified | place: Antarctic Ocean: Davis Island wharf...
CTACTTTCACATGGGCAGAATTGTTGAGGTGGGCGATACCAGCCGAATATTCACCAATCCTCGGCATGAAATGACTGAAAACTATATCACTGGAAAATTTGGGTAATCGATATGAATCAAGATACATCATTAGGTGGGCATATTTCAAAACGGTTCGATAACGAACTGGAAGATATTCGTCATCAGGTTTTAGCCATGGGTGGATTGATCGAAACCCAAGTAGCGAATGGGCTCAGAGGTTTATTTGAATCAGATTCTGAATTGGCCCGGCGGGTGGTACAGGACGATGATAAAGTTGATCGTATGGAAGTCGATATTGACGACCAGTGCTTAAAGATATTGGCCCGACGACAACCGGCAGCGAGTGATCTGCGTTTAGTGGTGGCGATCATTAAAACTATTAATGACCTTGAACGGATTGGTGACCAAGCCGAAAAACTGGGCCGTAATCAACTAGAACTTATAGATGATGACGCTGGATCATCTCATTGCCTGAAGTTAGAGCATCTCGGCGATCTTGTTAGTAAAATGCTCAATAAAGCACTCGATAGTTTTGCCCGAATGGATGTTGACGAAGCGCTGAAAACTATCGGTTTGGATGAGAAAATAAATGCTGAATTTGATGGCATGATGCGACAATTAATTACTCATATGATGGAAGACCCAAGGACTATCCGAAATGCCTTACGGGTATCTTGGTGTGCTCGTGCATTAGAGCGCATCGGTGACCATTCAAAAAATATCTGCGAACACGTGGTATTCTTGGTCAGAGGTAAAGACGTACGTCACATTGGACTAAAAGAACAGGTTGAAATGGTATCTGAATAAACTGCTGAAGGTCAAAATAATAAGAGTCTGTATAAGAGGCCAAATTTAGTATCGTTAGCTTTTGGCCTCTAATCATTATTTTTTTGATTATAAAGTAATGGGCTTAAATTCTACTATTGGATCAACGTCTGCTTCGTAATCGATACCATTGATACCAAAACCAAACAACTTTAAAAACTCACTTTTATAGAGCTGATAGTCAGACATCTCAGACAAGTTTTCACTTGTGATCTGAGGCCACAAGTCGCGACAGGCCTGTTGCACATCTTCACGCAATTCCCAGTCATCTAGTCTTAGTCGGTTATTGTCATCCACCAGTTCTGCAGGATTTAAATTATTGTAAAGCCGTTCTGCAAACAAACGGTAGATTTGATCCATACACCCTTCGTGAATATCTGCCTGGCGCATGACTTTAAATACCATCGACAAGTATAATGGCATAACTGGAATGGCAGATGAAGCTTGAGTAACGACTGACTTGAGCACGGCTACATTGGCACCACCGCCTTGAGGTGAAAGCTTAACGTTCAAAGCATTAGCAGCCCGGTCAACATCTTCTTTGGCCTTACCGAGCGCACCATGCCAGTAGATAGGCCAGGTAATATCGGAACCAATATAAGAATAAGCAACGGTTCGAACCTTATCAGCCAGCACACCCGCATCGGACAGAGCATTGATCCATAGTTCCCAGTCTTCACCACCCATAACAGTAACGGTATCTGCAATTTCTGCTTCATTAGCGGGTTCGATTTCAGCATTAATGATTACGTCATGGCTGGTATCAATCGCAGTAGATCGATAAGTCTCGCCGATAGGCTTAAGAACAGATCGAACCACCTCACCACTATTCGGCATTTTTCGCACGGGGGAGGCGAGGGAATAAACAACCATATCAATTTCACCCAGATCGTCTTTAATCAACCGAATGACTTGGTCACGAGCTTCGTTGGAAAAGGCATCACCATTGATACTTTTCGCGTAAAGACCAGCTTTAGCAGCATATTTTTCAAAAGCTGCGCTGTTATACCAACCAGCTGTTCCAGTTTTTCTTTCGGTTGCTGCTTTTTCAAAGAAGACGCCAATGGTTGCCGCGCCACTTCCAAACGCAGCGGCAATACGCGACGACATGCCGTAACCGCTTGACGCACCAATTATGAGTACTTTTTTAGGGCCATTTTCTATAGTCCCTTTTTGTTGGGTGAATTCAATTTGCTGCTTAATGTTAAGGTCACAACCAGTGGGGTGAGTAGTGGTACAGATAAAGCCGCGAATCTTGGGTGTGATGATCATGAATAAGTCCTTAAGCCAATTGAAAGCAATAAAATAGAAAGTAATAATACTACAGAGAGGGACGGATGTTTAGTATGACCACTAGTAAGGTAGTAGGATTTAATCAAAGAATTGCTGAATGTTGCGAAACAACTTCTTGTTGTCAAAAATGAGGTGGATTATTTAATCTTAAGGATACGTGGTCTAGTCTTCAGCGGTAATGCCCAGCAACCGATGGTATAGATTCAGTTTATGTTTTTGATAGCTTTAAATAATTCTTCATTACTATCGTTAGCAGAGAAGATGTTGCGTTTGTTGTCCCATGGTATCATTTAATGTTTGTAGAACTGTGTTTAGACACATGATTGATATCGACATTTGCCCTAAGTTTTCTTTCCATGCGCAACCATTGACTGATGATGATGTGCAGCAGGTAGCCGATCTGTTAGGCCGGACACCTCGCGGCTTGGTTTCCATTCTTATTCGCAGTGATATTGGGCTGCCCGTCGTGATTCAGGTTGCTAGTCTCATCGACGCCAAGCCCTTTCCCACCTTGATTTGGCTGGTGGATAAAAAGATAAATTATGAAATAGACCAGTTAGAGGCGGCTGGTGTCATCGCTCGGTACCAAACTGCTGTCGATGAATCACAAGAATTGCAAGAGAGTTTGGCGCAAGACCACCAAAAGCACATTGATTTGCGAAAGCAATTAATGCCCCCTAAACATCGGGCAGAATTAAAATCGTTGGGCTATATGGAGACTCTTGATAAGCGAGGTATTGGTGGCATTGAAAACTTTACTCGTATTCGCTGTCTGCACACCTACTATGCTGCACATTTGATCCAGCCCAACATTATTGGCACCATGGTAGAGTCGCATTGGCAGTCTTTAGGTATTAGCTTTACGCATTTTTAATAATCTGTTTTTAGTTACCTATACGGTTAAACTCAATTATCTAAAGTGGTTGTATAGATGAGTATCTAAACGCACTTTCGTTCCAAGTTTGGCTTTATCACTATAGGTTTAATTATTTTTGTTTAATTCGGTACGAATGTAATGACGATAATAACCAATGAGTCCGCTAGTCACAAACACCAATTCTAGTAAAATACCAACAGGCGTCCACAATAAAATATTATGAATAATCCAAACGCCCCCCCCACCAGCCATGAGCAGGCGCATACGCCGATCACTATTACTGAAAGACCCGGCGGTCATAAGTACCGTCGCTAAAAATCCCAAAGCACTTAAATAGCTGGTGTAGCTAACAATGGTTAAGATAAAGCTTATACTTAAAAATATAACGAACAATTGCGTCGTTCTCCAGCGTATGCAGATTAAAAACCTCACGCTGGATACCAAAAATATATATCCCGCTGTAGGCTGATCAAGAAGGAAGAAATGAGTACTATTGAACAGGCAACTAATCGCTAGAAAAATGAGAACGTGATGCTTATACTTTAATTGCATTGCGCCACATTCGATTATCAAAGTAACTGTCACCAAAATTTGTGACAGAAAAAAATCAGACATTTCTATTTATCACCATAAGCTATTAGTGTTGTAAGTAATTATTTTGATTGAAAATGCAGCAGTTTACTATCTAGAATGCACGTATAGTGTCATATGACGTCATGTAATTTTAGGCGGATTCAACCTTGAAGTACATAACCAATTAAACCGCCAATGTTGCCATGTGCTCAGCTGGTGTTTGATAGTTGAGTTTCTTTCTCAATCCATTGTTAAGTAAAGCTATCACACAAGCCACTGCGATTACTGCTTGTGTATTACTAGTTTTTTAAATACATAAACCTGGCAAAAAAGGATAGCTAAGAGTAGTTTTCCATTGAATTTTTTTAAGTATAAACAAGGTAATTTTGCAACTCGCTATCCGCTTTTTCAACTGATTAAAGTTATGCTCTTCTGAGTTGATTTTTAAGTTTGATTGTGATAAATAGTTTCTCTATAGTTATTTACGGCAATTATATGAACAAAAATAGGTGTGGAAAAAAGGGTGCCATTTGCACTTATCCCGGTCGTTATTTGTATTACTTTGCCGCTATTATTGTTGGGATCGTCTTACTCACTGGCTGTGGAATTACGCAACCAAAATCGAATGGTATGGCACCGGAGTTATTCGATTCATTCTTGGAAGTCAGTAAACCCCTCTCTACAACAAAGCCACGTTTAGCAATTTTTTCGCACGTTGGACAGGTCGCAGTCGAAGTGAGTAAAAGGCAAGCATTGGTTGAAGGAACCGACTTATGTTTTGACTATAATATTACTACACCCGTTCTGGTTTTAGATAACGTCGCGGCACCTGAAGGTTATGGGCTCGACGATCGTTACAATGCTATATCTGACCAATTTAAACACCTCTCAGAAGCATGCTTAGGGGGTTCAAAAATTTCTTGTTTAACCATTCAAAAGTCTGCTTTCAAATGGTCTACTGAGTCAGGTATTGACAAACCAAGACCTACTGACGGTGCTTTGTGGAATGATACTCTCACGGTTAACATGCGCTTGCTCTCGCCAATGGTTGCAGCTCTTGGTGTTGCTAATATGATCTTGCCTATACCATCCAACAAAAGTGATGTGATTAATCCGTGGCTCGTTCGCATAACTGATAATTTTGAACATGGGATGAGAGGTGATGGATCATATAAAGGGGGGGCAGCAGGTACAACTTCTCGCAAAGCGGCTCACAACCACGCTTCTCAATCGTCAAATGCCTCAATGTCAGTTGGTGCTCTCATTGGAGATCAGAAACTATTCAATGTCGGCATTGACCAGTGGTTTATCACACTAGGGTCTATGAGGTTAGATGGAAGCTTACCTATTGAAACTCGCAGAGGCGCCAGGGCTTTATTTTATCAGGGTAGAGCTATTACTTCACTCACTGCCCTCGCTGAAAAAGCGTCAGTTCAGCAAATAGACCTCTGGTCATTGGCACCCAGTGACAATAAGACAATACATCTGGCAGTTAAATTTTTAATAGATGCAATAGAAGATCCAAAGCTAGTGTTGGGTTATGCATTAACCAACAAATCGCCAGGGCCTTCAAAGAATTACAAGCGCCAAGACCTTGGTTATAGTGGTAGCTCGACTTTTGGGTGGGTAGCCTCTTACATGGCAAGATTTCCAGATCATCCAAATACTACACGACTGTTACGACGAATAGCAGATCCTGAAAATGTTGTTAAAACCTACTTAACGTCCACACTTGATCGTCAAGTTAAGTTAAATGGAACAGGACAGGGTGATTGGAATTTTGTAAACGGAAAATGCTTTTATTCTAAATGACTTGGGTGTTCTAAATAGTATAGACAGTTTGGTTGGTTTTTTTGAGGGGGGGGCATGGCTGCTAAATTTTTAATAAACTGGCAGATTCAACCTTAAAGTACGCAACCAACTAAATCGCTAATGCTGCCATTTTTTCAGCCGGTGTTTAATAGTTGATATTTTTTCTCGGTCTATTGTTAAGTGGTGCTTCCACACAAGCTTCTGCGATTACTGCTTGTGTATTGCCGGTTTTATGTAACGCATAAATCTGGTAACAAAGGATAGCTGGGAGTAGTTTCCATCATATTATCTCATATCAAGAAAAATAAGATGAGCTTACAACCCACTATTTGCTTTTCTATCGATTTAAGTTATCAAGCGTCCAAGAAAATAACCAAATAATATTGACGAATTGTTGGATGGAACTTTTATTTTTATGAAGATGTGAAATTGGGAATCCTAGGGTGTATAGAATCGCCCAGAAAACAGTATTAGTTCTTCTGGGCGCCTGTTCGGTAACGCGTAAATTACGGTCTAAAACTTAATGATCTTGTAGTTAAAGAAAGCCAGAAATTACTTAAGCTTAATTGCAAAATGCTTCTTAATAGGTGCTGTGACTTCCCACACACCTACAAAATCAGCTTCAACTGCAAAAGCATCGCCCGCGTTAAAAATTTGCGATTCGCCACCATCTGGAGTAATAGTGCAACTTCCTTCTATAAGATGGACAAATTCATAGGCGGTATAAGTTGCATGATAAAAGCCTGTGGTAGATTTCCATACGCCCGATATGACTGATTCATCCTTTGAAGTATGTTGAATCCATGTTTTCATTTGCGCAGCCGGCTTCCCTTCAATAGAGGTCCAACCGTCTAAGTGACCTTCAATAGGTGTTGAATTGAGTTCTGGGAATTTAAAAAGTGTATTCGTCATGAAAAAATCCTAAAAAATTATTGTTAATATCAAGTTTTTTGATATGTCTTGGGTTAGTCGCAACTTAAACTGAGCCAAATTACTTACTGCGGCCCTATATTTTAGTAATTAGCGTTTAAAAAGTGAGTCGTTTAAATCATTCTAAATTTGGAAAAAACAGGGTAGAAATAATTACAGCGATAGTAATTTCATCATCAACTACAAACTGCATACAAATAATTTAATTACTCAGCTAAGATTTATGTAATTTAAATTATCTCACTAGCTTATTTAACTAACAGTAATATATCTATAAACTAGTTTTAAAATTGTTAAATAAACGACCATTTTATGGGATACGGGTTAACCACTCATCCAGTACGTTATAAAACTCTGGGGCCACCGCTTGCTCTCCTTGCCACATTAATTTTAATAAAAATGAAAGGCCTGGCGTTTGCTCATTAAAATTTCCTGCATCTAACATGCCGTGGGTTGCATTTTTAATAACCGAAATTTGTATGTTTTGATCTTCCCCTATTAAATTTTGGACTACTGCTTTGGTGTTCAATATATTAACATTTAAGTCCTTGTCTCCAAGCAACAAAAGCACGGGTTGTTTTAGCTTTATGTAATCTTGTGTTGCATCCGCTGTGAAGTTTTTTAGAACGAACTGATATCGAGCTTCTGACATTAGGCCAGATGTGTGTCCGTATTTTTTGAGGTATAAGTCGTAGCTTGGCTCCTGTTCCAAGAAGTTGATTTCTTTGAGGTGTAAAGCATAAGCGGCTTCAATCATACTCGAATGTGCCCCTTGTCCTTTTAGTCTTACATGCGTGAGGTACCAGCTTTGCTCTAACCAGTCAATTGCAAAACCAACACCTATAATAAATCCAATATCTGAGTTGTTATTGGCTAAAGCTGGCACAACCCAGCCCGCCTGACTAAAGCCAAAAAGTCCAACTTGACTGCCTGAATAACCGTAACTATCACGGATAAAGGTAACCGCTGATTGAACTTCTTGTTGACGCTGTTGCATCGATTGCGTTAACCAATCACCAGTTGATTCACCTAAACCTGGTTTATCCCAGCTGAAGATGGCAAACCCTTGACGTAATAATCGTTCCCATATTAGTGGGTAGTAACCATGAGCGTCATATTCTAGCGGGCCATCTCCATGTACAAAAAGAATGACTGCCCTTGGTTCAACGCTATCTGGTAGCAAATAGTGTCCTGAAAGTGAATCGTCTCCATTTTTAAATGTGACCTGGCTGGCCTCAGCGGCGTTAATAATTGTTGAGATTATGCAAAACATTATTAATAAATAGTGCCGTATCTTAATCATAGTAATTTATCCTAAATAGAACTTTTTTAAATTGGTTTAAAAATTATAGGCAACCCCGAGTCCAACGGTAATAAAGGTGTCTTCTTTAATAATTGGGCTATCTTTTGCGTTACCTATAATTTGCGTTACATAAATCGATCCAATTAAGACTATTTTTTCTGAACTCGCGTATGAAAAAGCTGTTCCTAAGGTAGCACTGTTGAAGCCGCTACCCAAAACAGAAGACGAATGGGTTGGTATGCTACTTGTTGTAGTTTTAATGCCATAATAAGTATTGTTGAACTTTTTATTGGCATAACCAATCTCGGCCAGAGTGGTTATGGATATTGCAGTATCAGGTACCTTGGCCTCATGAGACAAGTTCAGGTTTGCAACCCAACCATTATGTGTGTCTGAGACATCAAACAGGCCACTTATACTAATCTCCATTCGGTCTGTAAGTTGATATGACAAGTATGAACCTACCTCGAAGGCTGTATCAATATTTGATAATCCATCCAAGTGTTTAATATCCGATCGATCTTGATCGGGCCTGACGCTACTTAAAATACCCGTATTTAAATGATTGGAGAGTTGGTAGTTCAGCCCGACGACCCCCGAGCTGTTCACAAATAGTGTGCTTTGTTCTGAAAGAATAAAATGACCATCGATGCTGACTTCACCGAAAACCTCATAATTCTCTGATCCAGTGTACTTCGGTGTCCAGATCAGCATACTAGTAATTGCTAATCCCCAGTCTTCCTCAAACTTTTGTTGATTTTCTTTAGCGTTTACAGTCGTCCCAAGTGAAGAGCCAAGGAGCAAGCTAAAAATGATAGATAATACGTTGAAATATTTCACAATTATGTCCTTATGGGGCTTAATTTTTACAGTAAAAAAGCAATCTTCAGCTTATTCTTTGAGTTAAATTTTAAGAGTCGTTCTTTACATTTACAGCAAGGTAAGTCTGTTATTTATTTACAGTTTCTGGAGTGCTTTTGAGCGGTTGCCAACCCGTGCGCCCAAAGGTATAGCTTGCTTTATTGGATATTCCTTTAGCTTTAACTACGTCCTTATATATCGATTGGAATTCATGGAAATTGATAGTCAAAGGGTTAGATGAACCCAACTGTTTGGTAATGCCGTAAGCGGGCTTTTCAGTTTCAGTTTGATAAGTTCCAAATAGTCTGTCCCATAGAATCAGGATGCCACCGTAGTTTTTATCAATATAGGTCGCGTTAGTGGCGTGGTGAATGCGATGCACTGATGGCGTGTTAAAAATGCCGTCGAGCCAACCAAGCTTGCCTATTTTTTCGGTATGAATCCAAGTTTGATAGAGCACTACCATTAATAATGACGACAGTATTTGAATAGCATCAAACCCTATGAGGAGCAAAGGAACAAAAAATATCCATTCGTATAGGCTCTCTAACCAAGACAGACGAAGTGCCGTTGTTAAATTATACTCTTGAGAGGAATGGTGAACGCTGTGGACTGCCCAGAGAATCCGACGTTCATGTTCAATTCGATGCATCCAGTAGTAGGTGAAGTCGACAGCGATGATCGTGAGTATCCAGCTCCACCAGGTCACTGGAATTTCTGAGAAAGCGAAATGCTCAGCAGTGAAGAATCCAATGATGAAAATAGCCCCTACAATCGTGTTATCAAGAATACGATTGCCGATTTCGATCGCGCTGTTCGCCACTGTTTCGCGCCATTCATTGCGTCGCTTTGACGCTACGTCGAAGATTGTTTCAATAATTGTGAGCGCATAAAAGATAACGCCAATTAGGGTGATTACTGTGAAAAAACTACTATATTCTAATAATCGGGCATCAATTTCGTTCATCATTTGTTCCTGTTTTAACCGTTATCTCTAGAAGCTCGCCGAAGTTCACCCTTTAATGTTCTAACAGCGATGAAGTTTACTAGTGCTTTGCACAGTTTTGATGAAGGCTTTGTGGAGATAATGTGGAGATGTCGAGAAAATTAGATGTATCGTAAATTAGAGAGCTATCGGGCAGCTATGTATCGCGTAAAACGTGTTTTCAGTTTAAGCTAAAAGTGTTGTTGATAAAAAACTGAAGTACATAAGTCTGTTAGTCGTTTAGCCAATGTGAATAGTTAATTAAACGGATGTTTTATAGGCGAGCATGGATAATTTATTGATGAATAATTCCCTAATATTAGTGGTTGAGGACGAACCAGAAATCTCAGAGATTCTTGTTTGTTATCTAGAAATTGCCGGATTCCGTACTATTCAGGCTGCTGATGGTGTCTTAGCTTTCAAGTTGTTCAGACAATTAAGTCCAGATTTGATTCTTCTTGATATTAAAATGCCAAAGCGCGATGGTATC